>Ga0335078_10002231_pt1 | contig 29379 bp, 25 predicted proteins | sample Lox_Sample_32_FD_206711 | JGI IMG/M metagenome (GOLD analysis project Ga0335078, IMG submission 206711) | Soil microbial communities from Loxahatchee National Wildlife Refuge, Florida, United States - Lox_Sample_3.2 | ecosystem: Environmental > Terrestrial > Soil > Wetlands | place: USA...
AAATTGATGCCGCCATGAAGCTGAGTCCGGAGAGCGATGCGGTTCATTATGTGCGGGGGCAGATTCTGCAAAAGTTAGGGCGCACACCGGAGGCCAAGGTGGAGATGCGCCATTATACGGAGATGGCCAATGCGGCACGCGACAAATGGCATCATGAATTGGAGGCCTCGCCGATGCCGGATCCACAGCTGGCCCAGGAACCGCAATAAAATCTCCCCTGGGGGAGTAGACTGGTTTGGAGCTCGCCTTCACAACCGCGTGCTTATTCCCAGCGGTGGACTTCTAAGACGAACTGCTGACTCGCACTAGATACGGAGGTCCAATTCCATGAAACGCGTACTGACCAGTGTCGCAGTGGTGGTGGGGGTGTTGGTGGTGGTTCTGATCGCGCTTCCTTTCATCATCGATGTCAACACTTTCCGCCCGCAGATTGAAGCAGAACTGACGACGGCCATGGACCGGCAGGTCAAGATAGGAAACTTGAAACTGTCGATCCTGAGTGGGAGCGTCGGAGCCGATGATCTCTCCATTGCCGATGATCCGGCGTTCAGCAAGTCGCCTTTTGTCCAGGCGAAGGGGTTGGACGTCGGGGTGGAGCTGTGGCCGCTGATTCTCTCCAAACAACTGCACGTCACAGAACTGGTGATCGATCATCCTCAAATTGCGTTGCTGCGAAATGCGGCGGGGAAGTGGAATTTTTCCAGCCTGGGAGGCAAGGAAGCTAATGCTGTGCCAGTTCACTCTGCGCCGTCGTCGAATCCGGGTCTCTCTGCCGGCAAACTGGCGGTGAAGAGCGGTACGGTATCGATGGACAATATCAGTGATCGCGCCAAGCCGCAGGTGTTCCAGAACGTGGACATCACGGTAACAGGCTTCTCGTTTACCTCCAGGTTTCCGTTTACGTTCTCGGCCGGGTTGCCGGGCGGAGGCACAGTCAAACTGGACGGCACGGCGGGACCGATCGATGCTGCCGATGCGGCATTAACTCCTCTGCAGGCGAAAATAGACGTAAACAATCTGGACCTGGCGGCGTCGGGATTCGTGGATCCAGCTTCCGGAATAGGCGGCGTGGCCGACTTCAGCGGCAAAGTGAGCTCGAATGGTCACGAGCGTCTCAGCAGTGGCACGGCCAGCATTTCCAAGTTGAAAGTATCGCCGAAAGGAACGCCTGCGTCTCGTCCGGTGGAACTCAAATACGCGGCGACCTACGATCTGCAGAAGCAGTCGGGGGATCTAACGCAGGGAGATATCACCATTGGGAAGGCCCTGGCCAAGCTGACCGGCGGATACCAGGTCGAAGGAGCATCAGCCGCGTTGAATATGAAGCTGAACGCAGAAAACATGCCGGTGGATGATCTGGAGGTGATGTTGCCGGCGATGGGAGTGACCCTGCCTTCGGGATCTTCGCTGAAGGGTGGAACCCTGACGGCGAACTTCACGATTGTGGGACCGTTGGACAAACTGGTGATCAATGGGCCGGTGCAACTGGCCAACACCAAGCTAGCCGGCTTCGATCTGGGGTCGAAGATGGCAGCGATTTCTGCCTTAAGCGGAACGAAGACCGGGTCTGACACCACCATCCAGAACTTCAGCACCGATGCTCACGTCTCGCCGGAAGGCATCAGCACGCAAAACGTCAACCTGAATGTTCCGGCGTTGGGAGTGGTGACGGGAAACGGCACCATCAGTCCTCAGAATGCGCTGAATTACCAGATGAGCGCCAAGCTTAGCGGTGGCCTGGGCGGCGGACTGACGCAGCTGACGGGAATGGGGAGCAAGGGTGGCGGTATTCCATTTTTTATCCAGGGGACTACTTCAGATCCCAAGTTCGTGCCGGATGTGAAGGGGATGTTGCGCGGACAGCTGGGACAGAAGCCGGGCGATCTCGTAAATGGGATCACCGGGTTATTTGGAGGGAAGAAGCAGCAGTAAGGGATGACCAAGGCACAGTCTCTCGACTCGGCAACTCGCCCGCTTTGCGAACCGACCGGTCCGGGCAAGCTTCATATCCGCTATGTGGGTTTAGTGGGCCATTACTGGTTTGCCTTTCTTCGGTTTGCTCATCAGGAAAATCAGAGGAAACATTACTAGAAACATCAGGCCGAGGAAGCGGAAGGCGTCGTTGTAGGCAAGCATGGCAGCCTGGTGCTGCACCATGCCCCACAGAGCTCCATGCGCTTGCCGAGTCGCGCCGGCGGCATCTTTCCCTTCCAGCATAAACATGCGGCGCAGCCCGACGAACATACTGCGGACTTCGGGCCTTGCCATATCGACATGGGCAGCCAGGATGTTGATGTGAGTTTGCAGCTTGCGGGCCTGCAGGGTCTCGACCATGGAGATGCCAATGCTGGCGCCCAGGTTGCGCATCAAATTGAAAATGCTGGCGGCGTTCCCCATGCGTTCGTTGGGAACGGGATCGTTGGTCACGGTGGTGAGCGGAACGAAGATCAGTCCCACTCCTGCTCCCTGCACCAACAACGGAATAATAAAATGCCCGGAATTGACCTGCAGGCTGAAGGTTGAGATTTCATACATAGCGATTGCTGTGATGAGAAAACCGGCGGCCAGCAGCTTGCGCGCATCCACCTTGCTGGTGAGATAACCGATCAGGGGCATACAGACGAACGATGCGAAGCCCCGAGGCAGGTTAGTTACGCCAGCATGAGTGGCCGTGTAGCCCAGGACTTCCTGCATCAGGAGCGGCAATAGAACGGTGCTGCCATAAAGGCCGAAGCCGATTACGGTCATGAGGAAAGTGCCAATGGCGAAGGAACGATAGCGAAATACGGTGAGGTCGATCACCGGATGAGCAGCGGTCAGTTCGCGAGCGAGCAGTCCACCGAGAGCGATCACAGCGAGCACACCCAAAGTCAGAATGAAGTGGGAACTGAACCAGTCGTCTTCCTGACCCTTGTCGAGCATGATCTGCAGCGACCCGATTCCCACCACCAGCAGACCGATGCCCCAATAGTCGATGCCGGTGCGTTCCCGGCGCAGGTAGTGCGGATCGAAGACAAAAGCTTGAGTGAGCAGCAGGGCCAGGATCCCGATGGGGACATTGATGTAGAAAACCCATCGCCAGCTGTAGTTGTCGGTGAGCCAGCCTCCCGCGACCGGGCCCAGCATGGGCGCGACGACGATGCCCAGAGCCCAGAAGGCCATCGCCTGACCACGTTTCTCGGAAGGAAAGGATTCCAGCAGGATGGCCTGGGAGAGCGGTTGCAGGCCTCCGCCACAAGCTCCCTGCACGATGCGGCAGGCGATGAGGAACCCCAGCGACGGCGCCAGTCCGCAGAGGAAGGACGCGACCGTAAAGCCTGTGACCGAGGTCATGAGCAGACGCTTGCGGCCAAAGCGGCCGGCGAGCCATCCGGTCATGGGCAAGACGATGGCGTTGGCGACCAGGTAAGAAGTGAGCGTCCAGGTAGCTTCGTCGGTGCTGGCGGAGAGATTGCCGGCGATGTGCGGCAGGGAAACGTTGACGACGGTAGTATCGAGCACCTCCATAAAGGTGCTGGACATGACGGCAATGGCAATCAGCCAGGGATTGATAGGTTCACGGTTCGGAGCGTCGGAAGGCATCGGTTGGGCTTGCTCTCGTGACGGCTGGGATCAAGGAGCAAGTTTCCCCTCATCATAAGACAGAGGCAGCAGGGGAAGGAATCCGGATGATTACTGGAAAAATGATTGGCTGGAACCGGGACGCGAATATCTGCGTATCTGAGAGTGGCGGGAAGTGGCCCGGCCGGGTTCACTGGGTGAAACAGAGCAGGTCCTACAAGATGCACTGAAATGCTTTACCGCAGGCGAGGACCCCGCCTAAATTTGTGCCAGGTGGAGGGCGAACCACCTGCAGGGATCAAACCAGGTGTAGGCCAGCGAGAAGCCAGCCGAATCTAACAAATCGCTCACCATGGCAAAAGTGTACTTGTAGCTGTTCTCGGTATGGATACGTTCTCCGGCGGAACAATGGATATCCAACGCGAGGGGGGGAAGGTGAATAGTTTGAGACGGCAAGCTCTGCAGATAAATTTCTATGCGGGACTGCCTGGGATTCCAGACTGCGAGATGCTGGAATGAATCCAGATCGAAGTTGGCGGCCAGTTCACGATTGAGCCGGCGGAGAATGTTCTTGTTGAACTGAGCAGTGACGCCCTGGGCATCGTCATAGGCGGGTACAAGAATCGACCCGGCCTTCACCAAATCGGTTCCCAGCAGCAGAGAGTCGCCGGGCGTGAGCTGCTCACGAATCTGCCGGAGCATCTCGATGGCGGCGTCGGGATCAAAGTTCCCGATGCTCGATCCCAAGTACAGAACCAGCTTGCGCCCGGGAATCCTCTGCAGGAAGGTGAAACCCTCGCTGAAATCGGCAACCACCGGATGCACCGAAACCTGCGAGCATTGCTCCTCAACACGCTGGCGCGCCTGGCCGAGGGCGGCGGCGGAGATGTCGACAGGGAAATAAAGAACGCGCAGCTGGCGGCGGGAGATACCGTGGAGAAGCGTGCAGGTTTTTACCGCTGTGCCCGATCCCAGCTCTACTACGGTGATGCCGGGGCCCGCTGCGTCAGCTATTTCGGGCGCGTTCACGCGCAGGATCTCGAGCTCGGTACGAGTCAGGTAATACTCCGGCAAGCGTGTGATTTCCTCGAACAAAACCGACCCCGCGCTGTCATAGAACAGTTTGCAGGGAAGTGACTTGGGAAGGTTGAGCAGTCCTTCGGCGACTTCGGCGGCGTAGGCGGGGAGGGCGACCGGCGCACGGGCGATCATCTGGCCAACCTGATTCCGGAAAATTGCCAGCGAGCGTGGGGCGGAAAGAAGTTGCGGTAAGTGGCACGGATATGGCTGGCAGGAGTGACGCACGATCCCCCCCGCAGGATCATTTGGTTGCACATAAATTTGCCGTTGTATTCACCCACCAGGCCGGGCGCAGGTTTGAATCCCGGATATGCATTGTAAGGGCTGGCGGTCCACTCCCAGACATCGCCGAAGATCTGCTGGCAGCCTTCACCGCGCGCAGGCTGGGGATGAAAGACTTCGTTATCCAGAAAAGAGCCGTGAGAAGGCATGCGGACGGCGGCACTTTCCCACTCTTCCTCAGAAAGCAGACGTGCGCCACGCCAGCGCGCGTAAGCATCGGCTTCGTAGTAGCTGACGTGGCAGACCGGCTGGGACAGGTTCACGGGCTGCATCCCGATTTGAGATGTGCCCCGGAGCGCAAACTGAAGCCAGGAACCATCTTCCTGAACTTGCCAGTAAAGTGGCGCATTCCAGCCGTGCGTACACACCGTATCCCAGCCGTCGGAGAGCCAGAGTTCAGGACGGCGATAGCCGTCTTCCTGCATGAACTCGAGGTATTCCGCATTGGTAACGGGGCGCGATGCGACGCGGCAAGATGGCACCAGGACGTCATGTTGCGGGCCTTCGTTATCGAAGGCAAACCCGGCGCCATCGTGGCCGATACGACGGATACCGCCGTCGATTTCCATCCACGCGAGCGGCGAAGCCGGAAGATTCGTGTCAACGTTGTCGAGAAGCCCAGGACGCAGGGGACCCGACCACAGCCCGTGCTTCACGTCGGTGAGAATCAACTCCTGGTGTTGCTGCTCGTGATTGAGACCAAGTGTTACCAGGTCGAGAACCTCGGGGCCCGCACGATCCAGAAGAGTTTGCAGAGCCGCATCCACGTGAGCGCGATAAGAGTGGATCTGATCCAGGCTGGGACGTGAAAGCAGGCCGCGAGCTCCGCGGTAGGGATGGGCGCCCAGTTGTTTGTAATACGAGTTGAACAAGTACTTGTAGCGGGAATCGAAAGGCACATAGCCGGGGGCATAGGGCTGAAGGATGAAGGTTTCAAAGAACCAGGTGGTATGAGCGAGATGCCACTTGGTGGGGCTGGCATCGGGCATGGACTGCAGCATCTGGTCTTCGGCAGACAGTCCGCGGGTGATGCGCATAGAGGTGGCGCGAACTTGGTCGAATTGCTGGCGGATAGCTGTCACTTCGCTGCCAGATTGCTGTGCCAGGCTCGCTGCCATCAGGTTGTTCCTCCAAACCCCGGCAGCAAAGCCGGGTATTCCAAGTATTGATGCCGCAAGGGCCGCGGGCGTCGTGAAAAATTTCAAGTAATCCGGGGACCTGAATGATTGTAAAGTTTGTTTACGCGAAGAGCTGAAACCGCAGAGTCCCCAGCCACGCCCCACGATCCGGACCATATTTTAGCCCGAATTGACAAAACCACTGACCTAGATGCGGGCACAAGCGCAGGTGACCGCAGTCACTGCTTTACCGGTCGGGGTGAGATAGAAGTAAGGATGGCGGAGTCTCCTGCAATAAACCGCGAGGAGGTGTCCTATGGCGGCTGCATCGGTCACGTCTCGTATCGTGCTCAGAAATATCCTGTTTGCCACGGACTTTTCCGAGGTTTCGAGGGCGGCATTACCTTACGCAATGGACCTGGCGCGTTTGTATGAGGGAAAGATTGTGGTTGCCCACGTGGTGCCGCACGAGCCTTATTTGAGCGTCCCGCTCGAGCCCATACCGGTGGACTTGGATGTCTTGTGGAATCGAGCCAGGCAGAATCTGGAAAGCTTCGCAGCCGAGAATTCGTTCGGGGATGTTGCTCACGAGGAAATCCTGCATCGGGGGGAATTGCGGGATGCTATTGCCGACATCATCGAAAAGAAAAGCATCGATCTGGTGGTGGTGGGAACGCACGGGCGCCACGGTCTAAAGAAAGTGGTACTCGGTTCGGAGGCTGAGAAGATCTACCGGCAGGCGCGCTGCCCTGTGCTGACCATCGGACCGGAAGCCGTGGAGTGCGGCCAAGCGACCTGGGAGATCGAGGAGGTTCTGTTCGCCACCGACTTCTCGGAAGCCTCGCTGCATGCCTTGCCGTACGCGCTCTCCCTGGCGGAAGAGAATCAGGCCAATCTGGTCTTCCTCAACGTTTCGCCCCTGGTTCCCTATCAGTACAAGGAGGCGGTGGAGGCCAGCATCCGCAGAAAGTTGGAGGCCCTGATGCCGAGTGAGCCATGGTGCCATCCGGATTTTGTGGTGAATTTTGACTTTCCAGCGCAGGGAATTCTGCAAGTGGCGAGAGAGCGCAGCGCCGATTTGATTGTGCTGGGAGTGAAGAAACCGGGTGCGGTAGTCCTTGCCTCCCACCTGCCTTGGTCTACAGCATCCGACGTAGTGAGTGCCGCCCCCTGTCCCGTGCTGACGGTGCGTGCGTAGGTTTCGCGGCGGGCCGCATTGCGCGCTCAAGAGAGAAGCGGCAACGTGCGCGACATTCTTTTCTGCCCGTTGGGACGAACCCTTGTTTTCTTGCTGAGAGGTTACAATAGAGCAGGCAAGCTCCGAGGGCCTGGCCGACTCGGTTTTGTCCGCACCCTTAATCCGCGAAAATACGGAGTTCATTGTTGATTCACACCCGCCGGAAATTTCTCATCACAGCTGGGGTGTTTGCTGCCGGGACATTGGCTCTCGGCGAGGATACTGTTGTTCGGGAACCCAACCATCCGCAACTGGTGGAGATTGAAATCGCGCTGCCGCGCCTGCCCGCAGCCTTTGATGGCTTTAGAATAGCGCAGCTCAGCGACTTTCATTACGACCGGGTGTTTTCCGCGGTTCCCATACGAGCTGCTATCGGCATGGTCAACCGGTTGGACCCGGACCTGGTAATTCTGACAGGAGATTTTGTGACCGGGCCTTACAACAGGCCGCGCCGACGTGACAAAAAGTATGCGTGGATGGTAGAACCTTGCGCACAGCTGCTGAGCGGTTTGCGATCTCGCCAGGGATTACTGGCCGTTCTGGGAAATCATGACATCATCACCGAACCGGTTTTTATCAGTGAGGTTTTGCAGTCCCATGGCATTTCGGTAATGCGGAATGGTTCACGGGCCTTCGAGAAGAACGGGGCGAGATTGTGGTTTTGCGGGCTGGATTCGCTGGAGGGCCGGCCCGATTTAGCAGCGACGTTGCGCGGGATCCCTGGGGATGAGGCGGCTATCTTGTTGGTCCACGAACCGGATTTTGCGGACCAGGCGGCGAAGCATTCGATTGACCTTCAGCTTTCCGGACACTCGCATGGTGGGCAAATATGGCTCCCCGGGATTGGAGCGCCGTGGCTGCCACCATTTGCCCGGGAGTATCCCCGCGGGCGATACCAGGTCGGGCCGCTGCCGCTTTATACGAACATGGGGTTAGGAACGATTCGGATACCGGTAAGGCTGAACTGCCCTCCAGAGGTAACCCTGGTTACCTTGCGTACCGGCTCCGCTAATCGGAGTTGATACTCCAGCCTTTATACTAGTTACGCATCAAGTTCAGGATTTCATTAGTGGCCGACCAACCTATTCTGGTGACGGGAGGAGCCGGTTTTATCGGCTCCAATTTCATTCTGCGATGGCTTGCAAACGAAGCCTCGGGGGTAGTGAACCTCGACAAACTCACCTACGCGGGAAATCTGGGAAACCTGGAATCGGTCGCCACCAATCCGCGATACAGTTTTGTTCACGGGGACATCGGTGACCGGAAGCTGGTGAGCGACCTGCTGCAACGGCATCGTCCGAGGGCAGTGGTGCATTTTGCGGCCGAAAGTCATGTGGACCGCTCCATTCACGGACCGGATGATTTTGTGCGTACCAACGTGAACGGTACATTCGCGCTGCTGGAGGAAGTGCGCAGCTATTTGTCGGAGATGACTCCGGAGGAGAAAGCGGAATTTCGCTTCCTGCATGTTTCTACCGATGAAGTTTACGGAACTCTGGCACCCGATGACCCTCCGTTTTCAGAAACCACGCCGTATGCTCCCAACAGCCCCTACGCCGCGTCCAAGGCTGCTTCTGACCACCTGGTGAGGGCCTATCGTCATACTTATAACGTGCCGGTGCTGACCACGAATTGTTCGAACAATTACGGACCGTATCAGTTCCCGGAGAAGCTCATCCCGCTGACAATTCTGCGAGCTATTCAGGGCAAACCCATCCCAGTTTACGGGGATGGCAAGAACGTTCGCGATTGGCTGTATGTGGAGGACCACTGCGAGGCGATCCGCGCCGTGCTGGCGCACGGGAAAGTAGGGGAGACCTACAACGTGGGAGGACGCAATGAAATGCCGAATCTGGATATCGTGAACCAGATCTGCAAGATACTGGACGACCTGCGCCCCTCCGATCCGCTTGTGCCCCACCAGCAGTTGATCACCTTTGTGCAGGACCGCCCGGGTCACGACCGTCGCTACGCCATGAACGCGGACAAGATTGAGCGGGAGCTGAAGTGGCGGCCGACAGAGACGTTTGCAAGCGGAATTCGCAAGACGATCCAGTGGTATCTCGCGCATGAGAAGTGGATTCAGGAGATTACCAGCGGGGACTACCGGCAATGGATTGCGGCCCAGTATTCGGTTTGAAAAAAGAAAACTTCTGCGACAGACAGTCGATCCGTGGTTTCATGAAGCCGGCGAGGCTTTGGGCACGCACTGACTAAGACAATCATGACAGGGCACTCTGCCAAGAAGCGCTCAGCGTACAAGGGCATCGTCCTCGCGGGAGGATCGGGCACTCGCCTATATCCCGTGACTCATGCCGTTTGCAAGAGCTTGTTGCCGATCTACGACAAGCCCATGATCTACTACCCGCTTTCGACCCTGATGCTGGCGGGGATACGGGAGATCCTCATCATCTCGACCCCGGAGGATCTTCCTAGGTTCCAGCAGTTTCTGGGAAACGGATCGCATTTCGGATTGAGCCTGGAGTATGCACAACAACCGCGTCCGGAGGGCATTGCGCAGGCATTTCTGATAGGGAGGGATTTTATCGGTGATTCTTGCTGTGCGTTGGTTTTGGGCGACAACATTTTCTACGGCCACGATCTGGTCAAGTCGGTGACCGAGGCATGCGAAAAGAACAAAGGCGCGCGCGTGTTTGCTTACCCGGTGCACGATCCCGAGCGCTATGGGGTGGTGGAGTTTGACGACACAGGCAAAGCACTCAGCCTGGAGGAGAAACCCACAACACCGAAATCACGCTACGCGGTAACTGGGCTCTATTTCTACGACAATCAGGTGGTGGAAATCGCCGGGAGTTTGAAACCGTCCTCGCGCGGCGAGCTGGAAATCACGGACGTGAACAAAGAATACATGAAGCGGAAACAGCTCGATGTGGTAGTTATGGGACGCGGCATGGCCTGGCTGGATACGGGAACTCATGAGGCGATGCTTGAAGCTTCCTTGTTTATTCAAACCATCGAGACGCGGCAGGGGCTGATGGTGGCGTGTCCGGAGGAGATCGCGTACCGTTACGGGTACATCACTGCCGAGCAGCTGGAGGTCACCGCAGCGAGGATGAAGAACAACGGCTACGGCCGATATCTCCTACAACTGCTGCGAGAGAAAGTGTTCTAAGTCAAAGCGTGAATTCACGCGTTTCGCCGGGCCCACAGGGAACGAGGAGAGTCGCGGCGACCGCAGGCGCGATTGCGAATCTCATGAGTGTCTGTGAACGCCAGCTTCGCCTAGCGGAGCAGCGCGTTCAGTGGCCGTTGTGTCTGCCATATCTCGTACAAGTACCCGTCTGGTCCACGGAAATACACCCAAGCCTCTTTGTCGTCGCCAAATACCCCAGTCACGAACTCGACACCGTTCGATTCCAATTGCTGTCTGGCAGCGCGCACGTCTTCGACCTGAAAACCGATGACTGGACAATTGTGCAATCTGTAGTAGCGACTCTCTGACGCGAATAGCTCGAACAATTGCCCCGACGGCAGCTCAAACTGCACGAGCCCTTGGCCTTCGTGAACGCACCGAAGGCCGAGAATGTCGGAGAAGAAGCGCGAGGATGAGTTCAGATCGCTGGTCCGAACGCCCGCCCATGTATAGCCAAGCACACGCACTGGTTATCCTCCAGGTCGCTTTAGTTGCTCCCACATGGCAGACCGGTGCATCAGAATATCATCTGCGTCCGGCTGATTACCGGAGTTACGGAGATGACGATGTCAGAGACTACTTCCAGCCGTCCGCGAGTAAACGGAATCCTTGAAACGTCGCTGTACGTCGAACACCCGGCGCGATCGGTTGAGTTCTATCGCCGTGTTTTCGGCTTTGAGCCGATCGACCCGGATCAGAAGGAAGGCATTAGCGACCAGACGCGACTGTGTCCGATGCGTGCCGGCGACCGCAGCGTTTTACTGCTGTTCAAGAGAGGGGCCACTGCGGACACCAACGCCACCGGGGCAATCCACATCGCCTTCGGCATTGCCCGGTCTGAACTACAGGCATGGGAGGCGTGGCTCTCGCAGCTGGGGATTCCGATTGAGTCCAGGAAGACCTGGGCATACGGCGGCGAGGCGCTCTACTTCCGCGACCCTGATGGTCATCTGTTGGAGGTGGTCACACCGGGGGTATGGAGCATCTACTGACGCCCGATCGCCGGGAGCACCGGCGAGAAATCGCGATAGCACTCAAAATCCGCAATCGAATGCCGGTCGGCCCTTCTCCCCTCGTCTCGCGGGGCGTGGGACTTCACCATAACCGAGTGCTCTCCTAAGATAGGGATGTTCGGCGACGTAAATCTCTGGAGGCAAGAATGCAAGCATCTAGGTTTTATCGAATCGCTGCTGTTCTTCTGCTGCTTTTCGCGGTAGGACATACACTCGGCTTTCGCCAGTCGGATCCCCAATGGGGAGTTGATGCCCTGCTTGGCTCCATGCGCTCCATTCACTTTGATGTGCAGGGATTCAATCGCACCTATTGGGACCTTTTTCAGGCGGCCGGATTCTCTGTCGGCGTTTTTTATGCATTCGCGGCCATATTGGCATGGCAACTGGGTGGGCTTCCGGCAGCAACTTTGGCGCTCATGCGCGGCACTGCGTGGGTGTTCGCCCTCTGCTTCGCCGCCATCACGGTTGTGAGCTGGAGATACCTCTTTGTCTTACCCATCGCTTTCTCAATCGTGATTACATTGTGTTTGACTGCGGCGGCCTGGCTTTCGGCGAAGCAGGTTTCCGGGTAGTGTCCTAGGACACTGCCGGTTCTTCTGCGTCGGTTACGATCGGAGAGTGAGAGGGCTCAGACTGCGACACTACCAAGGCTTCACCAGGACGATTGGAGCTCTCATCCAGTTGACTCTTTCAATAGCCAGCGTGCTGCTGTTCTCCGCTATTCGGCTGCAGCAATCTGCCAGATGCCGCTTTGCGGTTTTTCTAATGCCAGCGTAACCTCGGTCGGAGCGTTGTGGTAAAAATCGGCGCCGTATTTCTGAATCAAAGTGGCACGATCCCAGGTATTGAAACTCTTTACCATCGGGCCGCCGGCATCGAGAAGCGCGCCGAGAGCATTGGCATTCCAGCTCCAAGTTATGTTAATGGTGGCGCGCGTGGGGCTCAGCATCTTGATGTTCGAAACGTTCAGTAATCTGCGTTCCGCTACCGGCACGACATAGAGGTCTGTGCCATCTTTTTCAGTCGCGTGCTGGACGTTATCAATTCGCTTTAAAAGTTCCTGGCCGGCAGATGTGAGAACCACTGGCGTGATGGTGCCATAAGCACCCTGAGCTTTTCCCAGACGGATCAACCCGGCTTTCTCCAACAGACGGTAGTGCGGGCCCTCCGGGTTGTCATCAACGGAGGATTTAACCAGCCCGGTGTGGAAGCGCAGAGTAGCGGGGCCTTGCTCTTTCAGCACGGAAGCCGCGATCTGGGTTGCTTCCTGCAAACTGAGTACTTTGCGATTTTGGATCAGATAGTAGCCGGATACTCCCACGATCGTCAGGATCAGCGCAATGATCAGCAGGAGAGGCACGACCGAAGATTCTTGCTTTTCCAGTTCCATTTCTTGTTCGAACATTGCCATCCCTCCGTCAAAACTCTGCGGTGAAGCTCCGCAATTCCGTGCCGGAGCACCGTCAGGACTATTCTCGGAGACTTGCTCATACCGGGATGTGATGTGCCTCACCGAAGTATGTTAGCGACATCACCAAGCGGACCAGGCACCGCAGAAGCAGGTTGCAAGAGTTTTCATCCTAGCCTGCCCCCCGATGCGGCTGCGGCAGATAATGCTTTTATTTCTAAATAGTTATCTAGGGTTTAGGCTGGCACTCGGATTGCGCCATGAGAGGCGGGAGTGCCGGATTGCTAGATTCACTCACTGCGAGGAGTTACCGGTCGGTTCGAGCGATCGTATTCCTCTGGTTGATTATGTTCACTGGCGTAGCCAGCTACGCAGCGTCAGCGAACACGAACCGGCAGCTTGCGGCCGTTCCCGCTTCCTGGCAAATTCACTGGCAACGTGTCGGGAGATCATTTCCTGACTTGTCCGAGCTTTCAACTGCGGCCCCCAGATGCGAGTTGTCTCAGCCACCTGAGCCCCTAGCCACGCCGGATCCATTGTTGTCTGGGGCGGGCACGGGAGACAAAGTCTCGGTGAGTTTTATCATCGGGGCGGACGGTCAGGTGCACTCTCCCGTGATCCTGGAGAGCGCAGGATCGCTCGAAGATGACAACGTGTTGAGTGCCTTGCGGTCGTGGCGTTATCGACCGGCAATGTGCAACGCCGCACCGGCGGAGAGTGAGCGGCGAGTCGAGTTTTCGAGGCGATAAAGGGGATTTTCGACTAAAATGAACCCATCCCAGCCTGAGCCATGGATTGACGAAGTGGACCTGGACAAGCATCCCAAGAGTACGCCGCTAGCCGGCCGTAAAAGCGAAGGCGGACAGAGTCTGGCAGTCGAGGAACTGATCCGCAGATTGCGATCGGAAATGCGCTTGCCGCAAGCCAGCGGCGACCAGATGGCCACGGCCGTGCAAGCCGTTCAGAAGATGGCGTTGCAAATGGATAGCGGCGAGTCCGTAGGCTCGATCGCGGAGGCTCAGGAACACTCCACCTGCCATGCCTGCGGCAATGCGAATGCCCCCGGCAACCGTTTCTGCGCGCGATGTGGTGTTCCGCTGCAGGAAGCTCCCGAGGGTGAAGCTCCGCCGCCCGTGCAGTTGATCAATCCGCTGGCGCCAGCTGCGGGCCAGCATCATTACCATCATCATTATCATCATCACTTTTTTGCGGCGAGTGACGGAGCGGGTGCCGCGCCCGCGGCGGACCAACGGATGGGAAGTGTTCCTGCGGGCCGCGAATCGATTCGCGGCCGTGGCGCCGGAGCCGGCGGGGCGGGCCTGAGCCGCGCTGAGCTCGCAGTGCGCAAGCTGTCTCAGGACTGGGCGCTCGCCTGCAACACCAAGAATCTCGATGATCTGGTCGATCTCTACGCTGCCGATGCGCAGGTGCTGCGCCCCAACGTGCCTGCGATCAGGAGCACTGCCGCCATCCGCGAGCTTCTGTTTTCCGCACTGGAAGCCGGACTGGGCGAAGTGCGCATGGAACCGCTGCGAGTGGAAGTGTTGGGAGATGTTGCCTATGAGGTGGGCCGCTGCAATATGCTGGCGCCAGGTGTGGCGGGCAAACGACGCGAGGAACGGGGCAAGTATGTGATTCTGGCCGCGCGCCAATCCGGGGAGTGGAAGATTCTGGTCGACTGCTGGTCGAGCGACCTGAGCCTGGCAGGAGTCGAGCCAGCACCGATTTCCGGCCTGCGGAATCCGGCTAAGAGCGCGTGATCCGCCTCTCCTGAGCTGTTTCTCTGCGGTCTTTACGCGGCCTGGGCGAGAGCAAGGCCCGCGATTCTACACTACGACGCCGAGCTTCTGAAAGTCCTGGCGGAGCTGCTGGGCATTCTCCATACGAATCACCTGCATACCCAGCTTTGAGGCGCTGTCCAGGTTGAGCTCGCGATCATCTACGAAGCAGCACTCCTCGGGCGGCCTTTGGGTAACTTCCAACGCAAGGCGGTAGATTCCTTCCTCGGGCTTGCGCAGACCCACGAAGCAAGAGCTGACGAAAACATTAAAGATTTCCCGCAACCCATACGTGCGAATGCGGTAAAGGTTCAATTCGGTCGACTCGTTGTTGATGGTAGCCATCAGATACTTGCCAGAGCGGGCGAGCGACTGCGCCAGTTGCAGAGCCTCGTGGTCCGGGCGAGAGAGGGAATACATGCATTCGATGAACTGCTGAGGAGTGAAATATCGCGGGCGATAAAAGATAGTGCGGGCCAGGTAATCCTGCAGGCTGATCTTGCCTCGCTCAAAAGAGGAGACCAGCATGTCGTGACGATCCTCGAACTCCATTTCGTCGAGGCCGAATGAGGCCAGAGCATGCTGGCGTTGGGTGCGGTCCCAGGCATTGGTGAGCAAAACGCCGCCGACGTCCCAGAAGGTGGCTGTGATCTTGGGCAAACCGTCCTCCGAAAGCAAGATTCTAAACTGCAGCGGCGAGAAATGGAAAAACGGCGGAGGAAGCATAGTGGATCAGTTGCCGGGCGGATGAGCCACACGAGCGGGACGCTCGCCGCCACATATGCAGAGATCCTTCGCTGCGTTCAGGATGACACTCGGTTGAGGTGAGGGCGTCCACAGAATCGTGAGTGAGATGAAACAACCCGAATCCGCGCTATGCGGATTCGGGCATGTCTGGTGCGTGGATTCGAGGCGCGAGCTAGTTGGAGCAGACTCCAGTGCTGCCGTTAACCGTGCAGGCCGTGAGGTTCTGCCGGTAGCTCAGGTTGTCGATGTCGCGGAACAATGGAGTTCCCGGCGGCAAGCCTGAGGGGTTGGAGAAGTCCGTATCGAAACCATAACTTCGAGTGGGCGGCGAGTAGACGACCGTACAGCACTTGTACACGCCGGTGTTGTAAGTGGAGTAGAACAGGCTCACGATCGATCCCTTGTAATTCAGAGTCTGGCCGCCCCAGTTTTCGATATAACGCAGGAAGTTGTGCACGCCACCGTCGGTGCCGTAGTCCTTCGCCGCCCATCCACCGCCGGGTAAGGTGAAGTTGATATTCTTGCCGGCGGCGATTGCCATCCGATAGTAGGAGGTGGTGGCGGTGCGGTTGCCCAGGACGGTGGGGTTCTTGAGGATGCTGTTCCAATCCGACCAGTTGTCGGACAGCAGGGTTACCGTGTCGGCGATGACGCTGGCTGCGGCCATGCCCGCGGCATCTTTGCCGGTGGCCCAGATCGAGTCGCCGGCGTTGCTGTTATAGTCGCCCTTCACGTAAACCGGGTTCTCCGAACCCACCGTGAATCCTCCCTTGCCGTTATCCGGCCGGAGCGGGAGGTTGCCGAGTTGACCGTCCACCAATTTGAGCACGTGGCGGGCGCCGCTGACCCAGTTTCTCTGCGCAACCGTGCAGCTAGTGATGCGGTCGGCGCTGGCGGTCATGTAAGGATCAGGAATAGCTGTGCTATTGACCACAGCATTGATCTGGTTAGCGGCGGTAAAGGCCGTGCCACCAGGAATCGGAGTGGCCGGGAAGCCGGGGTAGTTGTAGCCGAAACCCAGGCCCAGATTGGCGGAGCCAAAGTTGTCCAGCTTTCCGTTCAGGTTGAAGTCCTCGGGCGAGAAGGCTTTGCCCGGGGCATCGGCCTCAAGCGCGCCGTCGGGGGTGCCGGCAGCGTTGCCGCTGTTGACGTCATCCTCCAGGCCGGAGTCTCCGGTCTTGGTGTTCTTGGCCGCGACCTGGGTCCCGTTCGGGCTGGGCAACATGCCACGGCGGTCGGAGAAATAGAGAACGTAACCGTTCTGAGTCACATAGTCGACTTTGCCGCCACTGGCGCCGATCTTTCCGGCAAGCCATTGTTGCAAGTTGCCTACGTCCAGTTCCACAGCGTTTAGAATTCCGACGGGCGTGCAGCTGGCATCGTTCTTGTTGATGTCGCGAATTTCGCCCTCGCGCGGGTCGTACAAGTTGATGGGATACCAGTTGTACTGAGTGGGGCTCTGCTGCCCAGCGGTCACCAACGTACTGTCGCCGTACAAGTAGGTGGCGCTCATCGGATCCACCAAGACCTCCGGGGGTTTCCCCGGAGAGGGAGTGAACGTATAGCTAAAAGTCTTGGCGGTGGGGGCGCTGCAAACGACGGTCTTCCCGGAGCTATTCTTCGCAGTGCAGCTGGAAGTGTAGCCAGGCGCTGAGCCGACGGAATCCAAAGCACCATCGGCGTTGCGGTCAGCGATCCGCTGGAAGACAAGAATCGCGTTCGGGTTGACCGGGTTGGTACCGGGCGCGGTGGGAGGTGTAATTCCACGCGCGAATCCCAAACCAAGCCATTCTTGGGTGACCGGGTTCCAATTCCCTGCGGCATCTTTATATTCGACCCGCAAATAACCGTCGATCAGATTCCATGTGCTGGTATTCGCGGTGGAAACGGTGACAGGAGATGCTCCCACCGCCGAAGAACCGATAAAAGGCAGAGTCAGAGCAGGGTCCGATGCCGTGGTAGTGATCGCCGCCGTAGAGAAGTAGGGATACGACCCGGTATCCGGGCAGTAAGGCGGACTGTTCGTGGTTTTTACGGTGACAGTCGAAGGATTGCAAAGCACCACGGGATCGGGCTGGGGAGCATTGGTGGTGGCGGAATTATTGGCGCTGCCGTCGACCTGCAAATAGGGTGCGATCGAAGGATTGTTGGAGGGATCGTGCAGCGTCGTGGTCACCGCCGTGCCGGCTTTATAAGGAGGACCGAACTCCCAGTCCGTAGCGACGGAGGTTCCTGCAGTACTCCAATAGTTTGCGCCACCGGCAGAGTTAGGAATCGAAGAGTTCGCAGTGGCGAAGTATAAGGCCGGGAACCCGCCGTCGGCGAATTTGGCCATATTGCTCTGCGCAACTCCATGGCTGTAGTCAACCGCGTTGTCAGGATCGTTGTAGTTCGCCAAGCGTATGTTGTTGGTATCGCCTGCGCCCCCGGGCAACTCGCTGGGATCATCGGCCAGCAGAATATGAATCTGCGCCAGGTTGTAGAGGCGCGACGCTCCGAGAGGCGAAGTGGGGACCTCTCCCGCGACCGGCTGTCGAATAATCTCGTACTGCTGCGGTCCGTTCAGGGCTCCGTTGGCGCCGTTGATGAAGGGCAAGTTGAGGAGAGTTGCTCCGGTGCCAAACTTGGTGTTGCCGTTGTCACCGTCGATGACGTACCCGGTGTAATTGGTCAAGGACAAGGTTTGCCAAGACAGACCGCTAACGTCAGCGCTGCCGTCGTTATAGGCCGAAGTAGGTCCCTTCTGCACGCTGCCTTCGGTTTGGTCGAGGGCGCGGCAGTTGGCTCCCGGACAACCGTTTGCATTAGTAGGGATATCCACGGTTCCGTTGTATCCGTTGACGGCGAGTTGGTTGGTGTTGGCCAACTGCCAGCGGACTACGTTGCCGTAGGCGGACAACTTGTCAGTGAAGGTAAGAGTCGAGCCGTCGCCTTCGGCCAGATACAGATCACCGTTGGTGTGGACGCGGCCGCCAAAGGCGAAATTGGGACCAGCGAAGAACGAGAGATCCGAATCAGAAAAGATGCCGAACTGGAACACCGGGATCAACGCTACCTCGACCGTGCGAGACATGTTGACCTCATCTCCCAAGGGGCCTTGCGCGGTAGCTTGCAAGCTGATGGGCAGGATCTGAGCGTAGAGTCCACCGTTCTGTCCGGCGGCGACCTGGCCGTAGGACGTTGCCAGAGAAACGCTGCCATCGGGGTTGGTCACGGTTGCGGGTGTCAGAGAGTAAACCGGATAACTGATCAGGGCGGTGTTGGCCGGAGCGAGGGAACTCAGAGAGGTGATCTCAGAGGCGGTCGGCGATTGGATGTTCTTAAAGGTATTGGCCAGATTCGCCGTCATCTGCTCGATGGCGCCTTCCGAGGCATGGAAGGTAGCGTTGTTCTGCAAGTCCTGTGTTCCAACCTTAACCTCGGTATTCACCATCATCAACATGCCGATCGCAATGCCGGACATCAGCAAGAGCAACAACAGGGTTGCAATCAGCGTGAAGCCTCTCGAATTGCGTTTCGATCTCGTCATCATCGCGTTACTCCTCGGTGCCGTATCCAAATTCTGCCTCCCACGGAACTGTTCTCAGTGAAACGAGTACCGGTTGTTGTAGCTCAGATTGCGGGCGCTCATCGAAGTCTGTACGTCGTAGGCCTGAAAACCCTGCGTGGCCATGAGGGAGCTGCGCGCCCCGCCCAGCTGACTGTGAATCGTCAAATGAGCAATGTTGATCTTGCGGATAACGTTGGGGGCAACGGTGCTTCCGGACGTCGGATCGCCCAACTGGCTTAAGAGGGTGCCGCTGCTGTCGTAGGTGTCGTAAGTGAATTGCAGATTGACTACGTTGTCGGCGACCGGGACCGCGGTATGCCCGCTGACCTGACGATACAGAATTGTGGTTCCGCTGGTCAGGCCGCTGGGATCAGGGATGGTCTGCAAGAAATAAGTGATCACAAGGATCCGGTCGGCGGTGCTTCCTACGACACTGGCACCGGCGCCAGCCACGAATCCCGAGATCTGGGTAAGATCGTTGGGCTTGCCGTTCTGGTTCAGGTTGAGAGCATCAGCATCGGCGAAGGTTACGTTATAGGCGTTGCCGGGTGCGGGCGCGCCATTGGGTCCGGCCACATTGGTGACCTCGGCGACCGCAAAACCCAAAGGAGTGCTCACCAGGAGAATGTCTCCTGGAGTTAAGCCCACCACGGTGTCATTTACTGACTGGGGATAAACGATTCCAGGAGGCAATACGCAACTGGGAGGCAGGGGAAGCGCCGGCGCGGTAAAGGTGATGACGTTGCCCGGGTTGTTAAACGTTGCGGTATAGCAATCCAAGGCCAGAGTGGTGTCGCTATAAACGACCGAGATCAAGTCCGTTCCTGCGCCGCCCGGTATGGTGGCGCCAGGAGGGACGATTCCGAGCTGATACCCCGACATAATGGGGTAGAGAGTCGGAGAGCAGGCTGCGGCCGGTATGCATGGGTAGTTTACCGGTCCGTTTGGCAGACACCCGGCGGCTGTGCCGGTCTGGTCGCACCCGTATATGGGAGAACCGTTGGCGGAAGGTAAAGCCACACTCTCACCCGGTACCCCGGTGAGTCCGGCACCCGCAAGACTAACATCCTTCAACAGGAGGTTTTGAGCAGCGCGCAGGTCCTGCTGCATTTCTGCCCGCTGGGAAATTACCCAGGTCGCGTCGACACCCTGGCTGAAGAGCTTCACCGCAGCTCCGACGACCATCATGCCGAGGGCGAGGGAGACCATCAGTTCGACGAAAGAGAAGCCGACTTGTCGCGACCGGAAGGTTGGTTTCATAAAGTTCTCTACCTGTACTCCGAGACATACGTATTCAGGATGTAGTGCTGCCGCGTCTTAATCTGCGGATTCGAGTAGTTCACCTGGATCGTGACTACGTTGAGTTCGGGGATGGGAGTGCTGAGCGGCGGAGGGCCGACGGCTTCGGTGATGGTGATCTTGCGGGTGTAATTGGTCAGGGGCAGGAAGACATCGTCGGCGGTGCCGAAGATGCCGTCCGGGCCAGGCTGCTGAAGCGTCTGGGCGCCGCATGCAGCATCGTCTGCCGTACCGATAATGCCGTCCACTCCGGGGCAATCGATAGGCTGGTTACCGGAGAGAAAGATTCCACCGCTGCCGGTATTCTGAATCGAGGCCCAGGGAATGCTGGCGGTTTCGCGGGCGGTCAGAATACTTTCCAGCGCCTCATTGGCCAATTGCTTGGCGATGGCATTCTGGTCGGAGCTCTGTGTGGTTGCCATGGCCAGTCCGAAAACTCCCAGCAGGCTGACTAGGCCGACGGTCATTACCGCCATGGAGACCATGACCTCGAGCAGAGAGAAACCGCGCTGTCCGGATTTATGTTCTGGTCGGATTGCGGTGAATGTGGCCGACATTACATTTCCCTCCAATACGGAGTTCCTTTGTTCACCAAAAGGCGCCAGCCGCGGATTCGTCCGGTAGCTCCCCAAAAGGTGATGGCGTGCGAACTGTAGAGTTCTCCCGGACGGGCGACGTAGATTACGCCGTTGTTGATGTTGCCGGCAACGTCCTGTCCCGAACCGTCGGGCTGAAAATAGATCACGTTGGGATTACCGCCGGCGACGTTCTGATCAAAGTCGATGGCCGCGCCGCCCAGCCCGAAGTTGTCGGGCGTGGTGCCCGCACCCGTGGGGATCCCCGTCACCGTTTCAAAGTCGACATCCATGGGAAGATCCAGGGTCGTAATGACGGTGCCGGTGGCGCCTTGGGTAATAGTGATGGTGTCGGGTGGGTTGTTGTTCACGTGGGTAAAGGTCACGAAATAGACCTGGCGCTGCGCGACCGCGAGGTCTCGCGCCTGCCGCATGGCCATCAACGTGGTGTTATAGGCGTTGGTGACCCGCTGCGATTGCAGGGCGGGCTGAAGAGTCATCATGCTGATGGCGGTGACGATGAAGATAATCGATAGCACGACCATCGTCTCCAGCAGCGAAAAACCTCGCATTCGATGTTGCGTCATGAGACCTTTCTTTCCTCGAGGGAGTCGGCGTCGCACGGGGCGAATCCTTCAAATGCGGATTCTGTCGCTTCGGCTCCTTGCCCCACGAACCTGCCGGGCACGCAGAAAGGGCCGGCATTCTCGCGCGGGGAGCTGACCCTTCACGGTTTCATCGTAAGAGGCCGCCAAGGGCTATCAAAGTAACCGAGGGACGATGGGCGGTATTGGACTTACGTAAGGTAATTTTGAGGAATAACTTCGGTCATTTTGGCAGGCAACAATCCGAAAATAATGGAAAACACGGCGCTAGACAGAAGGAAATCTCTCCCGGAACAGGCTGCGTCGTCGGGCGGCTCCGCGAGAGCTTCGTGACCTGAGTAACTTGGCGTAACCGCGGTACGGCCCCTACCATGCAAGCAACATGGCCCTTACATCACTCCTTGTGTGCGCCGACGCTGAAGCAGTACAAGTGCTCAGCCGGGTTCTGGAAGATCTCGGTATTGCGGTCGAGTCCTGCAGTGATGCTGGCAGGGCGCGGCTTCGGATCGAGGAACAATCCTTCAGCGCGTTGATAATCGATTGCGTGGATGAAGGCGCGGCGGAAGAGTTTATCACCTACACCCGAACAACGAAGAACGATTCCACGGTGGTCGTTGTCCTGGTGAACGGAGGGGATCCGGTCAACGACATTTTCGCCAAAGGTGCGAATTTCGCCTTGTACAAGCCTATTTCTCAAGAACGGGCGATGCATAGCATTCGGGCGGCTCGCGGATTGATCGAGCGAGAGCGCAGAATTCAGCCGCGCATCCCGGTGCAGTCCCGCGCCTCGATCGCGTATCCGGGAAAGGAGGAGGAGGCGGCGAGGCTGGTAGATTTGAACGACCACGGCCTCGGCGTCCGTGCAGAGGGCAAGTTGCCTCCCAGCTGCAAAGTGTATTTTCAATTTTCTCTGCCGGAGAATGACTCGGTGGTTCGACTGGCGGGGGAAGTGATGTGGCAGGACGCGGCCGGGCGGGTGGGCATTCGTTTTGCGCAAATTCCGCAGAGCTCGCGTAAGGTCCTCCAGACCTGGGTGCAAGACAATTCGTCGGTCGAGGGCATCCTCCAGTCGCAGGCTGCGTGCGCGCAATCGGTCGACGCGGAAGTGGGGCTCAGGGCGGGACTGGGACTACTGACCGTATCCGCGGCCGACCGGCGGCAGCTGGAGCGGCAGACGTGCCGCCTGGGCGCCGAGGTCTATCGCATGACGAGCCGGGCGCCGATTCGTTGCACCCTTAGCGACATCAGCACCGGGGGCTGCTACGTGGAAGCCAGCGAGACGATGCCTCCCGGAACTGCGCTCGAAATTGTGGTGCGCGCCCAGGGCTCGAAGTTTGTGATCGCAGGAGCGGTCCAGACCGAGCATCGCGGCTTTGGGATGGGAATGCATTTCAGTCTGCGTAATGACGAACAGAAAAAGCAGGTGGAGCAGCTGATGCGGCATGTGCAGGACGAAGCTAAAGTGAGCGAATAGTCAATTCATCCACGCTCAAGTGCTGTCGTATCTCTGAGAACAGCTTCGCGGAAGTACTCGAGTGACAGGCGCAAGCCGGTTTCAAGATCGATCTTCGGTTCCCAACCCAACAGAGTCCTGGCCTTGGTGATGTCAGGACGGCGCTGCTTCGGATCATCCTGCGGCAGCGCTTCGTAGCGGATTTCGCTGGTTGATCCGGTGACCGCAAGCACGCGCCGGGCGCATTCAAGGATTGTGAACTCAGTGGGATTCCCAACATTAACCGGCAAATGTTCCACGGATTTCGACAGCCGCATGAAGCCGTCGATTTCATCGCTCACATAGCAAAAGCTGCGAGTCTGACCGCCGTCGCCGTAGACGGTCAGAGGTTCGCCGCGCAGGGCCTGCTTCATGAAGTTGGGCACCACCCGGCCGTCGTTGAGTTGCATACGTGGACCGTAGGTGTTGAAGATGCGAACGATGCGCGTATCGACTTTGTGATAACGATGATAGGCCATGGTGAGGGCTTCGCTGAAGCGTTTGGCCTCGTCGTAAACGGAGCGCGGTCCGATGGGATTGACGTGTCCCCAGTAGCTTTCTTTTTGCGGATGTTCGAGTGGATCTCCGTAGCATTCGGAAGTGGAGGAGATCAGATATTTCGCCCCATATTGGCGGGCCAGTTCGAGGCAGTGCATCGTGCCTTGCGACCCGACCTGCAGCGTCTCAATACCATGCTTCATGTAGTCGACCGGGCTGGCGGGACAGGCGAAATGAAAAACGTAGTCAATGCGGCCGCAATCGAAGGGCTGATTGATGTCCAACTGGCGAAATTCGAAGCGGGATTCATGGCGCAGATGCTGGAGATTGGATAAGCGGCCGGTGAGCAGATTGTCGACCGCGAGGACCGAATAACCGTCGGCCAACAGGGCGTCGCAGAGATGAGAACCGAGGAAACCAGCTGCACCAGTGACCAAAGCGCGAAGTGGGTTCATGAGGACTTGAAGGCCTGGGACGCGTGTGACCCTTCAACGGTCGGAGTCGCGGGGGAAACCGCAGGGCGTCCAATGCTGTAATAGGTGAATCCCAGAGCGGCCATGGACTCGGGATTATAAAGGTTGCGGCCATCGATCACGACCGGATACTTCAGCAGACCATGGAGGCGGGGTAAATCCAGCGTGGAGAACTCGTCCCACTCCGTCAGGATCAGCAGAGCATCGGCGTCGCGGGCGGCGTCGTAGGGAGTGTCCGCGAATACGACGCGGGACTGAAGGATCTCTCGCGCCCGCTCCTGGGCAGCGGGATCGTAGGCTGAAATACGGCAGCCTTCCTGCAGCAAAGTTTCCACCAGTGCGAGGGCGGGCGATTCACGCACGTCGTCGGTGCCCCCCTTGAAGGCCAAGCCCAGAACCCCGAGATGCTTGCCGCGGAGGGTCCACAACGCGCTGCGTACTTTGTGCAGGAAACGACGCCGCTGCTCATCGTTGATATGCATCACTTCATCGAGCAAGCGGAACTCGTACCCACATTCGTGGGCGACAGCACGAAATGCTTTCAAGTCCTTTGGGAAGCAAGAGCCGCCGTAGCCGATGCCGGGACTCAGAAAGCGCGGTCCAATGCGGCTGTCCGTACCAATACCCTGACAAACTTGCTGCACGTTGGCACCCACCGCCTCGCAGACCGAGGCCACCGCATTGATGAAGGAAATCTTCATGGCCAAGAAAGCATTGCAGGCATGTTTGATCAGTTCTGCGCTCTTGGTGCTGGTAACAATCAAAGGTGGCGGAATCCGGGCATGATCCGGACGGGGAATCGCATCCTGCTGTTTGTAGTAGCTGCCGTCAGTGAGAGGAGCATAGATCTGGCGCAGAACCGCCGCACAGCGATCGCTGTCGGCGCCGACCACAATGCGGTCGGGGTAAAGGAAGTCGGTGACGGCGCTGCCTTCACGCAGGAATTCGGGATTGGAAGCAACATCGAAGGAGCCGGGAGCCGCACCACGGAGAATAATCTTGCGAATCCAATCGCTGGTGTAAACCGGGACGGTGCTCTTCTCGACAATGACTTTATAGCGATTCAGCGCTGCAGGAATGCTGCGGGCGACCGATTCCACGAAGGAAAGATCGGCGTGGCCTGCCTCGGTGGGAGGGGTTCCAACGGCAATGAACACCGCATCGCTGGCGGCAACCGAGGAGCCCAGGTCGTCTGAAAAGTTGAGCCGGCGGCTGCCATGGCGCTGCAGGAGTTCGGGCAAGAATTTCTCGTGGATGGGGCACTGACCGTTGCGCAGGGCAGCCAGTTTCTGCTCATCGTTGTCGACGACGATGACGTTGTGGCCCAAATCTGCGAAACAGGCTCCGGCAACCAGTCCAACGTAGCCTGAGCCCACCACGGCGATGTGCATCTAGTGGCTTCCTCGAGTCTGTAGGCGGTTTTTCACCGCAAAACATACTCTACCAGTTTTCTCGATCTGGAACGGACAATCCGGGGCGTCTGGCAGCCGCAAGTTGCAAAACAGGAATGGTAAGGTGTGTGTCTTTCGACATGCCGACCGTCAGGAGGTCGGGTCGTAGAGATCAAGCACCCTTTGAGTGCAGAAAACTCTTGCCTTTTTTCTCTGACCCGAAGGCCAGCACGGTAATCAGCAAGGCGATGTTTACGATTTCGAAACCGGCCAGCGCCCAACTATAGCCGAAGCGATCGCGCAGGGCGTATTCGATGGTGTTGGTGGGGGCGGCGATGAGGATGCCGAGCTGATAAGCCAGCCCGGGCATGAGCCCGCGCACCGTGTCAGGAGAAAGCTCGTTCAGGTGGGCGGGGATGATCCCCCAGGCGCCCTGCACTCCTACCTGCATCAGAAACGCGCCGATGGTCAGCAACAATAAGCGTCCACCAAACGCCCAGGCAGGAATGGCAGCCAGAGACAGAATCAGCGAGGAAATCATGGTGAGGCGACGGCCTCGCTTTTCGGAGATGTGCCCGAACAGGACAGCGCCAAGGATCGCACCCAAGTTGTAGAGGATGGCGAGATAAGACACGAGCGCGGGCGCGAAACCACGCGCAGACTTGAGGAAATCGGGATAAAGGTCCTGGGTGCCGTGCGAGAGAAACATCATCAGCGTCATCAGGAGAACGAGGTAAGAAAAGATTTTCCAATGGCCGGTGGCAGCGCGCGCAATCGCGGCGAAAGACGATTCGCGATGCTGCTTCCACGCCTCCGACTCGCGCACTTTCGTCAACACGTAAAAGGTAACGGCAGCGGGTAGAGCGCCGATCCAGAACATCGCCCGCCAGCCCCATGCGGGCAGAATCAGGCGCGCCGCGACCGCAGCGAGGAGGTAGCCAATTGAGTATCCGCTCTGGAGAATGCCGGAAAGGATTCCGCGCCATTTCTCGGGAGCGCTTTCCATGGCGAGCGATGCGCCCACGCCCCACTCGCCTCCCATGCCGATCCCGAAGATGGCACGGAGAATCAGGAAAACCGTGTAATTAGGGGCAAACCCGCAGAGCAGTTCCATGACTGAGAAAAACACTACATTCGCCATCAAGGGAATGCGACGGCCATAACGATCCGCGAGCAGGCCAAACAGCAAGGCGCCCAGGGGTCGCATGGCAAGGGTAGCGGTGAGAGTCCAGACGATGGCGGTCTTGGAGACCTGGAAGTGAACGGCCAACGTATCCACAAGGAAGACCAGGACAAAGAAGTCAAAGGCGTCAAGCGTCCAACCCAGGAAGCTGGCGGTGACGGCAGTCCACTGCGAACTGGCGGAGGCGCGCATAGAAGTTGAGGACACGTGAACGGGCGAAGACGGGTTATCAGAACATGATGGGGCGCCAAAGGCAATAATTCCCAGGGCACACGCCCGCGTGTGACAAGTATCACTTGATGGTGGCCAGATCCTCACAGCGCCCCGGTTTGAATCGCATTAACATGCTGCTGTTCCTGAGAACTGACAATCAGAAACACCAGGAGAGAGTCCGGGGCCGGCTGCCTACGGCCGAGCCACCTTGAGCAGACCAGGAGGGCCTCATGAGCGTTCGCAGGATTTCCTACTCGATACTTTTCATCGTACTAACTGGCGTGGCGTTGCTGCCGCAAAGCCAGGAACAGAAGGGTTCTGGCATCATGCCCATCGGCAAGCCGGTGCAGATCAAAACCCCACTAGGGCTGCCGCCGGTACCGACTCCGCCCGACAACCCGCCCACGGCAGAAACCATAGCCCTGGGGCGGCGTTTGTACTATGATCCGATTCTTTCGGCGGACAATACAGTCTCGTGTGCGACATGCCACAGCCCGCAGTACGGCTTTGCCGATCCCAAAGCTCTTTCTGAAGGCGTGGGGAAGAAGGCCGGTAGTCGTCACTCGCCGCCGGTAACGAACGCCGCCTATTTCCACGTTCAGTTCTGGGATGGGCGTTCACCCAGCCTGGAGAATCAGGCCGAGGGACCGGTGCAGAACCCGGTCGAGATGGCGAACACGCTGGCGACGGTCGAACAAAGGCTCAATGCCGATCCCAGTTATCGCGAGGAATTTGCCGGAGCGTGGGGACCCAGGCCCATCACCTACGAGATGGTGGAGAAGAGCATCGCATCGTTTGAGCGCACCGTGATCAGCGGTAACTCGCCGTTTGATCGGTGGAAATACGGTCACGATGAAAAGGCCGTCAACGATGCAGTGAAGCGCGGCTTCGTGGTTTTCTCCTCCAAGAACAAAGGCAACTGCACGGCCTGCCATCTTGTGGGAGAAAAATACGCGCTGTTCACCGACAACCAGTTTCATAACATCGGAGTGGGAGCGGACATGGGAAACATTACCGATCCCGGCTTATTCGCCGTGACCCACAATGAGGCGGATCGCGGCAAGTTCAAGACGCCGTGCTTACGCAACGTCGCGAACATCGCACCTTATCTGCATGACGGCAGTCTTGCGGATTTAAAGCAGGTGGTCGACTTTTATATCGGGGCCGGCAATTCCAACCCTAATCTGGATAAGGAAATCCACGTACTGGATTTTCTGACCGGGCAAGAGCGCGCCGATTTGCAGGCGTTCCTGAACTCGCTTACCGGAGAGATGCCGCCGAATATCGGTCCGCCGGACACCCCGAGCACACGGGCCAGCAAGTAACGGTCTGCAGAACCGTCCGAAGCGGCGACCGAATTGGAAGGCATGGACGAAATACCCCAGGACCCAGGGGTGTTTGCTGTTGACAAGGCGGGGTTTTCGCGGGAAACTCCGCTCAATTGCTCCGCGGCCCTAGCGCCGTCAGCATGTGTTCTCCCATGGCCCACAGTCCGATCCCGCGACCCGACCCCTTTGATCCGCTTGGGCGAGGCCTTGTTGGGGAGCCGTCAGCGGCGGGCAAGGCAGCCGCAGTCGGGCCCGCACAAACCTTGTCGCAGTGGGAGAATACGCTTTCTGCGTGCGGCGGTGGCACTTTGGGCGCGGAACTAGCGCTGGACCTCGTTCTCAATAACATCGTAGAGCGCGCACGGCTGGACGGCAACGCTACGGCTGCCGCGATTGCCTTAGTGCGCGAGGGCGAGATTGTCTGCCGGGCGACGACGGGGGAAAACGCCCCCGGGCTCGGAGTGCGTCTAAATACGCAGTCCGGTCTTTCGGCCGCCTGCGTGCAAAGCGGAAAATGGCAACATTGCGAGGATACTGAACTGGATGAGCGAGTAGACCCGGAGGTATGCCGCCAGTTGGGAGTGCGGTCCATCGTGGTTTATCCGATCGTGAAGAAGGGAGAATTGCTGGGCATCATCGAAATTTTTGGTTCCCGCCCCAATGCGTTCGGCAGCCGGGAGATCAGGGCGTTGGGCACACTCGCTGCAGAAGTGGTTGAGAGTGTGGATCGCGCTAACCCACCGCAGTCGATCTCCTCCGAACAAGAACCATTCGTCGAGGTGGGCAACGCCGGTATGGAAAGCCTGCAACCGGAGGTTCCGACGACAAGCATCGCGATACAAAAAAAGAGAGACATCTGGACCGATGTCCTGTCGCTGCTGGTGATCGCGCTGGCCGTGGTTCTGGGTTGGGTGGTGGGTCGCGGCGGATTTCGAAACGCCGTGACACGGTCGTCCAGTCAAATCCAGCAAGCTGGAACTCTCGCCGGTTCCGGTGGGGCATCGCTTGGTGGCCAGGAACTGGCGCGGCAATCGGGCGGCCTGGCGCCTGCAAACGAGGAGAGCATCAGCCCAACCCCTGAGAACGGGCTGACCATTTACCGCGGTGAGAAAGTAGTGTTTCGCGCGCCCGGGCAGAAAGAGGATGCAGCCTCTAAGCAGCCGCCATCTGCTGCGCGGTCCAATGACGTCAGGACGCCGGATTTGCAAGTCTCGCCGGAAATTGCGAATGAATATCTTACCCACCGAGTCGAGCCGGAGTATCCCGAAGCAGCTCGCGTGCGCGGAATCCAGGGACCGGTGGTGCTTGATGTGATCGTTGGGAAAGATGGGGAAGTACAACAGGTTTCTTCAGTGCAAGGCGACGCAAAGTTGGCGGCCGCGGCTGCAGATGCT
>Ga0335078_10002232_pt1 | contig 29377 bp, 22 predicted proteins | sample Lox_Sample_32_FD_206711 | JGI IMG/M metagenome (GOLD analysis project Ga0335078, IMG submission 206711) | Soil microbial communities from Loxahatchee National Wildlife Refuge, Florida, United States - Lox_Sample_3.2 | ecosystem: Environmental > Terrestrial > Soil > Wetlands | place: USA...
CGAGGCCTCAGGCCTGGGAGCGGTGCTGGTCACGCTGGCGCTGAGCTTCGCGGCGCAGAACACCGTCACCGCGCTGCGGATGAACGCCGCGCCGCCGCTTCCCGCCGGCCAGCCGGCGGGCAGCCAGTCGGCTGAGCCAGCCGCCAGCCGCAGCACGGTCATCCCATCACAGCTGGCTGCTCACGATCGCCTCCATACCCGCCGGCACGAACGCATCCAAGCCCGCCGGCACGAGCGACGAGAACGCCGCGAAACACGGCGCTGGGAGTGACGCCCGGGCGGATACCGGCAGAGTGGCCATGTGCCCGCAGGCGGCGGCGCAGCCCCGGGCTAGGACGCATTCCTCCGCCGGCACGCACCTGGCAGGGATGCACCACCGCCCATCCAGATAAAGCATCTTCCGTGGTGACGGGGAGCCGCACGGTCAGTACGGCGCCTGCCCCGGACCGGGCTGTCTAGGGCCACGGTGCCGCCTACGGCCAACACCCAGTCGGGCAGCCCGGCCAGATCCGAGCTGCGATCGCGCCGGCGCCGCCGACTCTATCATCGCGGACACGGACGGTCCGCACGCCGTCGGCCCGTTCGATGAGGATGCCGCCGCGGGGTCATCCGCGTGTTTCGCGTTGGTGAAAGGCCCCGGCGGCGAGGGTAATACGCGGTTGCTTCGCAGTGGCCGGGAGCCTGCCGTCGGCCCGCGTCTGCACCCGGACCGGGAGCGGTAAGGACCGGACCAGCGCGGCAGCCGGCCCGGGGTCGGCCTCGACGAAGATGGCCGGAGCAGGCCCAGGAGAGATCACAGAGCTCCTCGACGTGCCGGCCAACCCGTCGCATACCTCGTCCACTTCGGCGCGCACCGCCGCTCATCGCCGAAGCCATCAGGGACCTCGCCTTCCACTACATCCCTCGGCTGGCGCCGGGCGGCACAGGCGATGGCGCTGAGCCAATGACGCAGTGGTGCGTTCTTCCTCTACTCTCATGCGTCGGCGGCTCGCATCGTGAAAGTGCGCGCCCAGGCCGCTCCAAATTGAATGATCTGTACTCATCAAGGGCGAGAACTAGAGACCCGAGCCATAGCAAATAGTCGGCGTTCGGGAACTCATCAGCCGATTCCGCTACTCGCGCAACGTGACCGACCCGCAACCTGGGCGGAGTACGCACTTCCGTTCTATGGGCCTCCGACGCTCTCAAGGTGGAGGCCGGCATGCCAGTTCATGTGGAACCGGTCTGGAGCATCGTGAGCAATGATCGCGGGAAATGCACAGGGTGTCGCGCGACGGCATGAGGGACAGCGCGGTACATGCTGGACGGGCATCCTCAAGCCGCAGGGGGCCCGCGGATGCTTGGCTTGCGGGCGCGCTTACGAGCGCTTCACCAGGTCAGCGAACCGCTGCCACGCTTGGGGAGTGAAGGGCAGCACGGGGCCGGTACGGTCCTTGGTATCGCGCACGAGCACGCGCCCGGTGTCGTCCCGGACTTCTACGCAGTCGCCGCCCGAGCCCCCGCTGTAGCTGGACGTGCGCCACATCGTGTTACCGGTCATCAAGGTCTCTCCTGATCTGCGTCATGAAGGCCAGCGAGTCCCGTGGCGGTAGCGCTGCCGCCCGGAGCATGCCCACCACGGTCATCAGGTCGGCTACTTCGTCGCTGGCCTCAACGAGTCGGCCGCCTCCGTAGCACTCGGTGTAGGCCACGGCGGGACCGCTGTAGCTTTCGTACAGGACGATCGGCCCCTCGACTCCTGCGTGATCGTGCGCGGTGAACGGCAGTACCTGGAGCACCACGCCCGGCATGGTTGCTGACTTGATCAGCTTATCGAGTTGCCCGGCCATGATCTCCCGGTCACCGACCACGTGACGCAGCGAGCCTTCGTGCAGCACGTACCAGAGCAGGGGCCGGTTTTCCCTCGCGAGGATCGCCTGCCGCTCCATGCGCGCTACGACCGTGCGCTCAATGGCGGCGTCATCGGCCTCGGGTCTGCGGGCTTGGATGACCGATCGCGCGTAGCCTTCGGTCTGCAGCAGGCCCGGTGCCGCGCCCAATGCCCATCCGTGGATGCGGACTGCCGCTGCCTCGAACGGGATCACCGGGCTGAACCAAGATGGGTATGCCTCGCGCCGGGTCAGCTCATGCATCCGTTCCAGGGTCCCGGGCATGCCCATCTCGTTGTCGCACCGCTGCGCGAAGTCCAGGCTTGCCCACCGTGCCCCACGCTCCACGTCGGAGATGAACGATCCGGAGTAGCCGATTCTGTCTCCGAGCTGGACCTGGGTCCAGCCGAGCCGGCCGCGCTGCGCCTTCAGTTCCGCCGCGAAGATCCCGGCTGCGCTGGCCTGCGCATCGGCTGGGCCCGATTCCGCATCTGTCATGTCTGCTCCGCTTAGTCCAGGGCCGCGAGCGCGGAATCCCGCCCGAGCCGCGCTATCACGCTGAGCAACCGAAAGCTCTACCCAACGGTAGTCCCGGGCGGGCACGTTGGGTACCGAGATCATCCGCCCGACTTACTCGTGAGGAGCGGCCCGCCGATGCCCGCCGAACCTGCCTCAGTTGACCCGCCCAAGCATCCGCTTCACGCGCTGACCACATCCGAATTGCGCGACTATCACGCACGGCTGGAGAACGCTCTCGAGTCCATCGGCATGAAGAATCCCGTGCCCCCGGCCCGCGACCAGCTTCAGGACGCGCTTGACGCCGTGCTGGCCGAAGAAGAAGACCGGAAGAGGCTGGCCGATGCCTGCTGACCGTCTCCACGATGTCAGCGGCCTGACCGGTGATCAGCTCGACCGTGCCAGGCGAGATCTTCAGATCAGCCTGGCCCTGGCGGGCCCCGGTTCACCCGTGCACGTGTCGATCCTGGCCGAGATGACCGCCATCGACATCGAGCGGGCGCGGCGGCAGCCCTACAACGCGGGTGACCCGCTGCCGGACGACGCCGTCCCTGGTAACGGGAATCCCGGGGGAGGCCGCGCCGATGGATGACCTGGACGCTGACTACACCCCGCGCTACATCTGGCTGGCCCGGCTGCTGCGCGGACGGATCGAAGACGGCACCTACCCGCCCGGCTCCCTGCTGCCCTCCTCGGCCCGGCTGGCCCAAGCACACACCGTATCCAAGGCCACGGCACGGCACGCGCTGACAGTCCTGGTGAAAACCGGCCACGCACGCCATGTCGAGTCCAAACCTCACCAGGTCATATGGCGGCTCGCCGACCATGCCGGAAAGCCCCGGTGATCCCGCATGAGCCGGACGGCACCACGGACCCAGGCAACGGTCAAGCTGCTGAACCTGATCGACACCGAGTGCGGCGCATCGCTACGCGCGGAATCGGCTGCGGTCGCGGTGAGTATCGCGCGTGAACTGTCCGAGGGGATGACGCGAGCCGAGCGCATCGCCACACACACGAGTTCCACCGACGTCGCCGCGCCGCGCGATGGCCCGCCGACGGTCATCTTGTTTAGGTATCCCCGGTGCCCCCCGATCCGGGCGGGCCACAACAGCGGAAAGCGTCCCGGCATAACCGGTTATGCCGCACGCCGCCATGCCCGGCCAGCAGCCACAACCGGGGATGCAGGCACCGCGAATCGTGCCGATCTGCTGACGCCTGCTCACCACCTCTACGAAGCACAACCCGGCCCCTCAGGATCCTTTCTAACCCATTCACCGGTCAGGTCTGGCGGGCTCCTTCTTCGCCGAGGGTGGTAAGGAAGCTGTCCTGATCGCTGGTCGCCGCGTCCTGTTCTGCTGGCCATCGTGCCGGTGCCGTTCGGCTATCCCGCCGTGCCGGTTCATGCTCACGCCTTCGTCGCGTCCGGCAACCGGCCAGTGCTGTCGACGGCAATCGTCGTGATGAGCTGGCTCACTTTGCGGCGGGACAGGCCGAACCGCTCGGCCATGGCCCGCTGGCTCAGCGGTTGCCCGGCCGCCACCGACGCCACATACGCCGCGCGGACCGCCTGCTCCACATCCCCCGCCACCTCTGCCACAGCTGGCCCGCTGCTAGCCACTCGTGGCACGTGGGCTCGCCTCACCTGCTGCATGGCGATCTCCACCGAGCCGATGAACGCCACCGCAGGCCAGGCCGAGATCAGCGCCCCGAGCAGGCCGTACCCCGCCCCGAATGCGATGTTCGCGCCGATCGTGGCACCGATGCCGAACCACAGCATCAGCCGGGCCAGCCGTGGCGCGTCCCGGTCGTTGCGGGCCTCGTGGAGCAGCACGAGCGAGGCGGCCAGGATCAGCCCGTCCACGGACAGCGGCAGCAGCCGGGCCGCCGCGCCGCCCTGCCCGTGCGCCTGGCCCAGGCCGTAGACGTGGGAGTAGCTGACCACCGCCGCGAACGCCGCCACCGCGCAGACCACAGCCGCCGTCGCCAAGCGGATCACCCGGTCCCCGCTCACCGGCCCACCCCGCGCCGCGCTGACGCCGGGCCGCTCGATGCGGGCCGCAGCCGGATCTCCGAGCTGTCCCGGAAGCAGCAGGGATAGTAGAGGTTACGGCTGGCAGTCCCGCGCGGCGCCCGCCGCCCGTCCCGCAGCACGGCCAGCTCGCGGACCTCGACGTACACATACCACTCGTCCGGCCCGCACTGCCTTACGATAGTTCCCGGCAGCCACGGCCACCGCTCCCGGCCGCCCTGCTCCTCCCGCTTGGAGCGCGGGTAGCGGACCTCGACCGGGCTCTCGTCAGGGAACTTGCCGTCGTTGTCCTCGCCGTGCATGATCTGGCTCCACTTCCGGAGCCAGGCGGACAATGTGTGTCATTATCGTTTGCACCGTGGAGCGTGGTTACCTACGCAGACACGCGTCTCGACTTGCGAAAATAGCCTGCAGTAACGGTCGCGGGCTTAGAGCCGACGGGAAGCCGGTACACCCTCGGAACAACAAGTGCCTTGCCCTTCCAGCGGCGCGTCCCGGACACGGTGCGAGATAGGCCCTGTTCGCTACTCTGTGGTTGTGAGTTACCAGCCGATGAGCCTCGCCGAACTGGCCCGCTTCATCGCGGCCGAACCGGGCTTCGACACGCGATGGCGGCTGGTCGTCGAGTTCCTGAAGGAGTATCACCGGGAACCGGAAGGGACGCGTCAGCGACTACTCGCGAATGCGCCAGGATCGACCGGCGATGAGCGTTGGGACGTGCTCTTCGCAGGGCTTGCCGAGCACCTTGCCATGCGGGATGGCAGGGATGCGCCGGGGTGGGCAGCATCTCGCGGGTTGCGGCGCTTCTGGTTCCCGTTCGACACGCCAGGCGCACGAGCGCAGGCGCTCGTGCATGCTCCGGCCGCATTGCGCAGGCGGGGCGTGTTCGTCGCTGACTATGAGATCGACGCCGCGTGAACGATTCTTCGCCGCTACTCGACCGCGCGGGCATTGAAGAAGCGTTCCGCCGTCTGGGCGAGCGACTGGCGAAGCGGGGCGTGGTGGCAGACGTGTACGTGTTCGGCGGAGCCGCGATGGCCCTCGCCTACGATTCACGACGGGCTACCCGGGATGTCGATGCCCTGTTCAAGCCACACGGTATCGTGCATGAGGAAGCACTGGCGGTGGCCGCCGAGCTAGGCCTTCCCAGGTGGTGGCTGAACGAGCAGGCGAGCTCTTATGTCGCGCCTAGCGGGGACTCAGCGGCCTCCCGGGTGTTCGACCACCCTGGCCTTCGCGTCTTCGCCGCCTCTCCCGAGCATCTCCTTGCCATGAAGGCGCTCGCAGCCCGGCCTCGCGACGTGGAAGATATCCGGCAACTCACTCGGGCGCTTGGCCTGCACACTGTTGATGAGGTCCTCGCCTCGGTGCGCGAGATCTTCCCCGAAGAGGAGCCACCGGCTCGGCTCAGACTTCTCCTAGAGGACATCTTCTCGAGTCAGGACGGATAAACGAATCACCACAGGGCTGGCGCGTAGCCGAAACGACCTGTGTGGTTATCGCTTGCACTCGGGACTGTCGCAGCATCCGTAGATATCACCGTGACCTGGGTAAACAAAGCCAGATCGGTTGTCAGGTATCTGGGACTAGCTCGGTAACGTCGTGGTGCAGCTTGGCCAGTGCCTGGTCGAATGTGGCGAGCCGGGACCCGCGTGCTCGCGCGAGCTGCGCTAGGTAGGCGTCGGTTACCTGGCGGTGGCCGACGATTCCCTGGGTTGGCACGTCGGTGTACGGGATGTCGTCGGCCCAGAATTCGTGCCGTGGATCGGCTGCGGTCCCGTTGAGGATCGCGCGCGCCGCAGCGGCCGACTGGCCCTCCCGGATGAGCAGCCGCATCAGGCTGCCCTGGGTGATCGGACAGGTCGCGAAGTTCCCGGCTATGGCTACGAACCAGTTCTCGGCAGCCTGATGATGGACATGATCATCGACCAGCAAGGCAATGAGCACGTTCGCGTCAAGGAGGACGGTCACTGATCGTCGTCCTCTAGCCGCCGCACGTCCTCAGTGGTGATAGTCCTGCCGAGGTGCGCGACCGGCAGGCCAGTGCGAGGGCTCTTAGTTACTTCGCCCGGGGCTCCCGTGTCGAGCCCGCGGCGGATCAGCCCGGCGACGGCCTGGCTAAGTGACTGGTGGGTGTCCCTGGCTATCGCCAGCGCCTGGGCGTGAAGATCATCAGGGAGGTCAATGGTGGTGCGCATAGCCATAGCATATCTTCATTTCATCATGATGCGAAGATGCGGTCTTCGCGCGGGTACACCGACTGCCCAGGACTGGCAGTCATGATCAGATCAACTGGGACGCCCCGGAGCGGGCGGCGGAGCACGAGGGCAGCCGCGCTGCGCTGCGAGCCGAGCAACGCGGCTACCAGCTCGCGCAACTGCGCAAGAACACTGGGCTTACACAGACTCAGGTCGGGCCGTCAGATCTTGGCCGTAATCATGACAAGTACCTGTCCTACCCTGACCGGGAAGAGGCCAGCGGAGCGGCATCCGCGTGATCCTGTGCGATACGGGACCGCTTGCCGCTGCCTTCAATGAAGCTGACAGCGACCATGCCCGGTGCGCGGAGTTCCTCGCCAGCAACTGGTCTCGCCTGGTGATCCCGTCGCTTGCCGTCACCGAGGTGGGCATGCTCGACACCAGAATCTTGATCTTGCGGAGATGGATCGACCCTGGCGAACTTCCGGACGAGATGGCGATCGGTGCCATCACCCTCCGTGAGGGCCGTAGGGACCTTCCGCCGGTGTGGCGGAAGGTCCCTATGGGTGCGGCGAGGTCAGGCGGTCTGCAGGGCCGCTGGGGTGACCGGGGCGTTCCAGTCGATTTGATAGTCGAACATCCAGGCCATCTTCTCGGGCTTGGCCAGCTTGGTGAAGATCCTCATGGCCAGTGCGAACAGGACCCGGCCGGCCGGGCCGGCGGTTTTGCTGCTGTTCTTGCGGGTGGTCTCCTTGATGACCCGCTCCACGCGGGGGCGGCGGAGGGTCTCGTACGCGGCGAAGGCCTGGTCGTGGGGGAGGTCGCGCAGGCACCGGGCGAGGTCGATGGCGCTCTCGATGGCGAGCGAGGCGCCCTGTCCGGAACTCGAGGACGGGGCGTGCGCGGAGTCCCCGACCAGGACTATCCGGCCTTGGCGCCATACCGGAACGCGGGGCATGTTCTCCATTGACCCCACGATGAGCAGGTCGGCTGGGTCGGTACGGCTGATCAGCCGGGCGGCCGGGGTACGGTCCTCAGCGAACTTCGCCGCCAGCAGGGGCAGCCACTCCGACGCCGGCGTCTGCTGCGCCTGGGCGGCGGGGAGCGGCTCAGCGTGCGGCAGGTTCACGAACCAGATCGCCGAGTCCTCATCGAAGACCTGGTAGCCGAAGAAGGCGTGCTTGCCGAAGCTCATCGGCATCTTGCCCTCGGTGGAGGACACGCCAGGGCTGGCCACCCGGGCGCCGAAGCTGATCAGGCCGGTATAGCTGGGCTCTGGAGCGCTGGCGTCGATGAGCCTGCGCACGGTGGAGCGGATGCCGTCGGCGCCGATCAGGATGTCGCCGGTCGCCTCGGTCCCGTCGTCGAAGCGGGCGGTCACCCCGTCCGCCGTTTCCACCGCGCCGGCCAGCCGCTTGCCGTGCTCGATGCGGATGCCCCGCCGCCCGGCCTCCTCGTACAGCACCCGGTACAGGTCGGCGCGGTAGAAGAACTGCATCGGCGGCACGCCGGGCGGGTTGCCGAACTCCCCGAGCCGCCTGCCCTTCCAGTCCTGGATGACGATGCCGGTCATGGGCGTGCCGACGGGTCGCACCAGGTCGCCCACGCCGATCACGTCAAGGGCGTCCAGGCCGTTGGGCGCCAGGGTCAGGCCGCCGCCCGCGTCGTAGGCCCGCGAGGGGTAAGCCTCGTAGACCACGGCGTCGATGCCGGCCTTCTGCAACGCCATCGCGGCCACCGGCCCGGCGATGCCGCCGCCGATTACAAGAGCAGTACGGATCACTTGCCTCACCTCTCCCCGGCGATGGCCTGGTGGGTCCGGTGCATTTCCTTCAGGCGGGACAGCGACAGCAGGCCGGTCAGCTCGGCAACGCCCGCGCGCTGAATGCGCACCTGGCTGTCACAGGCGTTTCCGTGCAGGCGGATGCGGGTGCCGTCGCAGGCGGGCGCGGCGTCCTTCACGCGGCCGCGGCCGGCGAAGCGAAGGGCCCACGGGTCGATCGAGGCGTCGTCGGCGACCAGCAGCGTCACGATGGAGCGCTGGAGGTCGAGGGTGATGTCGATGTCCCCGTCGATCTCCGGCGAGCGGAGATCGACAACGACCTTTCCGCTACGGGCGCGCACCCGCAGGGCGCTGCGACCGGTCCAGTTTCCGAGGCGCCGCACCACCGAGTGGTCGGCCAGGATGTTCGTATCCGTTGTCGTCATGGCTTCATAGTGGCATTGAAACTAGATTCATGTCAACTAGTTCTTCAGATGCTAGTTCTACTGTTAATATCGGAGCCATGAGCTCTGAAGTCCGCAGCTCCCCGCTCGCGCTCACCGTGCTTGGCATGCTGCACACGCAACCGCTGCACCCGTACGGCATCCAGCGCCTGATCAAGCAATGGGGAAAAGACCAGGTCGTCAACGTCAGCCAGCGCGTCAGCCTCTACCGGACGATCGATCGCCTGCGCGCCGCCGGGCTGGTCTCCGTCGCGGAAACCGAGCGCGACCAGCAGTACCCGGAACGGACCATCTACAAGATCACCGACGCCGGCCGCGCCGCGACCAGGGAGTGGCTGGAGGAGATGCTGACCGTCCCCAAACAGGAGTTCCCCGAGTTCCCGGCCGCGCTCTCCCACGTGGTGATGCTGACCCCGCAGGAGACCCTCGGCCTGCTGGAGCGGCGCGAGATCCAGCTCGCCGCCATGCACCACGGGCTTGCGGCCGGGCTGGCGTCGACCGCAGGCATGCCGCGGGTGATCTCGCTAGAGGCGGAGTACGTCCTGGCGACGGCCACCGCTCAGCTCGCGTGGGTACGGTCGGTAATTGACGACCTGCGAACCGGCCGGCTCTCCTGGACGGAGAAGGAGCTCACGGCACTGATTGAGGACGACGGCGGCTTGGCGCACCAACCCAATGTCCCGGTATCCGGCCGGGTCGGATAGCCGACCGGTCTCGCGCACGAAACGCGCTTCCGCGGACGCCAGACTTCCCGATGGCCTCCGCCGTTGGCCAGCCGGCGGGATGGAGCTGAGCCACCCCTCGGCTGAGTTCCCGCTCTGCGTGCCGTGCCTGCGTCGGCGCACGGCCCTGGAGGCAGGTACAACCTACGTCGTTATCGTTTGCGCTATCGGTTGCATCAACGTTGCCAGGTTGCGGGAAACCGGCAGTCATGTCTGCGGGAAACAGGTATTTAGATGTGCGGGAAACAGGTACTTTTGAGCGGGTGAGCGACCTGTATGTGCCCAGGATCGTCGATGGGCTGCTCGACGAGCTGCTCTTGTCCTTCCCGGCCGTCTCGCTGGTGGGGCCTCGGGCAGCAGGGAAGACCACCACGGCGGTCCGGCGCGGCGGCACGGTCTTGCGAATGGACCGGCCAGAGATCCGCCAGTCGGTAGCTGCCTCGCCCGACGCGATGCTCGCAGGGCTGCGCCCGCCGGTCATCCTGGACGAATGGCAGGAGGTACCGGAACTTCTCGGCGCCGTCAAGCGCTCAGTGGATGAGGATTCTTCCCCCGGCCGCTACATCCTGACCGGTTCCGTCCGCGCGGAACTGGAGAACCAGGTCTGGCCAGGCACTGGCCGCCTTCTGCAGGTCCCCATGTACGGGATGTCGGTCCGCGAGGTCCGAGGACGCGCCAGCCTGACGCCGTTCATCGACCGGGTCATAGACGGCGGGCCGGATACGGTCACTGCACCAGACGACGCACTCAACGTGCGTGACTACCTGGATCTGATGCTCGCCGCACCTGTATCTACACTCTGGTCATAGCTGTCCGAAACTAGCCAGTCACAGTCAGCTCAGGCCTGGAACAGACAGGGCATCACGCGTGTCAGGGCAGTATTAGAAGGGTGTCCGCCGAGATGCCTCGATCGGAATGCTGCGAGCACTGCGCAGAGATCCCGTCGCTTGCCGTCACCGAGGTCTGTCACCTGCTGGCCGATCCGCAGCGGCGCGGGCGCGTTGGCCTGGCCGCCGAATTCTGCGCCGCCATCGCCGACGACGAGCTCCGTGTCATCGAGATCACGCCGCACGACTATCGGAGGATCGCCGAACTGCTCACCACCTGCTCATCGCTGCGGCTTCAGGTCGTGGATGCTTGCGTGATAGCGCTTGCCGAACGGCTGGACCTGCATGAGGTCGCCGCCCTTGACCGCCGGGACTTTCAGGTAGTTGCGCCGCGCCACCTGCCCAGAGGACAGCGGCTCAAGTTGCTGCCGGAAGACTGATTCCCCGACGCACCTGCTTTGCGCCACCCGTGTGGTTATCGCGGCCGGTGATCCCGGCGTTGCCGGATTCCTCCCGGAAATGCCGCATTGCTGCTCCGCCCGGTGGCTGACCAAAGTCTGCTGGCCGCCGGCCTAGGACGAGTCGGTGATGCGATCGGTATCCAGGCCGCTGCTGGCCTCCCCGCGGCCGGTGGCCCGGCGGACCCCGAGCCAGACGACCACCCGACCGTCCTGCCAGCGCGCGCGGTTGAATGCCACGCTCAGCCGGGTTCCGGCCCGCGGCACTTCCTCCTCGTGCACGAAGTACGGCTGCCCGGCGTCCAGCCCCGGGCTCAGCAGCGTGGTGCGCGGCCTGACCTTGACGACCGCATCGTGGCTCGTGGTCACCGCGCCGTGCAGGACCCGCGGCATGGCGCCGCGCTGCAGCTGGATCTCCCGGCTGTCACCGGGCACGTGCACCGGGATGAACGGGATCCAGTTCTCCGGTACCGTGCTCATGGCCTGGTACGCGATGGCCGCGACCGGCGGGAGCGGGTCGGGCGGCGGCTGCAGCCGTTCCCGGTAGGCCACCGTTTCCCGAGCGGCCTCCGTGCCGGGCAGCGGCGCCCCGGTGGCCAGCCACACCGTGCGTTCGATGCCCCAGACCATGTTGGCCGACTCGTCGCGGACCATCAGCACGTCCTCCACGGGCGGTCCCTGGACGGTACCCGGTGCGCCGGGCGGCAGGAACACGCCGAGCCGGGCGGCGGCGGGCGCTGTTCCGCTCGTGTCGAGGTTGTACATGGACCAGCGCTGCCAGTCGTCGTCCGCGCCGGTCCCGGCTGGCTCGATCCAGGTCCGCTGGCCGAAGACATCGGTGAACGCGACGCCGTCGACCCGGGCCAGGGTGCCGACGGGAAGGTCGCACGGCAGCAGGAACCAGTCGTTGCTGTAGACCAGGGCGAACTCAAGGAAAAGCAGCTTGACCAGGTCCGTGGTGTCCGGGGTGACGGCGCCGAAATCGGTACGGCCGTCTTCGAAGGCCCACCAGCGCGGGTTGGGCATGCCAGGGTAGCGCACCTCGCCCGGGATCACGGTCCGGGTGACCGTGCTCGCGGCCTGCGCCATCCGGTCGAGCACGTTGCAGGCGGCCTGCTGGGTGTCGGCCGCCGCCGACGCCAGGCCGGGCAGCGGTGCGAGCTGCGCCGACAAGTCGATGAGCCGCTGGGCCATCGCGAGGGTGGTTTCGTGCAGGGCCGCGATCACGGCCTGGGCTGCCTCGGTGGACAGGTCCGCCGGGCCGGGCGCCACCGGAATCGCGGTCGGCGGGCCGCCCCGTGCCGGAGCCACGTCAGGTGCCTGGGTCACGCCGAGTGCCGCGGCGGCGTCGGGTGCGGGTGCGGGGGCGGGTGCCGGGGCCGTAGGAGACGCCGGGGTTCCGCCCTCCGTCAGCTGCGCCGCGGCCTGCCGGGCTTCGGCCGCTGCGGCGTCCTGCCCGGCGCGAGCGAAGGTGTCCGCCAGGTCCCGCAGGGCGCCGGCGACCGGCTGGACGTCGGAGACGGCGGCCAGGCTGACGTAGGCCTGGATGGCGTCCGAAGCGTGGTTGGCGGCCTCGATGGGGCGGCCGGCCGCGATGAGCGCCTGGATCAGGGTGACCAGCGCCCCGGCCTGCAGCCGCAGGAAGTCAGCGTCGGCGGGCGCCGGCGTCACCTTCTTCAGCACGTCGACGGCGGCCTGCGCGACCACAGGCGGACCTGCGGGATTCGTCACCGGGGTGATCTCGTCGCACAGGGTCAGCAGGGTCTGGGCGATCTGGATCTTGTCCGCTCCGGGAGTGTCCGCCAGGGCGCGGAAATCCGCCGCGGCCAGCTCGGCCGGGTCGAGGGTCTCGGGGCCGCGGTTGGCCGCGATGTACCGGTGGACCAGGGTGTGCTGCGCCCCGGCTCGCAGCCCGTAGAAGCCGGGGTCGGCCGGCGTCCCGCCGGGCGCCCCGAGCGAGGTGCCCGGCGCGTCGTAGGAGAAGGCGTGCCAGTCCAGGACGCCGCCCGCGAACCCGGGCGCGGACAGCACGGTCTCCCCGGCGGCCTCGGGGGCGGCCACCGTGAAGCGGTGCTCGAGCCGCGCCGGGTCGAAGGCCTCCGGTCCGGCCGGCTGGGCGATGAGATCCTCGAACCAGCCGGTGAACTTGGGCGTCAGCTTGTCGAGCTGCTGCTGCTGCGGCGCGGTCACTCCGCCGACGCCGTCGTAGGGGTGCCCGCCGGCCTTCAGGTGCTGGTACAGCGCGTAGCCGTCGAGCATCCGGCCCGCCACGGCCTGCAGCGTCGCCCATACCTCGGGATGAGCGAGCAGCGGCACGTCGGCGTCGGATCCCGGGTCCGGCCCGGAGACGGGCCAGCGGGCCATGATCTTGGCGCGCAGCGCCTGCGGCTGCGGCGCCATGAGCTTCATCCAGCGGCGGCCCATCGCCAGCCGGAGGTCCAGGCTGACCGGGCCCGTCCCGATCGTGAACGGGACGGCCCGCCCCTCGGCGATGGTCTCAAGCGGCTGGCGGTCCGGTATGTCCGAGGGCGGGCTCTCCTGCGCCCGGTACCGGATGGGCCAGGAGGTTTGCATGTGGAAGGTGGCGGTGACCGGGGAGCCGGCGTCCTCGCCGCGGAACTCGCCGAGCTGCCACTGCCGGGCGAGCATCCACAGCGGGTCACGGATGTCGGCCTGCAGGGCGCGGTCGAACTCCGTGGTGCGCGGGCGTCCCTCCAGCCGGTTCCACACATTGACCGTGGGGAAGGCGCGGTTCAGGAGCGCGGCGCGGATGTCGGTGATGACGGGTGGCCTGGCCATGTCAGCCCCTCGCCGGCCGGAACGGGCCGGACGCCAGCAGCTTGTCGTTGTTCACCGCGAGATCGGTGCCGATGGTGATCGGCTGCGGCGGCGCGGACAGCACCGTCGCCGGGAGCAGCTGCGCGTAGCCGGTGTCGTCGACGTGTCCCGGCTCGACCGCGCGGGTCCGGGTCAGGTCCAGCGTCTCGCTCACCGCGGCGGCCAGGTCGTCCCAGTTCCATCCGCCGGTGCGGGCCGGCGGCACCACGAGCAACATGGCCTGCGGCGGCTGCGATCTGGGCCGGTCATAGTGGGCCGCGATGCCGGTGGTGGCGGTCGCGGCGGGGATCGTCTCGGTCCATTCGTCCAGGAGCAGCGCGCACTGCTCGCCGCCGGGGTCGAAGGGCGTCGCGTAGTGGGCCGTGTAGAGCAGCCGGTCGCCGTCAGGCGTGCCCGAGTCCGGGATCTCCAGGCCCAGCCATGGATCGCCGGCGTGATAGGGCAGCTGGACCGGCACCAGGTCTGGCTCGTCCTGCCCGATCGCGTTCGCGAGCAGCACGATCCGCTCCCACAGGGCGACGCGGGGCCGGACCCGGGCCAGGCCGTGCAGCCAGTCGTCGACGGGGAAATCCCGGCTGACGTGCTGGGTGAGGTGCTGGGTGAGCTGGCCGCTGTTACTCGCGGCCAGCACCTCCTGCCAGGACCGCCCTAGGTCCGCCGGGACGCCGAACTCGCTGGTGGCCAGCGCGTCGGGGCCGAGCGCCCCGCGGATGGCGGCGGTCGCGGCCGCGACCCGGGCCGGCCCGCCGGTGGCCTGGTCGTAGCCGGCCAGCGCCGCGTCGGCGATGGCGAGCCGCTGGGTCAGCTCGTCGTGCAGGTCCTGCGCCCGGGCCAGCAGGTCGGTGCTGAATGCCTGTACCGCGTCGGCGGCCGGCGTCGGGTCGAGCCCGCCGGGTACGAAGGGGGTCAGCGGAGGCAGCGCGGATACGTCGGCCAGCAGGCCGCTGAGCGTGCTCCGCGTGGTGTTCGTGATCGCGGTGAGCCGGGAGAGCTCGCCGCTGAAGGCGGCGCGCTGGCTGCCCACGATCGTGCGCAGTTGCTCAGGCGTGACCGGCTGCGCGCTGGCGGGCGCCGTGGTCAGCAGTCGTTCGGCCTGCCGGAGCAGGGTGAGGCGCTGGTCGGCGGGCGCGCCGGACGGCAGCGCGTCGTACTGACCGATCTTCTCGCCGGCCGCCGCCAGCGAGGCCGCCATCCGGTCGGCGACGGCGCGCACGGCCGTCAGCAGGCCGGTGAACTGGCCGCGCCGCCACATGGCCAGTTCGCCCCAGCCGCTGCGCACCAGGCCGAGCCCGCTGGCCGTGACGGCCAGCTGGGCGTACCGGGTCAGGAAGGTGTCCACGCCGCTGAGCAGCTGCGGGCGATGCGCTTGCGGGTCGGCCAGCAGCGTGCCCAGGTCGGCCAGGAACGTGCTCACCGACGCGGTGAGGCCGCTCAGCGCGTCGCGCACCGCCTGGGGCCTGGCCCGCGGCAGGTCCACGTCGTCGTCGCCGTGCGGGTCGAGCGTGCCGCCGGCCGCCGGGACCGTGTAGTCGGTCGGCCGGCCAGGGCGCGCGGCAAGCAGCAGCGACCGCAAGCTGGCGACCAGCGGCGACAGCTCGAAGAAGGTGATCTTGCCGGCCACCTGGTCGGTGTAGCCGATGAGCAGGCCGGTGTCGCCGCGCAGGTTCTCCGCCTGCAGCACCCGCCCGGCGATCCGGTCGTCCAGGTCGGTCATGGCCGCCTGGTCGTCCGGGCGCAGCGCCCACAGCAGGTCGATGGGCTGAAGGCCGAGCTCGGCCTGGGTGACGACCCGGCTGCCCGCGGCCGCGGTCAGCGGGTCGGTCCAGGAGACGCGGCAGGCCACGTCCCCCGGCGGCGGCAGCAGGCCGGCCAGCCACTGGTTGACGGCCGGATCGCCGCTACCGCGCGGCGTCACCGCCAGGCCGGGCACTGGCGAAGTGCCCGGCGGCAGGCCGGCCGGCAGGTGCAGGCCGATCCGGTGATTCAGCCGCAGGCCGCCGGCCGGCGTCCGGACCACGTCCGGGTCCGGCGGGTTGCCGGTCGTGGTGTAGGCGTCCATGCTCGCGGCGGCGCGGTCGGGGTTGCCGAGCACGGCCTGGTGCACGCCCTCGGCTACGGCCAGGTCGGCCAGCGTGTCCTGGGTCTCGATCAGCGCCTGCACCTCGGCGTCGATGGCTGCGGTCTGGTCCGGGTCGGCCGGGGGCAGCCCGGTCAGGCCGAACGGGTAGCTGGCTGCCCCGGTACGCGTCACGTGGCGGACCAGCGCCAGCCCGTCCACGACGTTGCGCGCCTCAAGCGAGTCGACTGCCGTGCCCGGCGGTGCGGTCGTCAGCTTCCCGGCTGCCAGCGGGAAGGCCTGGCGCAGCGCGCCGATGAAGGAATCGGTCTCGGCGATGGCATGCCGGTCGTGCAGCCCCCGTTCCAGCTGGTAGCCGAGCAGCGCGCCGAGCGACTGCCCGGTGCGGATGCCGTCGAGGAACGTCAGCGCGGCCCGGACCCGGCCGGAGCTGAGGTTGACGGCCAGCGCGCCCGGGTTGGCCGGCGAGGCGTTGGCCAGGTACCCCGCCCGGAGCAGCGCGACGGTGCTGGCCTGGGACGGGGACGGCGCGTGGATGTACCCCTGATTCGTGCCGTCGCGCATCAGCGGCGGCGCCTCGGGCGGAGTGAACACCCGGGCCAGCTCACCGGTCAGCCTCACCAGCGGCGACGCCGACGCCGCGGCGCGCGGCCTGACCTCCTCAAGCCAGCCGAACGCGCCGATGTGCACCCCGGTCACGGCGGCGGGCGGCGGCGTGCCGTCCTCTGGGTAGCGCAGCGCAAACAGCTTCTCGGTGGCCAGGCCCAGCCGCCACGCGTCCAGCCGGTACGTGCAGCAGTCTAGGTGTTCCACCAGGACGCGCTCCAGCCTGGCCGTTGGCACGGCCGCCAGCGCGCCGATCGCGGCGGCTTGCTCGGCCAGGTGCCTGGCGGCCGCCTGCGGCGTCTCCTGGCTGAGCAGGAGGGTGATGTGGTCGGCAAGCAGCCGCTGCGGGTCACCGGTCACCGCGGCGTCGGCCGCGTACAGCGGGCCATACCGGCTCTCGGTGAACGGCGTGCGCTGGCTGATGTGGATGAACGGCGGCTCACGCCTGGCCCGCACCAGGTCGGCTTCGCTGATGTCGTGCGCGACGGCGGTCAGCCGCAGCCCGGTCTCGGCGTAGGCGTTCAGCACCGCATGCCGCAGCAGCAAATACAAGATGGCGGTGGGCGGGCTGTTGCCGGTGAAGCCGCTTTCCTGCCGCACCGTATCCATGGAGCTGGTCATGCCGGCGGCGAGCCAGGCCAGGTAGTTGTGCCCGTCGTCGGTGTAAGCGCGCACCGGGTCGGTCTCCGACCGCGGCCGGTCGTCGACAAGCGGCCCGCGCATCGGATACTGCCGCCCGGCGAACAGCCGGGACATGATGTCCGGGGCAGGCGCGGCGGCCGGGTATCCGAGCCGGGCCAGCAGGTCGCGGATCCGCTGCTGCTCGCTGAAGCCGTCCAGGTCGGTCAGCACGACGCCGCCCGCGCCGGCCAGGTTCAGCCGGTTGTAATAGTCCTCGGCGCTCTGCCCGTACCGCTGGTAGAACTCCGCGGACGTCGCGTGCAAGCCGAGGATGTCGAGCAGCAGCTGGTGCGGATCCCCCTCGGCGCCCAGGAACGCGACGCCGGCGGCCAGCCCGGCCCAGTCCTGCGCGACCATCGCGAGCACCGAGTTGAGCACCCGCAGGCAGGCGACGTCCGGGTCGCTGTCCGCCCAGGCCATGCGGGAGAGCGCGGTGGTCACCAGCACGCCGTAGGGCTGGCGCCCGACCCGGAAGGCCGGGACCGGGCCGCGCCCGCTGACGTACCGGGTGAAGAAGGTCCTCGTCGCGTCCAAAGCGGCGGTACCGAAGATCGGGCTGAGCATCGTGCCCAGGTGGTAGCCCCAGGTGGCCGGCCACAGCGCGACGTTCATGGCACGCGCCTCGTCCAGGTCTGTGGCCGCGGCGCCGGGCACGGAGGCCAGCACGGACGGGTCGATGCCCAGCAGCTCGGCCAGCCACTGCCCGTCCGCCTTGGCCGCCCAGTCGCCGGCGGCGACGACTGGCATCGGGGAGTCCAGCGCGGCGAGGCTCGCCGCGGCCTCGTCGCCGGCGCCGGGCGGGGCGGGCGCCTGGCCCGTGTTGTTGGTAGGCGTGCCCTGCGCCAGCAGGCGGAACGAGGCCCGGCTTCCGGCCTGGTGGGTGATCAGCGTTTCCAGGTCGGCCTTGGACGCCGCCGGATCGCGGACCCGCAGGCCGAGCACGATCAGCCGGTCCAGGCCGCCGCGGATCGCGTCGTTGAGCGACACCCGGAACGCCAGGCCGGCCGACACGGCGGTGTCGAAATCCACCAGCCACTTCAGCGATCCCGGTACGGTCAGCCCGCCGTCGGCAGTGAACGCGAACTGGTCGCTGCCCGTGGTGCCCGGGACGCTCGGGTCCGGGCCGACGGGCAGGTCGGGAGGCACGGCAAGGCCGGTCTGATTGATCACGAGCTCCGCGCCGGCGTACCCGAGCAAGGTGAACGCGTCCGGCAGCAGCCTGGCCCGCGCGGGCTGCGTCCAGGTGGAGGCCTTCTCCTCGCCCGCCGCCGGCATGTCGGGGAACGCCCTGGCCAGGTGCGAGGCCCGGCCGGGCCCGACGTGCGAGGCCAGGTCGTGCCAGGCGGCGAGCGCCTCCCCGCGATCGCCGTCGGCCTCCCGGTGCCGGCGCCAGAACCGTGCGACGTGCTCGTGCTCGCGCGCGGTCATGCCGTCCTCGAAGGAGTCGATCGCCCAGTCGTCGGGAAACACCCGGACCAGCAGGTCCGTGTCGGTGAACCGGTACTCGAGCCGGACCGGCCCGAGCAGGACCGGGTACGCGTCGTCCAGCGGCAGCCGCCCGCCGATCTGGAAATAGACGCCTTCGGTCGCAAACGGGTCGTCGTGGTGCGGCTCGAGCGTGAACGCGATCCTGGCGAAGGTGCCGGTCAGCTGGACCGACCCGTTGGAGTCAGTGGTCGACGACCCGTCGGGCAGCTTGGTCGCATTCCTGCCCTTGCCGCTCACCGTATTGCCTTCCACGTGGAAGTTCAGGTCATCGCCGCTGAGGCGGGTGATCGTGACGCCGGGCGGGTCGGTGATGGTCAGCAGGGAGCCGAGCGATCCGAGGTCGATTACCGGGTCGGTGAGCGGCGCGCCGAGGGTCAGCGTGAACGAGCTACCCCGCGCGCTCTGGATCTCGATCATGCCGGTGGCAGTGAGCTGCGGCGTGAACCAGGACTCCCCGAAGCCCTGGTAGTCGTCCTCGTAGAACGCGGTCTGCAGTTGCCCTCTGAGGGTGACGGGGAAGCCGCGCAGCATCCCGTGGGCGATGGCGCCGTTCGGCTCGGGGCGCGTCCAGCGGGCGAACGTGAGGGCTGAGTCGGTCAGGTCAGGCACCGGCCACCATCTCCTTCGCGTGCATGGCGACCAGCACGGGGGCCCGGAACAGGATGTAGGCGACGTCGGCGGAGCTGATCTGGCTGTTCCAGGTCAGCTCGCGGTCCTCGTGATACTGGTCGGCCTCGGCGGAGCCGGGGGGCGGGGACGGGGGCAGTGCCCGTGGCGGCGTGCTCGCGTCGAGCGGGATGTACACCGCGGGCGGCGGCGCTGCCGTCCCCGCGGGCAGGACGTCCGGCCAGGCGAGGTCGTTCCACACGACCGGGTTCCCGTCCCCCTCGACGTCCAGGCCGAACCGGGGGTCGCCGGGGCGCTCCTTGAGGATGAAGAACCAGCCCAGGTCGCCGGGGCCGGCGGTGTCCCCGCGCGCGTCGGCCAGCTGCAGGTCGAAGCCGAAGAAGTAGACGTCGGGCTCCAGCTTGGCGTCGAACACCGGCATCCGCACCTTGCCGGGCGGCGGGTTCAGCTCCTCGTCCGGGGTGAGCTCGACCGGCACCAGCCCGGCGCCTCCTCCGGGGTCCCGCCCGGCCTTGTGCGCGTAGATCACCGTCGTCGGGTACTTCTTCAGCAGCTCGGCGCGGATCACCAGGACGAGGTTTTCTCCCCCGGACCCGCGGTTGTTGCTCATGCCCAGCTTGGCGTCCGGCTTCCAGAGATGAACGGGCGGGATGTCGCGGAGCTGCTCGCGCTGCTCGTCCGGGGGCAGCGACGGCGAAGGCAGCACCGGCTGCACGTCCCAGAACTGGCGGAATACGGTGCCGCGCTGGTCGGTCGGGTACTCGCGCCAGAGCAGCTCGCGGGCCATCTCGTGGTTCAGCCCGACCAGGTAGGACTCGATGAAGGCCCAGTTGGTATTCAGCACCGTGACGCTGTTGGGCGCGACCAGGTTCACGTTCGGGCAGAACAGGTCGGGCCACTTATCGGCCAGCGGGCGGAACATCGGCAGGTCGATCACCGGGCAGTTCATGACCTCGGTGAGGTCGTCGGCCGCCGGGGCCGTCACGTCGGCGAAGCTGACCAGCGGCCCGGCGCTGCCGCCGGCCGGAGCGGGCGGCGCGAGCCGGGCGGGCAGGGCGATGCCGCTCAGCGCGCGGCGCGGCACGGTCAGGTCCGGGTGCAGGCCCGCCATGGTCGCCTGGGCCGCGGCGGCCAGGTCGACGGGGCCTCGGCTATCCGTCTGGGCGGCCAGCGAGGCCGAGCCGAACGCGGCGTAGGTCTCGTGCAGCGCCTGCTTGAACAGGACGGCTTCGGCGCTGTCCGGGCCGCCGGCGGCCGGGTGCACGCCGTCGCCTGGCAGCGAGATGACAAAGTCTGAGCTGGTCGGCAGCTCGCTGACCGGATCCGGCGGCACGCCGGGGTCGATCACCAGGTGCGGCTCGATCGCGTGGTGAGCTGGGGGGATGAAGGTCAGCTTCCGCTCAAGCGCTTCCACGGTGACCACGCCGGCCGGCGCGGTCTTCGGCGTCGCGGCGGTGACCTGGCCGCTGGTCATCCGCTCCAGCAGGTCGTTCGGTCCCGGTGGCGGGGCAGCGGCAGGGGCAGGGTCGGGGTCAGGGTCGATCGTGAGGTGCGGGGTAACGCCGCTGGCGGGGGGACCGAACGGCAGGTCGCGGATGAGCCGCGCGCCCGGCCGGGTGATCCGGCGCATGGCCGGCGACAGCGGGGTGGCGGCGGACAGGCTGTCGGTGAAGCTCGCAGTGATCGTGAGCGCCCGCGCCGCGGCCGAGGCCAGCGTGACCCGCGAGTGCAGCGGGGCGGTCATCGCGAACAGCCGCCCGGGGGCGGCCTGCTGCAGCGGCGCCAGGTGCTTCCCGTACAGGGCGACGCCGATCTGGCGGGCGAACTGGGCCGCCCGGATCCGCTTGTTCGCCCCGAGCACGTCGCCGAGCTGATCCCAGGCGGCCTGCATGTACTCCTCGTCGTGCAGGCGCACGACCCTGCCGCCCGTCCCGGCGGGCACCCGGAACCGGGGATCCAGGTTGAGCTGGTGCACCCAGTTGTCGTCAGGCGTCACCGGCGTGCCGTCAGGGCTGGTGAGCAGCCATCTCGTCAGTGCGGGCCAGCGGCCGTACAGTGGCGGCGTGACCAGCGGGTCCGCGTCGGCCGGGGGGCTGGCCGGCGGCTGGCCGGAGGCCGGCGGGCCGGCCGGGCCCGGGAGGTTCTGGTGCGCAGCCTGCGCGCCCTGCGACGGGTAGACATCGCCGAGGTTGATCAGCGCGGCCAGCGCCACCTGGAACGGCTGCGGGTAGGGCTGATCCCAGTTTTCCTGCCGCTGCTTCTGGTCAAGCTGCGCCGCGGTCAGGTCCCTGTCCGGTGCCCGCAGCGCGCCGCCGAGCCACAGCACGCCGCCGAGCTGCGGGTCGGCGGTGACCGCGGGCAGGTCGGTGCCCGGCTGCCGCACGTCCATGTCGCGGTACCCGACCCGTCCGTCCGCGACGGCCGGCTTCAGCAGCCGGACCAGGTACTCGAAGTCGCCAGCCGGTGAGGTGCGGAACTGCCAGCGGTAGTAGTAGCAGAGACTGCCGGATTCGGGCTGGCCCTGGTAGCCGGGCCAGCTGGACTGGAGCGCGGCGGGCGAGGCGGCCGGGTCGAGCCCGAGCCCGGCCAGCCGCCCTGTCTCGAACCCGGGTACCAGGAAGGCGTGGTAGGTGACCTCGGGCTGGAGCTGCCGCGGGCACATCAGCCGGGAGCAGGCCAGGTCCGGGTTCGTGGCGAGCAGCCCGGCCAGCCGCGGCAGCACGGCCGCCATATCATCCGACGTGACCTCGGCGTCCGACGCGGTCACCGTGCCGTTGACGTGCACGTGAGCCCAGCCGGCGAGCTCGGCCGCCGGCGGCAGGGTGTGCAGGCTGGTCAGCTCGATGAACGGCAGCGGCCGGCCGGGCAGCGTTCCCTTGTCGCGGAACTCGCTGTCGGCGAGCACGACCAGCGCCAGCCATGGCGCCAGCCGCCCGGTGGCCGGGTCGGGCACGGCCGGGCTGTACCGCCACGGGAAGTCCTCGTCGTAGAACTCGATGAACGGCAGGTAGTTGGGCTCGAAGTTGGTGATCTGGTCGCGTGGCTCCGTCCGCACGATGGCGCGGGGATCGACGCCGATGACGTCCCCCGGGCCGTAGAGCGCGACGTCATGCTGGATGTCCTGGGTCAGCGTCCCGCCCCCGGCGGTGGCCGGACCCGCCGCGCGCAGCTTCACCGTGACGCTGGCCCGCGCTGCGGCGCCGGGTGCCTGGGTGATCTGGGTGGCGATGCCGCGCCGCAGCCAGGACAGGAACGAGTACGCGCTGGCCGTGGTGGTCACGTGACCACCTCCGTGGCCGGGATGACGTGCAGCTGGCCGACGCGATTCGGGTCGGCGGCCAGCAGTGATCCCAGGTGGGCGCGAGCCTGGGCGTGGCTGCCGAACACCGGTCCCGCGGGGGTGTTGTCACGGCTGGAGGCGACGATGTAGGACTCGGGCAGCACGGCGACGCGGTCGGTGAACGGCTGCCGCAGCGTTCGCTGCGCCTGGGCAAGCGGTGACCGCGCAATGCTCGCGCCGCCCAGGAAATGCCGGAACAGCGTGGGGTTGTAGGGCACGAGGCGGCTCACCGAGGGTGCCGGGGCGTCCGGCCCGATGATGATCTGCTCGTAGCGGGCGCTGCGCCGCACCGCGCGGCTGGACGCTATCGCGGCGCCGTCCGCGGCCAGTTCCAGGCCCGCGTGCTCCGGCTCGAACGACGGCAGCGACAGCTTCTGCGCGTCGCTGAGGTCCTGGTACTGCGCCAGGGCGAACATATCGGTCGTGTCGGACACCTTCACCAGGCCGGCGCCATCCACGGTGACCTGGCACTGTGAGACGTCGGCCGCGCGCTCGCTGCCGATCTTGTCCACCCGGATGTCCAGCGGTACGGCCCGCTGCCGCGCGACGAGCGTGCCGAGCGGATGCAGCACGATGTCGGCTTCGGCCGCGGCGAGCGGACGCAGGTTCACCAGCGGCCCGCCGCCGGCCGGGGCCCGGGTCCGCCAGCTCTGCGGCTTGGCCAGCTCGGCGGCCAGAAGCGGCAGCACCTGCACCGGCGGCGCAAGGGTGTCACGGTTCCCGCCCCAGGTGACGTCGAAGTCGACCGGGATGGAGAAGAACAGCAGGGAGATGGACGCGGAGCCCTTGGCCTCCCAGGGCGCCGGGCCGGACAGCGTCAGCTCAAGCGAGACGCTGAACAGGCCGACGCCGAACACCTTGACCGAGACGCCCGCGGAGATGCCGATGACGAACCGGAACGGCGAGAACTGAAACAGCGCGTCGAAGCCGACGTGGCCCTCGACGCTGAGCGCGCTGAACCCGAAGAACAGCTCCGCGTGCGCGCCGAATTGCGCGGTATTGCTGGTGACGGCGAAGTACCCGTCGACGGAAATGCGCTCCACCCCGTTGTTCAGGATGTCGACCGAGATGCGCCGCGGCACCGGGAACGGCAGCGGGGGCGGTCTGAACGCAGGGTGGAAGCCGCCGACGCTCAGCACGAAGTCCGGCTGGTCGCCCCAGGCGACGAGCAGGCCGAGATCGCCCGCGATGGTGATCGTCAGGATGCGCGAGTCGTAGAGGGACGCGGAGAGGTACAGCCGCTTCTTGTCGAACTCGAGCACGCCCGCGAAGTTCACCTGGAGCAGCAGGATCGCTTCGTCCTGCGTGGGCAGCGCCGCCTTGAGCACGCCGAGGATGGCGACGTTGCCCGGGATCTCGATGATCACCCCGAGCGAGACGCTGACCAGCGTGGGGGTGCCCCAGCCGAGCTTCGCCATCGGGCCGACCAGGAAGGTGCCGTTCTGCGGCGGGAAGAACGACCTGAGGTCGGACAGGATGCGCGGTGCGTTGGCCACCACGTCGCGGGGGAACATGACGGACTCGATCGCGCCGGTACGGACGCCCGCCATGATCGCGTCCTGCCGCATCCCGCGGTTGACCCCGATCAGCCCGCCGACGGCGAGCAGCGTGAACCCGTAGCCGAGCTGAAGGCCGCCGGGGAACTCGGCGCTGAGGACGAGCAGCAGCGAGTAGCCCGTGGACCCGTCCGGCATCCGGGTGGTGATCAGGCCGATGGCCTTGACCGCCATGAAGCCGAGCAGTTCCAGCTCCAGCACGCCGGAGTACTCGCCCGCGCCGGGGTCGTAGCCGACGAACCCGCCTCCGGTCACCACGCCGGCGTCGAGGGCGATCCCGGCCCCGGCGGGCGGCTTGAAACCGAATCCGGCGTCCAGCGGGCCGAGATTGCCTGGCCGGCCGGACGCCGCCTGGAACAGGGCGGTGAAGCCGATCTGCTGGACGGCCGCCTGCAACGGGCCCAGGCTGCCCTTGATATCGACGGCGGCACTCACCGAGATGCCGCTCGGCTCAAGCCCCACCGACAGGGTCAGCGCCGTGACATCGACCGGGCCGGCCGACACGTGGACCGGGATCTGGACCGCGGGCTGGGAGGCGCCCTGGAAGAACACGCCATGCGCGGACGAGTACCCGAAGTCCACGGCAAAGCCCGAGTCGATGCGGGCCCCGCCGAGCAGCCCGCCGATGAAGGCGTCGGCCGACCTGAGGTCGACGACCACTCGCCCGCCAGCGATCGATCCGGATACCGTGAGGTCGCCCTCGGCCCGGCCGACGGCCGGGTTCCAGGCGAAGCGCGACTGCAGCGCGACGCGGAGCTGCCCGACGTCCACCCGGCTGCCGCCGGCCACCCCGACGACGGTGTAAGGGGCGCCGTCGGACCTGGCGCCGGTCCACACCAGGCTGGCATCGCCTGACACCTGCCCGGCGGCCGGCCTGATCAGCACGTGATCGTCCGGCTGGACGATGACCGAGTCGCCGACGCCGACAGGGACTCCGAGCGTGAGCTGCAGCTGCCAGTCATCCCGGGCGAAGGGCTGAGCGGTATCGGCCTCGAAGGGCTGGACGACAGTGATCTTCAGCCCGGGCGGGGTGACGTCGAGCGCTGGAGTGATTTCCAGGAAGACCACATCGAGCACCGGGTGCGGGCCGCTGGTGTCGAGCACCGCGGGTACCCCGCTCAGTGTGAGCAGCTGGTACAGCTTGGTAAGCAGCGCGAGGCCGTCGAAGCCGGGTGAACCCCACTGGTAGGCCGCGAGCAAGGCGGCTGCCGGATCCCGCAGGAAGCCCGTCAGCCGGTCCACGTGCAGCTCGCGCAGCTCATAGGCCGGGTGGCTGGCGTCCACGGCAGGCACGGCCATGCGGTTCACCGCCCCGATGAAGTCCAGTGCCTCGGCCACGGCGGGCAGGCCCTCCAGCTGCCGGACGGCCAGGTAGTCGACCAGGCGGCCGGGAAGCCTGGCACAGAACTGATCAAGCTCGGCCGCGGGGATCCCGGCGCCGCCGGCCGCCGAGCGGATGGCGGCGGCCACGCCCTCGAGGCTGGTCATCGTGCCGGTGATCGCCTGGGCAAGCGCGGCGCTTCCGGCGAGGACCGCACCCGCGTCCTCGTTCCGCACCGCGGTGATCAGCGCGTCGGTCGCGGAGGTCAGCGCCTGGAGCTGAGCCACCGCCGATTGCGTGCCGGCGACCAGGCCGCCGTCGGCGTCGAGAGCGGGCGGGAAGGACAGGCCGAGCTCGCTGAGCAGGAGCCGGATATCGCCGGCGTCGATCCGGTCAGCCAGCGGCAGCAGGACGCCGCTGACCACCCTGCCGAGCACGGCGAGGGAGTCGCTGCTCTCCGGCATGGCTGCTATCTCGGCTCGGCGGATGACTGAAGGCTGGTCTCCCACCGGGTGATCATCGCCTCCACGGTGGGGGCGTCGCTGAGCAGCGCGGCCAGCCGGTCGGGGTCGGCGCGGACGTACGCCGCGAGCTCCGGGCTGCCGTGCGCGGCGAACGCCTCGCGCATCGCGTGCACCGCCTGCGCCCGGCTCACCCCGTTCACCTCGTCCGGCACCTGGTACTCGGGAACGCGGGCGCTTCTGAGCAGGGCCGCCAGGAACGTCGGGCCCTGGTGCCTGTGCCAGGCCAGGGTGACCCGGCGGCAGGAATTGACCAGGGACAGGCACTCGCGCTGGTATGTCTCCAGGGTCGCGAGCAGGGCCTCGCCATGCGGGGATTTCCGGATCCGGTCGGTCAGATGCCCGACGCCGGCATCCTGCGCGCCGGCGCGAGCCGGCTCGTCGACGCTCTGGAGCACGTCGTAGTCCTGGCTCTGGTCGGTGGCCAGGATGGTGATATGGAGCTTGAGCAGTACGGGCACGATGTCGGTGGCGAAGCCGAGGGTCCCGGTCGCCGTGTCTATCTCCTTGAGCAGGGCCACGACGTTGCGGCTGCCCCGCTCGACCACGACCGAGCCGGAATCTCCATGATCGGCCACCCTGGTGAACGGTGCCTTCGGCTTGATCTCGACGTCAGGGGAGACCTGGGAAACGATCCCCCGGGTGAGCCCGGTACGCGACCCGACCTTCCAGACCTCCTCCCCGGCGACCGACGCAATGGTACCCGGCACCGGCTGGATGGTGCCGACGATGAAACCGTCGAGTTCCACGGTGCCGTCAGGCCGCTTGATCTTGCGTACCTTCGGCACGAACGGCACGCCGGCGTCGAGCTTCGCGATCGCGCAGTCCAGGTCCGGGTCTCCGTCGACCAGCACGCCGATCTTGTTGCAGGTGCAGCAACAGGATGCGGAGTATTCCGGCTGGCCGATCTTGGCGCCGTTCGAGACGCCGCCGTCGTAGAGCACATGGTAGTTGCTCAGGAACACCGTGCTGCCGTCGGCCATCTTCGCGAAGCATCCGAGGGTCCCTAGATGTAGCCCGGCGTCGTTGCCGATCCGGCTGCCGCCCACCTTCGGTGAGTAGTTCTTGTCGTCGTTCTCGTCGTCGAAGCCGATCACGGGCACCCGCCGGCGATGCACGATGACGTCGGTGCGCAGGCCGTCGATCTCGGCCGGGACCAGCTGGTCCGGTGAAAGCCGGGAGGCAGGCACCTTCTCCGTCACCGAGACCCGGATGACGACCTGATCGGTCAGCTCACCGCCGGTCTCCTTGAGCGCGACCCCCAGCTGCACGACGTTCGGCAGGGCCATGAGGCGGTCACGGACAGCCTCGATGCCCTGCAGATAGCGCTGCTGCTCCGCTTGGCGGGCCCCCCGGTCGCGCACGGCTACCCCCTCGACGCCATCAGGCTCGCCGTTAGCCGCCGTCAGCGAGCCATGCCATGCGCCGATAGGCCCGCATGGAACCAGCAGGCCGAACAGCCTGCTGCTCTGGCACGACTTTAGCATGCGGGAATCCGGCTGCCCACCAGGGAAAAGCGATCATCTGAACGGCATTGGACAACGGTCGCTCACGCTCGGGTGAGTGCGGACGAAACGAGTGGGTGCACGGTGATCCGCCGCTGAGGGTAGTCGATTCCGTCGCGCGAGCTACCGCGTACCTGAGGTAACAGGCGCTCGCCTCGGCCCGGTCCACGGCGCAGGGCAGCCCGATCGGCTCGTCCTGGTCGCACCGGGAATCCGGATATGCCTCCCAGCCGGCCGGGCCATCGATCGACTCGACGGGCTCGCCGCAGCCCGGGGCGGGATCTTCGTCCGGCCCCGGGCTGCGGAAGCGAGTCCAGATCTCACGCGCCATCCTCGTTCGGGAAATTGACCTTTTATGTGGTATCGACCGATATATAGAACATATTAGCGTATTCAGCGTGAAATAGCCACTTTATCGAAGGCATTTCGAATAAAGGAACATATGAGATTCATGTGGCGGGAGTTTGTGGCGCGGCGGGGCTAGGGTACGGGCCAGGGTGTTACCCGGGCTCGACGGGCCGCCCGGTGCGCGAGAGTGTCGGAAGCGAGAGTGTCTGAAGTTTCGTAGTTATGCGGTGGCGGCGTCCCAGGCTGCAAGGACGGCGCGGATTTGCCCGGGTTCGGGCTGACCAGGGCGGTCTGGCGAAAACCGGGCGGCGATCATCGTGCGGCGCAGCTTGATGAGCATGTCCTCGAAGGCCGGCTCGGTCTTGGTTCGGTACCAGGGCTGGGCGGCGCGGCGGTCATCGACGTCGGCCGGGTCGTGGCCGTACCGTGCGTACCAGATGATGATCAGGGTGTGCACGAGCATCGCGAACGGGACGGTGCGCTCGACGGCGCGCCGGACGCGGTTGCGGGCCTCGCCGGCGCCCAGGACGTTGCGGGCGTCGGCGAACGCCTGCTCGATGCCCCACCGGGCGGCGTACCGGGTCACCAGGGCAGCCGGGCTGGCGTCCAGGTCGGTGGTGACCAGGGCCAGGTCGTAGCCGCTGGCGGTGCGCTCGTCGCGGGACAGGATCAGCCGGACGGTGCAGGTGTGCCAGGAGCCGTACCACAGGCAGGTGATCTCGGCGACGTGCCGGGTTTCCCGGCGGCCGTAGGCGGTAACGGTGACCGTGGCCCAGGCTGCGGCGGCGGCGAGGTCACCGGCGGTGCCGAGCCGGCCGCCCTTGGTGCGGGGCCGGCCACGCTTGCCGGTGCGCGGCGGGGCCAGGGCATACAGCACCGCGTTGCGGGGGATGCGGCAGGTCCAGGTCACGTTCCCGGGCAGGGTCCGCAGCGCCGGGCCGTGATAGGCGGCATCGGCCACCACGTGGACCAGCCGGGCGGGGAACGCCAGGGCGAGCTGGCGGACCAGGGCGGCGGCGGTCTCCACCTTGCCGGGCCCGGCGCCTTTGCCGGGCAGGTGCAGGCGGGCCAGCACCGGCAGGCCCACCTCGCGGGAGCAGAACGGCAGCCGGACCAGGATGGCCGCGGTGACAAAGCAGTTGCCGTAGCTGAGCTTGTTCCTCGCCGGGGAGCTGCCGTCATGCTGCCACCCGGCTCCGTGCACCTTGCGCCCGGACCGGCGGAACACCGAATCGTCGACCGCCACCCGCAGGTCCGCGCCGGGCGGCACCACCAGCAGCACGGCCAGTTGCGCGACGGCCAGGCCGAGCTGGTCGAGCTCCCAGCGGGCCCGGGCGAAGAAGTAGTGCGCCCGGTCATGCGGCCAGGCGTGCTGCAGGCAGCCGCCCAGCAGCATGCCCACCACGGTGCGCCGCCGCACCCTGCCCGCCAGCCCGGCCAGCAGTCCGCAGAACGTGACGAACCCCGGCGCGGTGAAACACGGCCGCGCTACCGACAAGATCTCCAGCAGCGAGGCAGGTAGGTTCAGCGAAGGAAGCATCGGCGGGTTCCCTCGGCACGAGGCGGACAGAAGCACCGCCGATGCTTCCGCCTTCAGCCCGCCAGATCACGCACCAAGCCCTGCA
>Ga0335078_10002233_pt1 | contig 29366 bp, 21 predicted proteins | sample Lox_Sample_32_FD_206711 | JGI IMG/M metagenome (GOLD analysis project Ga0335078, IMG submission 206711) | Soil microbial communities from Loxahatchee National Wildlife Refuge, Florida, United States - Lox_Sample_3.2 | ecosystem: Environmental > Terrestrial > Soil > Wetlands | place: USA...
CCATCTGCGCCGCGCCCGTGATCATGTTCTTGATGTAGTCGGCGTGACCCGGGCAATCCACGTGCGCGTAGTGCCGGTTCGCCGTCTCGTACTCCACGTGCGCCGTCGCGATGGTGATGCCGCGCGCCTTCTCTTCCGGCGCGTTGTCGATCGAATCAAACGACCGGAACACAATCTTGGGATTGTGCTTCTGCAACACCTTCGTGATCGCCGCCGTCAACGTGGTCTTGCCATGATCGATATGCCCGATCGTGCCTACGTTGCAGTGCGGTTTTGTGCGGTCAAATTTCTCTTTCGCCATATCTCCTCGTAGCGCCGGCGTCCTCGCCGGCTGTCACGCGGGCGTCCCGCCGCGCAATCTCTTGCGGATCCCACTCTCCACGAGATCCAGAACTCGGTTGCAGCGGGCTCCGCCCGCCATCGGGCCGGCGCGAAGCCGGCGCTACCTAGTAATACTGGTACAACTTCTTAAACTTATGCCGCAGCGCGACGGCGACGGCTTCGATCTTCGACAGATAAAACTCGCGCATCTGCGCCTGATCCGACAGCGGCAGCGACTGATACAGCTGCTGCGCATTCAGTTCCGCTTCGCCAGAGCCCTCCAGCATCCGCTGCACCAGCACCGCATCGAAGTCCCGAATGCGAATTCCTTTACGGTCCAGCTGCTTCAGCAAGCGCTCGACTCGATCGGGCAAGAACGCCTGCGCAATGGCGTCTTGCAGCCGGGCGAACTCTTGTTCCTTCTGAACCTTGATGGCAGCTTGTTCGAAAGTCACTGTCATCCCTCAAATCTGGAGCGGGAGACGGGAATCGAACCCGCGACCAACAGCTTGGAAGGCTGTGACTCTACCACTGAGTTACTCCCGCCCTGTAAATCAGCTGTCAGCTATCAGCCGTCAGCCCTCAGCTCAACCTCAGCGGCTGTAGCCGCTCATCGTCCCAACTCTAACGGCACGACTAAAGCCGTGCCCTTCCACAAATCGCTTCCCCGAAATCTTCCAACCAATCTCTGGAGCCGATGATCAGGATTGAACTGATGACCTCTCCCTTACCAAGGGAGTGCTCTACCAACTGAGCTACATCGGCTCGTAACTGCCGTCAGCTTTCAGCTCGCTGCTCTCCGCCAAATCCTTGCTCACTTCGTCCTCGGCCTGATCCGGATGCATGACGTTGTTCCGGTGCAGCCAGCTTTTCACCGCGAACAGCAACAGAATCGCCAACGGCACCGCTCGAACCCGCGTGTCGCCGATCGTCACCCACGACAAGATTCCCAGTACTGCGTAGGCGATCAGGGCTGCTGCTAGGCGATTCACGTTAATCACTGGTGCACAGGGGAGGATTCGAACCTCCGTACCTCGCTAGGAGGAACAGATTTACAGTCTGTCGGCTTTAACCACTCACCCACCTGTGCAAAAATACACACGTCAGATCCTTCGCCAAGAACGCTCAGGATTTCAGCTGCGGGCTCCCAGCCTCCCCTTTGGGTCGGCTTCACGCCCGCAAAACGCTTCAACTTTCGGGCGCTGCGGCCGTTGCGCTTCGTCCGCCGGACTGCGCTTCACGGATGGCTGCCGCCAACCCGCAGAGCTACGCAGCACAAACACCATTTCACTTTCGCAAAACAGGGAAACCAAGGTCGCGCAAGACAACCGCGAAGATCACTGCACGCCGGGAAAAATGCTCCGAAAGGAGTGCGTTGGAAAAACCTGTTGCGCCGCTAACTGCCGAATCCGCCGTCCACCGAAAATTCGTCTCTTCTTCGTTACCTGGAGCTGGCGAAGGGATTCGAACCCCCGACCCTCTGATTACAAATCAGATGCTCTACCGACTGAGCTACGCCAGCAATTCTGGGGAAGTCGCGCCTTCGCGCAAACTAATCCCACGGATCCCTTCCAGATGTCCGGGACAATTATATAAAGTACCATAAGGCCAACTTGGGGCGCAACCAACCGCCCCTTGTCGGAGCGCCTTATACGGCAATCGGTTCCATGAGGTGCATTATGACCGAACTCACTGAGTCTCTCAGCACGGGTAATCTCTTCTCCGTTGCGCCGGTCGCCGTGCTCCTGGCAATTCCTGCCTCCGTGTTTTGGCCCTACTTCGCAGGGCTGGCCATCCTTGCCGTGGGTCTGATACACGTCGTCCGCAACCAACTGGCCCCAGCGCAGGGTGTGGACAAATTCGTCCGCTTCGGCCCAATCTTTTATGCCCTTCCGCTGGCCGTCTTTGGGGCCGAGCATCTCACCGTTCCCAGGCAGATCGCAGCGCTCGTCCCCAACTGGATCCCCTGGCACATGTTTTGGACTTACTTTGTCGGCATCGGCCTGCTGGCCGCCGCCCTCAGCATCGCCGCTAGGCGGGTCTCGGGACTAGCCGCCACTTTGCTGGGAGTGATGTTTTTCTCCTTTGTTCTCCTGATGGACTTCCCTGGAGTGGTTGCCAGTCCGCACGATCGTTTCGCGCAAGCCCTGATGCTTCGCGAACTCAGCTTTAGCGCCGGCGCGTTTGCCCTGGCCTCGACTCTCATGAGAGCGAAATGGTCCTGGCTGCGCCCGCTGCCAACCGCCGCACGCTTCGTCGTTGGCGTGACCATGATTTTCTACGGCATCAAGCACTTTCTCCATCCCCAGAATGTTCCGGTGGTGCCGCTCGAGCTGGTCATGCCGGCCTCGATTCCCTTTCATCATTTCTGGGCTTATTCGGTAGGCGCGGCTTTGCTCGCCGCCGGACTTTGCATGATCGTCAACTACAATGCCCGGCTCGCCGCCACGTGTATGGGGATTGTCGCCTTCATTGCCATCCTCTTCGTCTACTTGCCAATTCTGGCCGCGCACCCATCCGACATCGGAGTCGGGATGAATTATTTTGCCGACACGCTCATGATGGACGGAACCTTCCTGCTGGTGGCGGACTCGTTGCCCAAACCCGGATCGTCGTTGGCTTGATAACGCCACAACCGAGGCTGCCCCTCCCTGCGCGGTTTTCGTCGGGTGGGCCCACGCCCGGTGAAGCCGACGTTTAATCCGCCCTCAATGCTTTCATGGGATCGATGGACGCGGCGCGTTGCGCGGGCAGCAGCGAGGCCATCACCGCGAGCAGCAGAATGAAAAGAGCCGCCGCCACCAACACCAGCGGGTCAAATGGGCTCACCGCAAATAGCAATGAGTCCATCAGATGGGAAGCCGCGGCAGCGCCCACCAATCCAATCGCACAACCGGCAAGCGCCAGCTTGAGCGCGGATAAAAAGATCAAGCCCAGAATGCCTGAGCGTTGCGATCCTAGCGCGATGCGGATCGCCATCTCCTGCACCCGCAATGTCGCCGAGAACGCGATCACGCTATAGATTCCCAGCGCCGCCAGCAGCACTGCCGCAACGGCAAACGCGCTGATGATCCCGGTGTTAAACCGGCGCGGCGCTTCGCTGTCGGATACCGCATGCTCCATGCTTTGCACCTGGGACAGCGGCAACTGCGCATCGATCGCGCGCACGGTCGATCGCAGTGCATTCGACATCTGTTCCGGATCCATCCCCGTCCGCATTGCGATCCACATTCCATTCCCGTTCAGGTCGGTTGGCGACCCCAAAGAGCCCACCGATTTCTCCACCTGCGCGACCGGCTGATACCACTCTTCTTTAGTGGGAACATCGGGCGAGGTCTCCTTGATGTCCGCAATTTCGCCAACGACTGTCAGCCAAGGCGTTGGCGTTTCGGGCGTGCCGATGCGCAGTCGTTTACCCAGCGGACTCTGGCCGGGCCAGAAATGCTCGGCCAGCTTACGATTCACGACGATCACCAACTGGGTCTCGGCCGTGTCGGAGGCACTGGGGTAGCGCCCTGCCAAGAGAGGGACCTGCATGGCTTGCAGATAATCGCCTTCAACCTGAATCCATGTGGCCAGGTTCATGCTCGAACCCTTGGGCGGGACATAGCCTTCGACGACGAACGTCGTATTGCTGTTGCTGCCCGTCGCGGGAAGAAATGAGCTGAGGCCGACGAACTTCACTCCGGGCAGCTGCCGCAGGTGATCGACGAGCTCGTGATTAAAGGTATCGACTGCGGGCTGCGTGGAGTACTGTTTCTGCGGCAATGAATACTGGGCCGCGAGCAAGTGGTCCGGATGAAATCCCAGATCAACCGAACGCATCTTTTCGAAACTGCGCAGCAATAATCCAGCCGCCGCCAGCAGGATTAATGCGGTTGCAATTTCGCCCACGACCAGCGTCGAGCGCAGCCATCCATGACCGCCGGCAGTCCCCGTGCGCCCACCTTCTTTCAGCGTTTCGTTGACGCTGGTTCGCCAGGCGGCAAAGGCTGGTGCTAGCCCGCAGAGAATTCCAGTCAGCAACGAGAGTCCGATCGCGAACAACACCACCGGCCCATCCAGGCTGATCTCGTTAATGCGCGGCAAGCTCTCAGGCAGCTGGCTGATGCCCACTCGCAACCCCACCGCCGCCACAATCAGGCCCAGAACGCCTCCCGTCACACTCAACACCAGGCTCTCCATCACCGCCTGCCGCAGCAAGGCAAATCCCCCCGCTCCCAGCGCCAGCCGCATCGCAATCTCACGGCGTCGGCGGATGGCACGGACCAGCAGCAATCCGGCCAGATTCGCGCAGGCAATCAACAGCACCACCACGATCGCCAGGAAGAGAATCCGTACCAGTTGACGCGCCTGATAAACCGTCTCCTCGCGCAGCGAGCGTACCGAAGCCCGGATCCGCAAGCTCCTCATGAACGCGGGATAGCTCCGCATCGTGTCCTGGGCCACGCGTTCGGCATCTTGCTCCGCCTGCGCCGCTGTGATTCCCGGCTTCAGGCGCCCGACCATCCCGAAATTCCAGCCCGCGGCGCCCGCCGGTCCTGTTTCCTCTGGGGTGAAGCTCATCGGAACCCACAGCTCTGTGCGGTTCACGTGTCCCGGCGCCAGCGGAAATTCGAAATTGCGCGGCATCACTCCAATGATCACGTAGGGCTTGCGGTCGAGCAGAATCTTCTTGCCCAGCACTTGCGGATCCCCGTGCAGCCGGTTCTGCCACAGCCCGTAACTGACGACCACCAGTTGCTCGCTTCCGTCATCTTCCTGTTGGGTAAAAATCCGTCCCATCAGCGGCGGAACTTGCAGCGCGCCGAATGTCCCTGCCGACATCCGCGTCGCATTGATCTGTGCCGGTTCGCCAATACCGGAGAGTTCATAGCCAGTCCCTTGAAATCCGCCCAGACTCTCGAAGCTGTGGGTATCGCGCATGTAGTTGCGAATATCGGGGGCAGTCACGCCAGCGTCGCCGTTGCCGCCAATGTTTGCGCCCTGCAGAATGTCTGACAGCGACACCAGCCGTTCCGAGTGCGGAAACGGCAGCGGACGCAGCAACACCGCCTCCACAATCGAGAAAATGGCGGTCGTCGCCCCAATGCCCAGGGCCAGCATCAGCACGGCCGTGGTGGTAAATCCCGGAGACTTCAGCAAATGACGGCTGGCGATGCGGAGGTCTTGAAGAAGCATAGGCTCCTCTCTGCGAACGGATTAAAGGAGAGTTCAGCACCTCTTAGACCAAATACGAATTTGCCTAAGTCATTGTTCCACCGTGAGCTAAGAAGGATAAGAGGCAAGAGAATCAGCCAAAACGTCCGGATTTGAAAATCCACCTGTCCGGGAGCGGACATTGCCAGAGCTACCACCGAGGCTGGCTCACCCAGGCTGCACCACCCGACCGAGGCTGGCCCCCCTACCTCGAACCCCGACGGGTGCTATGATTTATTGCTGATCGCATTTCATGCGAATTAGAGCTACCTTCCCCATAGCATTGGCGGTTGTGCTGATTGCTGCCGCGCTGACGCTGGCAGTCCAGTTGCGCAAGCATGCGCCGCCCGAACCGGCGCGGTTGCTGCCCAGCGCCGACGCCTTCCTTTACGCCAATTTCAATTGGGCGCGGAAGGCCAACAACGGCAAACCTTTTTTCCCCGTCCTGCACGATCCGGAATACGACCAGTTCATCCAGGAAACCGGCTTCGATTATGAGCGCGACCTCGACGCCGTCGCCTTCGCCGTCCACTACCCGCAAAGCTGGCCCGGCGGCGGCACCGGCGGCTCCGCACCCGAGCCTCGCTTCTCGGAAGTCTTCGTGGCCCATTTCGATGTCGACAAGGTGATCGCTTATCTCAAGCGCACGGCGCAGTCGGTCGAGAACTATCACTCCGTCGACATTTTTACCATTCCGCTGGCGGGACGAAACTTCCGCATCGCGATTCTCGGCGTCGATATCGTCGCCGGCTCCAATCATGATGATCCGGCCGTCATCCGCGGCATGGTCGACCGTTCCCGCCGCCTGGCTTCTCCGTTCGGAGGTCCCGCCATGCTGCGTCATTATTTCAAGCATGTGCAGTTGGCCAGCCCCATCTGGGTGATCGCCCACGTGGACCCCGCGGCTCCGGACTTTGCGGGATGGAGCGATTTCCTTCCCCATCCCGCCGACATCGTCCTCTCCGCTAGTTACAACCCGCTGCACCTTCCGCTTCGCTCCGGCGTGTTGCACGTTCGCGCCGAAGCCTGGGCCGGCAACGACCACGACGCCAAAACTATCGCCGACAAGGTGACCACTTTTCTCTCCATGTTTCACAGTGCGGAGGCTTCCGTCGGATCGCCCGGCACCGACGCCGACTTGAAGACTTTATTTGACAGCCTGCATGTGCAACAGGAAGACAGCCGCGCCGTATTGGTCGCCACCTTGCCCACGGGAGTATTTCGCAAGCTGGTGGATTCGCCGGACCAGACGCCAGCTTCCGCCGCACCGGCGAATGCGGCCGCTCCGGAAAAGACAACGAAGTCCCGCGCGCACTGATCCTTACTCCGCGAACTCTGCGTTAGGTCTTTTGCGCCTGGGGCTCGCCCAGAAAATCCACCAGTCGCTTTCCAAGCCCCTGAATTTGCAACTAATCCCCGCCCCGCGCGTCTTATCCAGATAGGGCCATGCCGCAGGTACAATAAGAACGTGTCGAGCCTACCACTGCCGATTGCCGCTTTTTTCGCCGGTCTGATTTCGTTCCTGTCGCCCTGCGTGCTGCCGCTGGTGCCGGGATACGTTTCCCTGATCTCGGGCGCCGGCGTCGATGAGCTCAAGTCGCCCCAGGCGCAGTTGATGCGCCGGGTCATGGTGAATTCCATGGGATTCATCCTGGGCTTCAGCATCGTATTCGTGACGTTGGGTGCGATCTCGACTGAAATCGGGCAACTGGCCGCCCGCTACAAGCACACGCTCTCCATCGTAGCCGGCGTGGTCATCATCATTTTTGGCCTACACCTGACGGGGATCTTTCAAATCAAATGGCTGCTGCAGGACGCGCGCCTGCACAGCGTGAAGGGCAGCAGCACGATGATTGGCGCATTCGTCATTGGATTCGCTTTCGCCTTTGGCTGGACGCCCTGCCTGGGGCCGATTCTGTCCGGGATTCTGGTCATCGCCGGTGAGCAAGACACGGTTGTGAAGGGCATTCTTTTGCTGGCCATCTATGCGTTGGGCCTGGCCGTGCCGTTTCTGCTGACGTCGCTGCTGATGGAGCGCTTTCTCAAGTTCTACAGCCGCTTCCGCTCGCACATGCATGCGCTCGAAGTGGCTAGCGGCGGGTTGCTGATCGCTCTCGGAGTCCTGCTCGTGATCGGTCGCTTTACTCTGATCTCCAGCTGGCTGTCATTCTTGAATCGTTTCGCGTTGTGAGGATTTAGCTTTATGTCGATGCCTGAAAAACCGGAAGGACCCGAAGAGCCATCTCAGCGGTGTCCGCAATGTGGGGCGGTACTAAAGAAGGTCCAGGAGGCGAGTGAAGGGCCGCGCCAAGAGCTGAGCCAAGGGCCGAGCCAAGACGCAAGTCCTCAGCCCGCGCCTGCAACGCTTTGCGCGGCCTGCGGCCAGCCTTTAGCGGCGCCGCTTGATCATGGCAACTTCCCCACCAATGCCATGAACGTGCCTCCACCGCCTCCTCCAAGCCGGGGGCGCAATCCGCTAGCTCTGGTTGTGGTCGCCCTGATCGTTGCCACCATGCTCTATTTCGGCTTCCACATGGCTCGCCGCGCGGATGCGGATCCCGGCATCAGTATCACCAAATCCGGGATTGCCCCCGACTTCGCCTTAGAAACCCTCGATGGCAAAGATCTGCGCTTGTCGAGCTTGCGCGGCAAGGCCGTCCTGCTGAATTTCTGGGCGACCTGGTGCGGCCCGTGCAAAATCGAAACCCCATGGCTGGTCGAACTGCAAAAGGAATACGGCTCGCAAGGCCTGCAGGTGATCGGCGTCGCCATGGACGATTCCGGCAAAGAGGATATCGCCAAATTCGCCCAGGAAATGGGCGTCAATTATCCCGTGCTGCTGGGAAAGGAAGCCGTGGGCGACGAGTACGGCGGAGTGCCCGCGCTGCCGGAAAGCTTTTTCATCGGACGCGACGGCAAGATCGTCGACCGCATTATCGGCCTGCGAGGCAAGGGCGATATCGAGGAAGCGATCCGCAAGGCGCTCGATACCAAGCCGGCCACAGCACAGGCTGGCTCAGCCCCCGCAGCTCTGCGGGCTCAGAACTGACAATAGGAGCCGGGCCGGGTTCCTTCTACTATGGGGTATGGCTTTCACAGCCGCAGAGCCATGAATTCTTCAAAGCACATTTCCGCGGTCTGGATTCTGGCGCTGCTGGCCGCGACCGCTGTCGCGCAGTCCGGCAAAGCGCCTTCCGTGTCGATGGCTCCTGTGCCGCTGGTGACCGCTCCCCGCGCTGCCCAGACTACAGTGACTCTGAATTTCCGCGTGGCCTCCGGATTTCACATCAACTCCGCCACGCCCCATTCCGAGTTCCTGATTCCCACCATCCTGAAGCTTGACCCTCCCACCGATATCGTCCTGGGAAAAACCGCCTATCCCGACGGGAAAGATCTCGCATTTCCATTTTCCCCCGATGAGAAGCTGAGCGTCTACAGCGGGGACTTCTCGATTGACGTCACCGTGCATCCGCTGCACGCGGTGGTTCCTGCCAAATATGCGCTGCATGGCACCCTGCGTTACCAGGCCTGCGACAACGCGCAGTGCTTCCCGCCCAAGACCCTCCCGGTGAACTTCGATATTAAAGTGGTGAAAGAGCCGCCCACTCACCACAAGAATCCCGCGCAGAGCCCGCATGTGCATAGCTAAGGGCGTGCAGGGACAGCCCCCGAGGCTGTCCGCCGAAGCTCGATGTGCCAAATCGGAACTCGCACCGAAAGAATCTTCTAACGGGCATGTTTCTGCCGAGTCACCGTCGTAGTCTGATCGTGGGCCCGTGGTGTAACTGGCAGCACGTAAGCCCGTCAAGCTTTAAGGTGCGGGTTCGAGTCCCGTCGGGTCCACAGCATTCCCTGGTTTGGTAGGGGATCTAGCGAGGAGTTCGAGACGGGCGAACTCCTCAAAGTAACCTTGACATCTGGTGCTGGGCTCTCGATAATTACCGTGAGCTTGACGGGCTTACGTGCTACCCCGAGTGGAAGACGCGCTCGGGGTTTCGCTTTTTTAGCATCCTCAAAGGCTTTCAGATATGGATGATTTCCGGCCCGAAGTCGAAGCAGCCCCCTTACCAGTGAGGGCACAGTCCCACGAGAGAAGGTCCTCGTTTGGATCGATTCTGCGAGGGACCTGTCCACTCTCGCAAAGCTGTATAGGCTCACCGGAGAAGGTTACCGGAGGATTCAGCCAGAGCTCGGCAAAGATGCTGAGTGCAAGGCGATTCGGAAGTACGTGTTGGAGTGCATTCGACAGGATATAAAAGATGACGACGAAATTGAAAGCCGATGGGAGGCGGCCGCTACCCTCCACTTTTGGCTGCGTCGTCTGGTTGAGATGGGAGACTGTTCAGATGTCATCTCGGAAGCCGCTCGCGGCGTTACCGAACTATTTCTTAGGAGTAACGAGGAAATTCAGCTAGCGATCGAGCAGGGCTTCCTTGAGCATGCACTCGAAACTTCGGGGTTACCTCCGCATTTTGAGCATTGGTCCCGGGATGAGCGATTGCGTGAAGCATGGGACGGAGCGATCGCGTGGGCCGACGACCATCCTGACTTTATGTGGAATTTATTCGTGAAACACGAACGCCACTAGTCCGATTCACGAGGATTCCTCCCCTTCCAAAAGCAGGTCGGCCGAAATGACAGAAGCCAGGTCCTGGTTTTGACCAGAGTCGCTATCGGCCCTAAGATTTGATCTGCATGAGACGCATTCTTCTCTGCCTTCTGCTGCTCGCTCTACCCGAGCCCGGTTGGCCGCAATCCGCGCCGCCTTCCGTCTTCAGCATCATCAATGTCACGTTGATCGATGTGAAATCCGGCGCCACGCAGGTCCATCGCAACGTCGTCGTGCGCGACGGAAAGATTGACAACGTTCTCTACACCAGCCAGCTCAAAGGCAAGCTGCCCGGGTTGCAGATCAATGGCACCGGGAAATATCTCATTCCCGGCCTCTGGGACATGCATGTCCACACAGTCTTTGGAGACTGGTTCCCGCGCAGCAGAGAGATCACGCTGCCGCTGTTCATAGCCAATGGCATCACCGGCGTGCGCGATATGGGCGGCGAACTCGAGGTGCTGCAACAATGGCGCAAAGAGATCGCCGCCGGGACGCTGATCGGCCCGCGTATGGTGATATCCGGCCCCATGCTCGATGGCCCGCAGCCGCGTTTTCCCAGCTCGATTGCCATCAAGACGCCCGACGACGGCCGCCGCGCCGTCGACGATTTGAAAAACCGCGGCGTGGATTTCATCAAGCTGCAATCGCTGCTTCCCCGCGATGCCTTCTTTGCCATTGCCGATGAGGCCCACAAGCAGGGAATTACCTTTGTCGGCCACGTGCCCGATGCCGTGCGCGCCTCGGAAGCCTCCAACGCGGGGCAGAAAAGTTTCGAGCACCTCATCGGAATCTTCGAAGGCGCGTCGCCGCTCGAATATCAATTCCTGAAAGGCCCCAAGAGTCCGGGGAAATTTCTCGCCAGCTATGACGACAGCCTGGCCGCCCAGCTCTTCGCGCTGCTCGCGAAGAATCAGACCTGGCAGTGCCCGACGCTGGTCTGGGAGCGCGGCGGCAACCTGATCGAGCTCAGCGATTTCGCTCACGACCCGCTCGCGAAATATGTACCGGCGTATTGGAAGGATGTCACCTGGAAGCGCTTCACCGGCCAGATAGAACACGAGTTCAACACCGACGATCTGCCCACCCGCATGCGCTTCGTGCAAAAAGAGCTGGAAGTGGTGAACGCCATGCACAAAGCCGGAATCCCGTTTCTGGCCGGTACCGACACGCCGCCCGGCGTTTTCATCCTCCCCGGCTTCAGCCTGCATGATGAACTGCAGCGCTTCGTCGCCGCCGGCTTCACCCCCATGGAAGCGCTGCAGACGGCAACCCTGAATCCCGCGAAGTTCCTCGGGCTGGAGAACGAACTAGGGACGATCGAGAAGGGAAAGCTGGCGGACATGGTCCTGCTCGATGCGAATCCCTTAGACGACATTCGCAACACGCAGAAGATCGCGGGAGTGGTTGCCAACGGGCGCTACTTCTCGCGCGCGGATTTGGACAAGATGCTGGCGGGAGTGGAAGCGGCGGCTAAAGCTCAGTAGTACACTTGACCTGTTCTGTCATGCTGAGCGGAGCGGTGAGCAGAGCGCAGCGATGCTTATCGCGCAGTCGAAGCATCCCTGCCCTCGGAAGACTTCATCCAGGGATACCAATCTGAGGCCAGGTCAACCCAGTGTGGATTCTTCCGAACAATCAGCGCGATCTTTTTCGCTCGAGTCCATCCCTTCAACTGAGTCTCGCGAGGAATCGCCCTGTGGACGTCGTCATATGACTCCCAATAAAGCAGGCGTATTACGTCATACCGATCCGTGAATCCTTGGTACTGATGGATTTTCTTTTCCCTCAGCACCGAATCTTTCAAAGTGATGAAATTTGTGCTGGAATATGCGCTTGTGCAGGTTGCCGCTGACACCGATGTAAAGTGTGCCGGATAAACTGCCCATTATGTACATACTGTAGTATTTCCGATCGCGAGGCATGAGGGGATGCTAAGCCTTACTACTCGCGGGACGACGTGCTGCACGTCACAATCGTCTGTGGTTGTCCCCGAACCGGGAATTGCGAGTCGCTAGGATGCTTCGACTGCGCAGGAGAATCGTATCGCGATTCTCCTGCTTCGCTCAACATGACAATGCGGAAAGATTCTTGAAGTTTATTCGACCGATGCCGATAACGATATTGAGCTGAGCTGGACAGGCTAGTACCCCAAGTGGAAGATGCGCACGAGGTTTTCATTTTAGCTAGCCTTCCCGCCCTGCTTCTTCTCCACCTTAGCCCACGTGTCTTTCAGCGCCACGGTACGGTTGAACACCGGCGCTCCCGGCTTCGAATCAGCATCGGCGCAGAAGTATCCCAGGCGCTCGAACTGAAACCGGCTGCCCGGCGCCGCATTCGCCAGCGACGGCTCGAGCTTTGCCTGCCCGATCACTTCCAGCGAGTTCGGATTCAGGTAATCGAGAACGTCTTTACCTTCTTCGATGTCCGCGAGGTTTTCTTTGGTGAAGAGGTTCTCGTACAACCGCACCTCGGCATCAACCGCGTGCTGCGCCGAGACCCAGTGGATCGTCGATTTCACCTTGCGTCCATCGGGCGCGTTGCCGCCCCGCGTCGCCGGATCGTACGTACAATGCACCTCAACCACCTCGCCCCTGTCATTTTTCACTACGCTTTTCGCAGTAATGAAGTACCCATAGCGCAGGCGCACCTCGCGGCCGAGCGAGAGCCGGAAATATTTTGGTGGAGGCACCTCGCGGAAATCGTCCTGCTCAATGTAGAGCACGCGCGAGAACGGCACCTTGCGCGAGCCCGCGCTCTCGTCTTCAGGATTGTTGTGCGCGTCCATCTCCTCGACCTGGCCCTCGGGATAATTGTCGATCACGACCTTCAGTGGCCGCAGCACCGCCATCACGCGCGGAGCGCGCTTGTTCAGGTCTTCGCGCACGAAATGTTCCAGCATCGCCAGCTCGACGATGCCGTTGGTGCGCGACACTCCCGCCGCGGTCACGAAATTTCGGATCGCCTCCGGCGTGTACCCTCGCCGCCGCAGGCCCACCAGCGTGGGCATGCGCGGATCGTCCCATCCCCGCACCGTTCCCTGCTCCACTAGTTGCCGCAGCTTGCGCTTCGACATCAGCGTGTAAGTCAGGCTGAGCCGGTCGAACTCAATCTGCTGCGAGGGAAAAATTCCCAGCTGCTCGATGAACCAGTTGTAGAGCGGCTGGTGATCGGCGAATTCCAGCGAGCACATCGAGTGCGTGACTTTTTCCAGCGAATCCGATTGCCCGTGCGCGTAGTCGTACATCGGGTAGATGCACCACTTGTTGCCGGTGCGGTGATGCTCGGCGTGCAGGATGCGGTACATCACCGGATCGCGCATATTCAGGTTGGGCGACGCCATGTCGATCTTCGCCCGCAACACCCGCGAGCCGTCAGGAAACTCTCCGGCCCGCATGCGCTCGAACAAACTCAGGTTCTCTTCCACTGAGCGGTTGTGATACGGGCTGTCTTTACCGGGCTCGGTCAATGTGCCGCGATGTTTGCGGATCTCCTCGGCCGTCAAATCATCCACGTACGCCTTGCCATCTTTGATGAGCTTGACGGCCCACTCATAAAGCTGGTCGAAATAATCGGAGGCGTAGAACAGTCCATCCCAGTGAAAGCCGAGCCACTTCACATCCTCCATGATCGAATCTACGTACTCCACGTCTTCCTTCTCAGGATTGGTGTCGTCGAAGCGCAGGTTGGTGTGGCCGCCGAATTCGTCGGCGTATCCGAAGTCGATGCAGATGGCCTTGGCGTGCCCGATGTGCAGATAGCCGTTGGGCTCGGGCGGAAAGCGCGTCTGCACTCGCCCGTTATATTTGTTCGTCTTCAGGTCTTCCACGAAGCGGTCGCGGATGAAGTTAGAAGGGCGCGACTCCGGAGCGGCGCTGGCCGTCTCAGGCTCGGTATCAGTATTCGACGTTTTCATAATCTTTGATCTTATCGCAACGGAAGATGCAGGAGGTCTTGGGAGCGGCGGACGCCCTCGCCCGCCGACACTGTTCCCCCGGACGACGGTGTCCGGGGCCCACGCTTTAGACGCCCGCCGAGACGATTTGCCCGGGAGCGCCAATGGCCGGTTCTCGCTGCGCTAGATGTTTTCGGTACCGCACATGCCGCCACCGCGTCATCTCCACCAACGGCCTCCACACCGGATTGACCAGGTCATGCTTGATCAACAAGTGCCAGAACCGGTTCGACCTCTTGTAGAGATACGACATCGCCAGATATAGCGGCACGGCTTGCCACTGCTCCGGCCGCCGGCGCCAGATCGAGGCGTGCGAAAACAGGCGCTGGTAGATCCATGCATACCCGCGTTCCAGTTCGGCGGCGGTCATGTGCTTCGGCCGGAAAACGGCATGGCCGGTGTCGTAAAGAGTCCAATCGCGGTGCAGAATGCGGCCTTCGGCCTCCATCTGCCGGAACAGCGGCGTCGCCGGATATGGCGTCAAAATGTGGAAGGTGGCGCACTCCAGCCGGTTTTCTTCGATCCACTCGGCGGTCCGGGCAAACACGTCCTTGCGATCGTGATCGAAGCCGAGCACGAACGATCCATTCACCTGGATTCCGTAATCATGCAGAATGCCGACCCGCCGCGCGTAATCCGAAGTCCTGGGCGTCTTCTTGTGCGAGTCCGTAAGGTTGTCGTCCGAGAGCGATTCCAATCCGATAAAAACTCCGGTGCATCCCGCCAGCGCCATGTTCCGAATGAGCCTGGGATCGTCGGTTACGTCAATGGTGACGGCTGCGCTCCAGATCTTGTTCAGCGGCCGCAGCGCGGCGCAGAGTTGGTGCAGGTAGTCTCGCCGCGAGCCCAGATTGTTGTCGATGAACACGGCATAAGGCTGGCCGTTTTCCTCAAACTCAGAAGCCACCTGGTGCGGATGCCGCATGCGGTACGGCATGCGCAGCCCGTCGGTCGCGAGATAGCAGAAGCCGCAGCGATTGTGGCACCCGCGAGTCGCGATCAGGCTGGTCGTCGTGAGAAAGCTGTGGCGCGGAAGAATTGACCGGAGCGGCGGCGGATCGTCGCAGTAGTCGTTCTCGTAGGTTGCGACGTAACGGGGCCGAATGGATTTCTGTTCTACATCCCGCAAAATGCGCGGCCAGAGCTGAACTCCATCGCCCAGTGCGAGCGCGTCGGCGTACGGCGCGCACTCCTCGGGACAGGACAACACATGCAACCCACCCAGAATCACTTTCGCGCCGCGACTGCGATACCAGTCCGCCAGCTCATAAGCGCGCCGGGCAAAGGTCAGGTGCACGGTGATGCCAACCACCTGCGGCATCGGCCGAAACGGCGGACGCCCGTCAAGCAGGTTCTCGTCGCAGTACTCGACGCGCCAGTGCGCTGGGGTGGTCGCGGCGAAGCTGGTCAAGGCCAGCGTGGGCGTAAGCACGTGCTTGCCGAAGCTGGCATTCGCGTCCTTGCGATAGAACGGATTGATCAGCAGGGCATAATGCGGCTCAATCGGACTGGCGGGTGCGTTCGCATCAAGAGCCGGAGCGGTAGTCATTTCCGGGGGGATCCAGCGTTTCGCAATGGGACAAAGGAAAGGTTCTTCGGCGGCAATCATGACGTTACTTTATATTACAAAGTACTTCATGTCAACGATTGTCCGCACGCTTGGGGCGCGGTTTGAAAGGGCGCGGCCTCCAGCCGCACCGTACATGCAGCAAAATGAATTGCGGCTTTAAGCCGCTGAGCCGAGGCCGGGGACTTTGAACTGAAGTTCTGAAATTTTTGAACCTCTACGCCAAAATCCGCGCCGCATCCTTGGCGTAGTAAGTCAGAATGATGCTCGCCCCCGCGCGCCGGATCGAAAGCAGCGATTCCATCATCACTCGATCGCGCTCGATCCACCCGTTGCGGGCTGCGGCCTCGATCATCGCGTATTCGCCCGAGACCTGATAAGCCGCCAGCGGCAGATCAAAGCGCTGCCGTGCCGCCGCAATCACATCCAGATACGGCATCGCCGGCTTCACCATGATCATGTCTGCGCCTTCTTCGATGTCGGCTTCGATCTCGCGCATCGCCTCGCGAATGTTCGCGCCGTCCATCTGGTAGGAGCGCCGGTCGCCAAACTGCGGCGCCGAATCCGCCGCCTCGCGGAAGGGTCCATAAAATCCCGACGCAAACTTGGCCGCGTACGACAGAATCGGAATATTGATCAGCTCCGCATTGTCCAGCGCCTTGCGAATCGCCGCCACTCGTCCATCCATCATGTCGGAGGGCGCAATAATATCGATACCCGCCCGCGCCAGCGATACCGACGTTCGCGCCAGCAGTTCGAGTGACGCGTCATTCACGATCTCGTATTCCGTCGTTGTCGCCGGAGGCGCCGCCACTGCCGCTCCCAGCGATTGCGGCGCAGCCTTCACAATCCCGCAATGGCCATGCGACATGTACTCGCACAGGCACACGTCTCCCATCAGCAGCAGCCCCGGAACTTCCCGCTTGATCGCCCGCGCCGCCCGCTGGACGATCCCGTTCTCGGCCCACGCGCCGGTCGCGACTTCATCCTTCTTATCCGGCAAGCCAAACAGAATCACCGACGGCACGCCCAGCCCATGCACCTCCCGCGCCTCTTTCACCGCCTCATCTACCGACAGATTGCACACCCCCGGCATGGAGCGCACTTCTTTGCGCACGCCCTCGCCCGGGCACACGAACATCGGATAGACAAACGCATCCGGCGTCAGACGAGTTTCCGTAACCAGGTTGCGCATCTCCGCCGTGCGGCGAAGGCGCCGAAGGCGCGTAATGGGAAAAGCCATGGCAGACCACCAGGTGAAAGAGTTAGAAAACGCCCGTACCCATCGATTCTAGTCCATGAAAAGCTTTTCAGTAGCGCGGCATTCCGAATCACGGGCCACCGATCACTGACCCCTGACCCTGGCCCCTAACCCCTGACCCGGTAACCGAAGTAACCACCCCCATCCCACCAGTTCCTCGGAATCCCACTTTGACTCCCATAGAATGAGAGCCGGATGAGTCTCGTCCGACGTTACCCGTGGTTTGCCGCGGCCGTAGGGGTCACCCTGGCCTTTGCCGTCGTGTGTCTCACGGGTCATCGCAGTCCCGGGCTCACCGCCTTCGCCGATCTGACTGAGTTGGCATTGCTGGTAGCGGCTATGGCCATCGCGGCCGTCAACGCTTGGAAATGTCCCCGCCAACAGCGCACGTTTTGGCTCCTGATGTCCCTCGGGTTCCTGCTCTGGAGCATGAATGGAGCGGGCTGGGCCCTTTGGGAAATCGTGCTCCGCCGCTCCATCCCCGATCCCTTCGTCTACGATATCGCTCTCTTTTTCCACGCCGTGCCCATGTTCGCGGCCGTGGCCTGGCGTCCTGACCTGCTGACTAGCGAGCACAGAGTCCGCCTGGGCGTGCTCAATTTTCTGATGCTGCTGGGATGGTGGATCTTTCTTTACTCCTTCATCGTTTTCCCGCACCAGTACATAGTCCTGAATGTGGCCACCTACAGCGTCTACTATGATCGCCTCTATGGATTGGAAAACATGCTGCTCCTGGCCGTTCTGGCCATCGCGGCCGCGACCGCTTCCGGGGGATGGCGGCGCGTTTATCTGCAGTATCTGATGGCCTTGGCGATTTATTCGGTCGACTCGCAGCTGCTCGACCGCGCCAGCGCCAGCACTTCGTACTATTCGGGAAGCCTGTTCGACCTCCCGCTGGTCGGGACGCTGGCGTGGCTTGCCGCCGTTTCGCTTTCAGCGCGCCGCTGGGACCTGAAAAGCGTCGAATCCAACTTCCCGGCGCGCTGGAGGAACGTTGTCCCGCGTGTGGCCATGCTAGCGATCTTGTCCCTGCCTGTACTCGGCATCTGGGCCGCGCTCTTCGACCACTCGCCCGGACCCGCGCGCGCCTTCCGAATTTTCGTGGTTCTCGCCGCCATGGTGCTGCTGGGAGCCTTCGTCTTCCTGCGCCAGTACTTCCAGGATCAAACTCTGATCGCCTTGCTCCGCGACTCCCGCCGCGCCTACGCCAGTGAGAAGCAACTGCAGAGTCAGCTCGTGCAAAAAGAAAAGCTCGCCTCGCTCGGCCATCTCGTCGCCGGCGCCGCGCATGAAATCAATCATCCTCTCCACGCCATCATGACCTACTCCGAGGAGCTCTGGACGAACGAGCGCCTCACCGAGGAGCAAAGCAGCCTGCTGCGCAAGATCGTGAACCAGGCCCATCGCACCCAGGAATTAGTCTCCAATCTGTTGAGTTTTGCCCGGCAGGCTCCCGGTGAAAAAACTCTGGTCGATCTCGGCATGCTCTTAAATCGCGCCACCCAGATGCTCGAGTCGCGCCGTCCCAGCGTTAAAATCGACATTCATCTCGCCGTCGAGGCTGGTTTTCCCCGCATCCTGGCCAGCGCCAACCAGTTGTTTCAGGCTTTCGTCGAGATCATCGAAAATGCCCTGGACGCGCTCGAAGAGGCGGGCGGCGGCTCCCTGCAAATTACCGCCGTGCGTCACCGCGACGATGTCGTGCTGCAGTTCTCCGACACCGGCCCCGGTCTGCGCGATCCTGAGCGCGTCTTCGATCCCTTCTACACCACCAAGCCCGTCGGCAAAGGCACCGGCCTCGGCCTCAGCGCCGTCTACGGTGTCATTCAGGAGCACCATGGCCAAATCACCTGCCGCAACCGGCCCGAAGGCGGCGCGCTCTTCGTCCTCCGTTTGCCCGCTACGGCCGCGCCAGAACCCGCAGCCCAAAGCGCCGGCGCGGCCAGCTAACTCCTCTGTGCCCCTCTGTGTCCTCTGTGGTAAGGCTTGACCGCGGCCTGCGCGTCGTCACCCGGCTCCTGTAACATAAATTTCGGATGTCCGCCTTAGCCCACCGCTCGTCCCGCGTGCTGGAATTCGAATCCCTGCGCGACCTGTTGCGCGGGTACGCCTTGTCGCCGCTCGGCCAGAGCCGCATCGCCGCACTCGCGCCTTCCAGCGATCGCACCTGGATCGAAACCCAGCAGGCCTTGGCCAGCGAGATCCGCGAATTCCGCCGGGTCGGCGGCCGTTTCGATTTCTCCGCGCTGGTCGAGATCCAATCGCTGATAAAAAAATCCCGCATCGCCGGCGCCGTCCTCGAAACCACCGAAATTCGCGACGTGATCCTGGTTGTCGATCGCGCCGCCGAATGGCGCCAGATCGCGCAGCAGCCGCCCGCCGCCATGCGTTCCGAGTGGACCAAAGTGCACGCGCTCTCCGCCGGCATCGCCGACTTCACGGACTTTCTCCGCTCCTTCCGCAATAAAATTCAGCCCGACGGCACCCTCGACGACAAAGCCTCGCCCGAACTCTCCCGCATCCGCCGCGAAATCGAAAAGCAGCGCCGCGCCATTCAAGAATCGCTGCGCGGCTATTTGCGCCGCCTCGCCGAAGGCGGCACTGTGCAGGACGAGCTGATCACCATCCGCGGCGAGCGCTTCGTCATCCCGGTCAAGATCGAACAGAAGCGCCGCGTGCAGGGCGTAGTTCACGGCGCCAGTTCCAGCGGCCAGACTGTGTTTATCGAGCCGATGGAAACCATCGAGCAGAACAACGAACTGGTTCGCCTGCTCGAAGAAGAGCTCGCGGAAATCCACCGCATCCTGCTGGAAATGACCCAGCGCATTGGCGCGCGAGCGCAAGAAATTCTAGGCGCCGTCGAAGCCCTCGCCGAATTAGAACTGCAATTTGCTAAAGCTCACTTCGCCGAAGACTACAACTGCGTAGAAGTACAGCTCAATGGAAGCGATGCCGACCCAAGTGGGGACGGCCGCCTCGTCCGTCCGGCGAGCACAGCTCGCCTCTTGCTCCACAACGCCCGCCACCCGCTGCTGGAGCGCAACCTTAAAGCCAAGGGAGCGAGCGTCGTTCCGGTCACAGTCGAACTCGAAGGCGACCGCCGCCAGCTCATCATTACCGGCCCCAATACGGGCGGCAAAACCGTTACCCTCAAGACCGTCGGCCTTCTCGCCTTGATGGCCCAGTCCGGCCTGCCCGTGCCCGCCGATCGGGCTGAGCTTCCGGTCTTCGACGCCGTCCTCGCCGACATCGGCGACTACCAATCCATCGAGCAGAATCTTTCCACCTTCTCGGCCCACGTCACCAATATCGATTTCATCTCGCGCACCGCGACCGCCGACTCGCTGGTGCTGCTCGACGAACTCGGCTCGGCCACCGATCCCGAAGAGGGCGCCGCCCTCGCCGTCGCTATCGCCGGACACTTCGGCCGCATCGGGTGCATGACGGTGATCTCGACGCATCACACGTCTCTGAAAGTCTATGGCGCGAACACGCCGGGCGTGCTCAACGCGTCCGTCGGTTTTGACGAGACCACGCTGCAGCCCACCTACGAATTGAAGATCGGCGTGCCCGGCGCGTCCGCGGGCATCAACATCGCGCAGCGCCTGGGCCTGAATCCCGCGATCATCGAGAGCGCCCGCTCGCGTCTGGGCACGCAAGCTCGCGATGTCGGTCACTTCCTCGATAAGCTTCACGCTGATCTCCGCCAAGCCGAGCAGGAAAAACTTCGTCTGCAGCAAGGCCAGAAGGATTTGGAGAACGAAAAGAAACGATTAGCGGCTTTCGGAAAAGACCTGCAGCAAGCCAAAGTGCGCGAGATGGAAAAGAAGCTGGACAGCCTGCTGCGCGATTTTGAATATCATGCCCGCGAAGCCGTCAACGCGGTGCAGGACCGCGCCGCCGCGCAGAAGCTTTCCAAAGACGCCGAGCGCCGCATTGCCAAGCTGCGCCGCGAATTCCGCGAGCAGTTCGACTCCACCGTGGTCGCGCACTCCACTGGCGCCGATCAGGGCGATCCGCACGCCCAGCCGCAAGTGGTGAAGCATGTTTCCGAAGGCGACACGGTGAGACTGAAGTCCACCGGCCGATCGGCCAGGATCGCGCGCAAGATCGACGATAATCATTTCGAAGTCGAGATGGGCGCGTTGAAGATGAAGATTGCCCGCGACGATATCGCCGAAGTGCTGGCCAGCGCCGGTCCGCTCGACACGCCGGTGAAAGCAGCCCGTGCCCGCGGCATCTCGGTCTCGCTCGAAAGCGAAGGCGCGAATGTGCCCAGCGAGATCAACGTGATCGGGCAGAATGTGGACGACGCCTCGCGTGAAGTCGAAAAATTTGTCGACCGCGCCTTTCTGGCGGGGCTGGCGCGAGTCCGAGTGGTGCATGGGAGCGGCATGGGCATCCTGCGCAAGGCGCTGCGCCAACTCCTGCGCGAACACCCGCACGTAGCCGCCGTGGCCGAACCGCCGCAGAACGAAGGCGGCGGGGGAGCGACGGTGGTCGAGTTGCGGGTGTGAAGCTGTAGAAAAAGTGCCTGCGCGAGTGAATTATCGCGGTCCCGCTGCGTTCGTTCACACTTCACAACTGACGAGCACAGGCCTCTACGGACATTAGCCCCTGCTCGGGGCATTGACTGCTACGGAGGTTACGACAACTGCCGTGCGACGCCGGCGATTGACGCTCTTCCCGGCATTGCGATACGCTCTGTCGACGCTCCCGACTGATGCCCGCTATAACCGCTCCTGCCGTTACCTCGCGATCTTCAGCAAAGATATTTTTTTTCGCGGCCTTCTTCGCGCTGACAATCTTTGTAGCGTATGAGAAGAACGCGCGGATCCTTGACCCTACGTCGCCGATTACGCAGCACTACGCTCCCGCGGGGTGGTTTTTGCCGGTTCATGCCGTCTTCGGGATACTGGCGATGGGGCTTGCGGCTTTCCAGTTCTCGAATCGCCTGCGAGCGCGCTATCTGCGGATGCATCGCATACTCGGATACGCGTATGTGACGAGCGTCTTCATTTCCGCGCCGTTTGCGGTCGTCGTAGCTTTAAAGATCCCGAAGCCGGTTTCGGTGGTCGCGGCAAACTGCATGCAGTCTCTGGGTTGGGTGGTAAGCACGTCCATCGCGCTCTATTGTGTTCGCGTCGGCAACATTGCCTTGCACCGCCGATGGATGACACGCAGCTATCCCTTTGCCATGGTTTTTACGGTGGGGCGAGCGGTATCCGCATTCGTGCCCGCCGTTCGCGAAAGCCCTTCGGCGGGCGAAGCGGTGTTCTGGGTGGCCATCGCACTTGCGGCTTTCCTGCCCAGCATTTTTCTGGATTGGCCTGCGATGGTCCGGCGTCATGCGGCGAGAGCGGGTAGCACTGCCCGGGAACCGACGATTCTGGTGTAATTGTTCGAAACAGCGATAGCACTCAAGGGGGGGTGAGGGAAGGGGATTTTTCGACAGTGTCAGCGCACACTGTGCTTGGTTTTCTTCCTTCGGTCCATCCATTCGACTAAGTGCAGCATTAGCACGAACGCGACAAACCAAGCGCCAGCTATCCCCAGCGTACTCAGGTAGAAAATGGCCGACTGCCGCGAACTCATTACGCTAGCCGCGAGTTGCCATGCTCCGCCAGTCACACAGGCAAGGAAGAACAACCGAAAGATGACTCTAATACGCCGTGTGTAAGGCGCGGGCTTGAGTATCCAGAATTTGATGAACCTGTTGTAGTCAATGCTTGCCCAGACGAACACCGCGGTAGCAAACACCTCGAACCCTATGCTCATTTCAAGGTTCATTCTCCCAAGTGTTGGATGGCTCATATCGCTGATCTTCCATAAAAAATATCACGGTCGTCTCAAATGTCGTTAACAACCGTTACACTCAGAATCCCTGGTCCGGCTACTTTGAGTGCTATCTCGATTTTTCAATAACAACCTCCGTTAACCAGATACAATCCCGCGGTGTGGAGGTGGTATGGCAAGTCGTCGCAAATTTCTGGAAAAATCCACGCAATTGGCTGCAGCACTCGCGGCTGGCGCCGCGACTATTTCACCTGGGCAAGTTCAGGCTCAGCAGCCGTCAGTGGCGGCGAAAAAGCTGCACATCCTCATGCGAAGTTCGTGGGGGACGGATGATCCGACGCGGGCGTCGTTTGCCTTTTCCCACGGGCTTCTGTTGTCCGACGCCGGACATGACGTGCAGATCTTCTTGACCGCGGAAGCGACCTACTTGATGCGCAAAGTGACCGTGGATTCGGTGAAGCCCGTAGGCTGGCCGCCGCTGACCGAGACCATGGCGAAAATTGTCGCCAAACGGATTCCCGTGTTCGCTTGAGGAGCCTGCTCCCGGGCCCGTGGGGTCACGGAAACAGACTTGAGCAACTGGGGAGCGAAATGGGGTGGCCCGGCAGATTACGTCTCATTAGTGGAATGGGCGGACCGCATCATCAGCGAGTGATCCCCTGCATTCTGGCGGCGATGCCAACTTTGTCTGGAGTAGGGCACACTGTCGCAGATCGCGGCGGTCAACGACCGCAATAGCGAAATTCACCGGCGCGGAATTTTGACCAGAGCCGAGCATCTGGCGACGAACCGGGCGGAAGGTGCTGGTTTCTATGACGCCCTGTTGACCGGATGCGGATGGGTGCGATGCTGTTCCTTCATCTGCTCCACGGACCCGCCCGAGAGTATTGCAGGCAGGGGAATTTCTAGCGAAGGCCTACCAGATGATCTTCTTCCAATTCTCGTCGTAGAGCGCGTTGCGCGCAGCTTTGGCGATGGCTTGGCTCCCGCTCTCGGAAAGGTCATCCGAGAGAATGTTCTTCGCGTTCGCCGGATCGCGAACCTGGGTGTGCGAGAACCGGTTTGCCAGATAGCGCAGCACCGTGAGGAGATTGTCGGCCAGTTGCCCGAAGCGCTCGTTCTCCAGGGCGCGCAGCACCGTCAACTCCAGATAGAGGGAAGGAAAATCCAGCGCCTGCCGCGCCCGCCAGATCTTGAGCGCGCAAATTTCCTGCTGCCGCCCGGAATTGGCGATGAGGTGAACGTGTTGCGCGATGTCGGTCGACACCGCATCGTCCAGCTTCTTGTTGAACAGCTGATTGCCCGACGAACCGCGCTCGCGGCACGCCGGAATCAAGTCTATCCACAGGCCTTTGCACTGCACCTGCACCGAAATGTCGCGAGTGCGCGGTCGCAGGTCGCGGTCGCTCGCAAATTCGAACAGGCTCCAGAAAACCTTCTTCATGTCCATGTTTGGCACCGGGCTGAGCGCGATCAGCACATCCACATAGGAGGACAGGGTGATGGCGGTATTCTTCGCGTAAGCGCCCGACAGGCTAATCCCCAGCAGATATTGTTTTCCCCACTGCTTGAGCAGGGGAATGATCTCATCGGCAGCCCGATGCGACGGCGATCCGCTGTCGGCATCGACGTGGTATTTCTGCACTATCGATGCGGCGTATTGCTCGACCGTCGGCATACTCAGAGGCAAGCCCCGGGATCTCTATCGGCAGAATGGGCGAAGAGTTGAGAGCCGCTGAGAGGCGGATCGGGCCGCCTAATGCCATGAATCATGCGCTATTTGCGCCAAACGGGCGGGCAACGCCCCGAACCGAAAGGGAGGGAAATGCCAGGAAGCCGGTGCGCGGGCTAGAACGGAGGAAACTCGGGGCGTTTCGTCAATACACCAGTTCTCGGCTCAGGCTCCCCTGCGTTGACTCCCCTGTGCCTGGTTCGTAAGATGGGCTACCGGGATGTGGGCCCGCCTTTCGTGATCGGCCAGACCATCTCGCATTACCGAATCGTCGAGAAGCTGGGCGGCGGCGGGATGGGTGTGGTCTACAAGGCGGAGGACACCGATCTCGGTCGCTTCGTCGCACTGAAGTTCCTTCCCGACGATGTCGCGGAGGACGCCCAGGCTCTGGAACGTTTTCGCCGAGAAGCGCGCGCCGCGTCGTCGCTGAACCATCCCAATATCTGCACCATTTACGAAATCGGAAAAGATGGTGAGCGGGTGTTCCTGGCGATGGAATTCCTGAATGGCGTCACCCTCAAACATCAAATCGCAGGCCGCCCGCTCGATCTGGAGGTCCTGTTGGGATTATCCGTCGAAATCGCCGATGCCCTGGAGGCGGCTCACACCGCAGGCATCGTCCATCGCGATGTAAAGCCAGCCAACATTTTCGTCACCCAGCGCGGCCACGCTAAGATCCTTGATTTTGGATTGGCGAAAATCAGACCGAACCTGGACGCGGCTGCGGCCAGCGCGCAGCCCACCGCCACGATCGAAGAGCACCTGACCAGTCCCGGAACGGCCATGGGGACCACGGCCTACATGTCGCCAGAACAGGTGCGCGCCAAGGATCTCGACGGGCGCACCGATCTGTTCTCGTTCGGCGCAGTCATGTACGAGATGGCCACCGGGCTGCTTCCATTCCGCGGAGAGAGTACGGGAGTGATTTTCGAGGCCATCCTCAACCGTGCTCCTGCGCCTTTGCTGGCTTTGAACTCCGCTCTTCCGGCAGAACTGGAACGCATCATCGGCAAGTGCCTGGAGAAAGATCGCAGGTTACGTTATCAAACGGCTTCCGATCTGCGCGCTGATCTCGAGCGATTGCGGCGCGACAGCGCGTCGAGTTCGGGGTCTGGCGTGACGTCGGAAGCAACTGCGACCGGTCCCCCGGGACGCGCGTATGGTTGGCTCGCCGGGGTGGGCTTGATCGCGCTGGTGGCGCTGATCGCGACTGGCGCGGTTCTATACCGAGGTAGGAAGGTTACGCTTCGGCCGCCCGCCGAATGGATCCAACTCACGGACTTTACCGACTCAGTGGTCTCACCCGCGCTTTCCCCCGACGGACGCATGCTGGCCTTCGTGCGCAGCTCGGAAACGTTCGCGGGGCAAGGGCAGGTGTACGTCAAACTGTTGCCCAGCGGCGAGCCGGTCCAGTTGACGCATGACGCGCTGCCCAAGATGAGCCCGGAGTTCTCTCCCGATGGCTCGCGCATCGCCTACACCGTCCCGTGGGATACGTGGGTGGTACCCGTGCTGGGCGGCGAGTCGCGGATGTGGCTGCCGAACGCTTCCGGGCTTACCTGGATCGATGAACACAACTTGCTCTTCTCGGAGATCAAGAAGGGCATTCATATGGCGCTGGTCACGGCAACGGAAAACCGTTTCGGGGCGCGCGATGTTTATGTCCCGGCGCATGAGCGTGGCATGGTTCACCGCTCTTACATTTCTCCGGATCACAAGCAGGCCTTACTGGTCGAGATGGAGAACATGGGCTGGCTGCCCTGCCGGGTGGTCCCATTGGACGGCAGCTCTACGGGCAAACAGATGGGTCCTGCAGGAGCAGCGTGCACCAACGGAGCCTGGTCGCCCGACGGTAAATGGGTATATCTCAGTTCGAACCTGGGAGGCAGTTTCCATATCTGGAGGCAGCAGGTTGCGGGCGGCGAACCGGAGCAGGTCACCTCCGGGCCGACCGAGGAAGAAGGCATCGCCATGGCCCCGGACGGGCGTTCGCTCATTACCTCGGTGGGCAGCGCCCAGAGCGCGGTTTGGCTGCATGACGCGCACGGCGACCGGCAAATCTCGTCGGAAGGTTTTTCATTCCTCACAGAAGACGGCAATATCTTCTCTCCGGATGGGCGCAAGCTGTATTACGTGGTGCAGCGCGGCACGTCGAGCGCCTTCTTCGGAGCCGGAGACCTGTGGGTCGCCGACCTCGATTCCGGCCGCAACGAGGTAGTTCTGCCGGGTTTCTCCATCAACGACTATTCGATCTCTTTGGATGGCAAGCGGGTCGCATTTGTGGCCGTGGACGCTCAGGGCAAGGCGGGAATTTGGGAGGCTTGGCTGGATCGCCGCTTTTCTCCGCGGCAACTCGCGGCCGCCATTTCCGATACTCGTCCTCATTTCGACGGAGCGGGTGGTTTGTTCTTCGCCGCCGCGGAGGGCAAGGTCAACTATGTCTATCGCGTCAACGAAGATGGAACGGGACTCGAGAAGGCGATTCCAGATCCTATTCTCTTTTTCATGGGACTGTCTCCAGACGCAAAGTGGATAGTGGCGTTGGCCGCGCTCCCCGGAGAAGACGCGTCGGCCGGGGTCATGGCCTATCCGACTGTGGGCGGTCCCGCGAGGCAACTCTGCAGCCGCTGCCGGGTACGATGGGCGCCCGATGGAAAGTTGCTTTATGTTACGTTTCAGGCTTGGGAAGCGAATGGGACAGAACCACGGTTAAGTGATGAGCCGCCCAAGACCTTCGCGATTCCATTGACAAAGGGCAGAACGTTTGCCGAACTGGCCGCTCGCGGCTTCAACTCTGAGGCGCAATTGGCAGCTTTACCCGGGGTGCGAACCATCGATCAGCCGCTTGTCTTGCCCGGACCTGATCCGTCCGTCTACGCTTTTGCGAAGCACATGGTGCACCGCAACCTCTACCAGATTCCGCTGCCATGAACAGCGCGTGCGGCGGTCGCGGGTCGAGTCCGATGCCCTTTTCCTCTACGCTTAGCCGATAATCCTTAAATTCCACAGCTTTTCCGCCGATTCGATTCCGCTGCTATATTCCCATCAGCCGCTTTCTAGCTGACAATTCCTGCGGAGAGCTCTGTCTCCCAACAGCGAACTTGAATGGCGAACCCGGGCGATTTCGCGTACACGCTCAAGCAGCAGGCTGACATCGTCCGCATCATCGGCGACTACGTCAAGCTGCGGAAGGCTGGGGCGCAGAATTATGCCGGGCTGTGCCCGTTTCATGGCGAGAAGACGCCGTCGGGAACGGGATAGCTTCCGAATACAAAAAGTTTCAACCTTTCCAAATCGACGACTACTTGCGCGTTTGTCCGAGCGAGTCGGTGGAACTTTTGATCAATTTCCGGTTTGCTCGTCAGAACGAAACCACTGCCGCGCCAGCGGTTTCCTTCTGACGGCTTTTTCGAAAGCGACGCCTCACGCCTCCTATGAGCTTTGAGTACTCATCCCGGCGTCGCGTCCGAAAAGGCACTAGCGTCATTCGGGAGGAGCCGCGCTTGATTCGCAGCCCCTTTCTTATTTGTCGGGGTCCTTTTCTCCACGGCCGCGGTAGACGACGTGGCCTAAGCGGTCGCACTCGTTCTCTTCCGCGAGAGAGATGGTTGTCGGCTTTTCGCCCGCGGGAACTGATTCGCAGCGCAGATGATCCTCGAACCCCGGGGCGGAGAATATGGCGACTATGCTCGCGGGTTCATTGCCGGTATTCTTCAGGCTGACCCACGTACGCTGCGGAATGAACACCATTCCCCCCGCATGCAGATCGCGTTCCTGATCTCCAACATGAGCGTGGATGGTGCCTTTCTCGATAAGCACGATCTCATCCTGCTCAAGATGCTTATGCGTTGGTATGGCCGCGCCGGGGGGCATGTCCTCTCCGCCAACGAGCACCAGATGCTCGGTGCCATTGGCTTTGGGAGTGACCTTGAGAATGAATCCACCGGCGTCGACCTCGCCCGGTTCGGGCCGCCAGAGGCGCGTCTCGCCTTCATTATTTTCCAGCAGGAGTGGAGTTGCGCCAGCCTGCACTGGTTGCGATTTTTCTGGCTCGTTTGCTGCGACGCGAGTTTCCTTCCCGCTCACGAACACCTTCATGGAGTCTTCGCTTTGGCCTGACTCGTCGGTGTAATCGTAGGAGTCCGCTGATACAACCTTCATGGTGTACCGGGTGTGATACACCTTCCCGCCAAAGACGCTGTCCCCAAGCCAAGTCCATACGTCGCCGCTGACCGTACCAGTCTTGTCTTCTACTCCTCCTGAACTGTCAACTGCGTGGTATCGGTATGTCTTGGAAGTCGGATCGTAGTAGTAGAAGGAAGTCTCCGAGTATTTCCTTCCGGGTCTATAGAGTGCTGTCTCGCAGATTACGGCGAAGCCGTTTGCCGTCCATCTGCAATCGTCAATGCCAGTGAATTTCATCGCTGGCGAGTTCGGCCCCATAAACCCTGCTTTCAATTCATCTTCAATCGTAAACTTGCCGACCATTACTGCCAGCTTCTTCACTTCCGGGCTAGGCGTTGTCTGAGACTGAGCGCGAGCCACGATTACGCTTGAAGCGCATGCCAGCACAAATGAGAACAACCGTTGGGGGACACTCATTTGGATTTTCCTTTCAGATGTGCCACGGATGCTAGCACAAGACGCCGGAGGCGACTCTCACCGTTCCCGACAGGAACTGGTCAGCTATCTATCGACATCCATCTAAGTGCCTGTTGGTCGGCAATGCGAAACTAATCCGGATTGGGACATGCGCCAGTAATCCATACCAAGAGGTCGGCGTGTGGCATGTCATGTGATCGGGGTGCCGATCAATGCCCCCCAAGGCGCGCCCGAACGGTCATCGTATCCCCGGATAGAAGGATCGCACCGGAAGAAAATTACTTAGCAATGCACGGAGCTGTAAGGCCCTCGTTTTGCACACCG
>Ga0335078_10002235_pt1 | contig 29364 bp, 25 predicted proteins | sample Lox_Sample_32_FD_206711 | JGI IMG/M metagenome (GOLD analysis project Ga0335078, IMG submission 206711) | Soil microbial communities from Loxahatchee National Wildlife Refuge, Florida, United States - Lox_Sample_3.2 | ecosystem: Environmental > Terrestrial > Soil > Wetlands | place: USA...
TGGTGGTTATAGAGACTTTCGGGGGAGCCCCATAACCAAATCATGAATTAGGACTTTTAATGCACCCGCTCCAATACTGAGTAAACCTGCGATGAGACCTGCCCCGAACGTAAGCGGGCCGCCTAAGCATGCCCATACACCATGATAGACAATCGCCTCGTTTGACGCATGATCAGAATACGCGCCGTCAAGCTCGAGCCATTTTGAAAACCTGTTTTGATGCTCCACCCGATGCCATTTCTCGCTCCTGCGTACCAGCAGCGCGAGCCATGATCCAAGAAGCACAATTCCGAATATGATGAAGAGCGGTCCGCGCGAGGAGACGACCGTGATGGCTGCACCGGCAAGCGCACCGACAATTGTGAACATCTCAAGAAACATACCGACTTTGAGGTTCGTGATTCGGTCGCACACGTATGCCGATGCGGCGCCCGATGATGCGTGTGGAGACGATTTATTTCCCTTCATTGAGTGTCTCCTTCTCCTACTGCGAGTCACATATTCCTGTCCTTGCCGACAGACATTATGCCGCTCCTTGCTCGCGAAAACAATCACGGTGTACCAGCATCCAGAAGATGTTGTTTTCCCCGGCATCGTGCGCAGCAATTCTTGGAGTCGCTTAAGCTCTCTTGTCATTTTCTCTCTTCTTCAAACGTAGTTGTCTGCACCCTGCCATAATCTGCTTGGTGCTCAACCAGTTTCAGGGCACGCCTTCAGCCTAAATAAATAAGGAAAGCCGAAAAAAGGTTAGCCCGGATCTAATTAAATAAGGGAAACGTGATTTTTCTGGCGGAACCCATTTGACAAAGCCGTGCGATTTTCTTTAATTAATATTGTTAGAATTAGATTTTTGTTTACTTTATATTCTATTTTCTTGATTTAGCTTAATAAACTTCAGAGCTTACCAAGATGGCTTGAGAGGAGAATTATCAAAAAATTGAAAGGACATTTATGAGGAGGATGAAGCTATACACTTTAATTTTTTCCATGGCGTCGATTTCGCAATGTGCTTTTGCGGCCGATACTACGGCAACAACACCAATCACTTGGAATGCTTTCATTGACGCCTACTATACCAGGGATTTCAATGATCCATCTAATCGCCAAAATGAATTCAGAAATTTCGATATTTATGAGAATCAAATTACTTTAGGGCTTGCGGATTTGACCGTGCAGAAGCAGGCACAGCCCGTCGGATTCAAAGTTGAGCTCGGTTTTGGTACAACGAGCGACTGGATTAATACTGCGCCGTCGACGTTCGGAACCCCGAGTCCTTCTCTGGCAAACATAATGCAGGCATACGGCACCGTGGTCGTTCCAATTGGCTCAGGGCTAACGGTCGACGTTGGAAAGTTTGTAACTCACATGGGTAACGAGGTGATCGTATCGCAATCTAACTGGAACTACAGCCGGTCATATTTATTTGCCTTTGCAATCCCTTATTACCACACCGGCGTCAGGTTAACATACCCCGTGGCGAGCAATTTCACGGCGGCCCTTCACATTTTGGATGGATGGAACTCGGTCATCGACAACAACAAGTTCCTTTCTCTTGGTGCGACGCTCAATTATTCTCCGACTTCGACGACAAATCTTGTTTTCAACGGAATATGGGGACGGGAGGGAATTGTTGCCGGTGAAAACGGCTATCGGGATGTCTACGATTTTATTCTGACAGAGCAACTGTCGGATGCCTTTCAAGTCGCTGTGAATGCTGATTACGGTCAAGCCGGCACAATAACCGGTCTTGCGCTATGGAAGGGCGTTGCTGCATACGGCAGGTACCAGTTTACTTCCAAATCCGCTTTTGCTTTGCGCGGAGAGGTGTACTATGATCCCGACTCTTACACGACCGCCGGTGTATTCGCAGTCCCGCCAAGCAAGGCGACATTCCAGGAATATACTCTGACTTATGAGTACCATCCGTTCGATCCTCTTCTCATAAGAATTGAAGGTAGGGATGATTTTGCAAACGCGAAAGTGTTCGACTCTGCAAGTTCAACAGTTGACCCTGTGACGGGAAGCTACATTCCAACAAAATCATCTCAACCGACGGTGACCATCGGTATCGTAACCATGTTCTGAGAGTAGAAGAAAAGTCTGTTCAAAGTTATCGAAAACATTTAAGAAAAGAGGAGTAAACAATCTATGGCAGAAAATAAGACGACCATGAAGAAGACGCTCGGTCTGACGGGCGTAACCGTAAATGCCATGGCGCTGATTGCGCCCGGCGCGTTTTTATGGATCACTTTCCAAGTTCAAGCATCCAACAACGGCGGTGCGACAGATATGTGGAGCGGAATCTTTGTCGCCCTTATCATCGCTTTTCTCACTGCGTTCTCTTTTTCAGAATTAGCGCGGCGGTATCCGGAAGCTGGAGCAGGAGGTTCCTATTACTTTGCCGAGAAAGGATTCCTTGACAGGGAAAAGGCTTCTCACCAACGCTTTGCCCGCATTGCAAAGTTTATGACCGGCTGGGCAGCTCACTTATTCTACTGGGTCTACACTGGAGTGATGGTTGCCATGATGTCGGTCCTCGTGACGTACATTTTTGGCTCCTTCAACGTGAACCTTTCAATCCCGATGCAGATCGCTGTAGCCGTTATTTTTGCAGTCCTTGTCGGTTTCATAGCAGTCCGGGGCATCACCGGCTCTACAAATGTGGCAATTGCGATTAACGTCGTCCAGCTTGTTTCCCTGATCGGATTCAGCATTCTGGCCATTATGTTTCGAGTAACAAACCCGCTCCATGCGACGAACTGGTCATACACCAGCGCTCCTGCCGTTATGCTTCCTCACAACTTTGGAGCGATGCTTTTTCAATCCACCATCGCAATCCTGATCCTTGTCGGATTCGAATCATCCACGTCTCTTGCCGGTGAGGCGGTAAATCCCAAAAAGCACATACCGAAGGCTGTGATCCTTGCGCTCGTGATACAAGGCTTATTCGCTTACTTGTTTGAATATTTTGCGGCTAATTACGCCGTGTGTGAAAAACTTGTTTACGTCGGATCAGACGGTACGAAGCTTTACGGAATGGATGCCGCCGCCGCATCGGGCGCGCCGATTGGAGACCTCACTCGTTTGATTGGCGATGCGATGCTCGGAGGGAACGGCTTCATGTTGATGATCGTAGTTGCAATTACGGTCGCGCTTGCTGTTCTCGGCACAACGTTGGCTGCGATGAATACCGGCGTGCGCATCAGCTTCGCCATGGCACAGGATAAAGAAATGCCCGGCCCGCTTGGAGCTTTGCACGGAAAATATGCGACTCCGCATATCGGAGTTTGGATACTCGTGGCAGTCGCGGCGATTATCGGCGCCGTCGGCGTCTTGAATGTTACCGCTTTGACCGCAATAACACTGGCTTCGAATATCGGAACATTTGTTCTCTACGGACTCATTTGCATGTTCACGTTTGTTACTTTTGTAGGACGCAATGAGTTCCATGCGGTGAAGCATGCAATAGTACCGTTTCTGGGCTTGCTCGGGAACATCGCCATGCTCTTGGCTGTTGTCTGGATCGGACTCGGAACTCCGGGAGTTTCAGCTGATGCGACAAAAATGGCACTCTATATAACGGGAGGCTGGGCAGCTGTGAGTGTGTTCTATCTAGTATGGAACAGCAGAAGAAGTGGAGTACACATCATTCCGCCTATTGATGCCATTAAACAACCGAATTGAAAAGCCAAAGGATGCAAAGAGGTTAATTGAAATCTCAAGCGTTGCAGACCATCGAAGCTATTTCTTCGGTAGATGGAAGAGACCATGAACCAGATGGTCTCTTCCCGTTTAATTTTGTACGAGGGAGATCAATGACGGCAACTGATGCAGTAGAGATAGAATCGCACAGTCTCAGTCATGTGGGAAAAGTCCGTCGGGACAACCAGGACGCTGTCCGGCTCTGTGATCCCCATGATGAGTTCGCGGCGGTGGTTGGGCATTTATACGGTATCGCGGACGGCATGGGCGGATACGCTCACGGCGGTGTCGCAAGCTCCTTGGCCCTTCAAACTTTTTTCGAGACGTTCTATGCGGCGAATGGCGTATCGCCGCCTCAGAAATTTCGGGTGAGCATTCAGAATGCAAATTTGAGTGTTTACCAGACCGCCCAGAGGATGGCGGCTGGCCGAATGGGAACCACGTTGACTGTCGCAAACATAATCGGCAAAAAGATTTTTATCGGACATGTCGGAGACAGCCGTGCATATTTGGTTCGCGGAAACAAATCGACTTGTCTGACAAATGACCATACTCGCGTCGGTGAGCTGGTTCGCATGCGTGTATTATCGCCGGATAAGGTGCGCACCCACAGCCAACGTTCCGTCTTAGAAAAATGTCTTGGCCTGACGCTTTTCGTTCAGCCCGACATTTTTCAGGTGCCGGTGCAGGAGGACGACGTACTGATTCTTTGTACCGACGGCGTCTGGTCTGTAATTGAAGATGCCGAGTTCGCCTTATTGGCAAACAAAGCTGGAAGTGCAGAGGATCTCAGCGAAAAGATCTTTGAGCTGGCAATGAACCGGGACAGCGACGATAACCTTTCACTCGTCGTGTTATATCTTCGCCATCTTTCGGATAAGGAAATGTACCAGGAAACGAAACGGTTCTGGCAGCTGTCGAATATCTTTCGCCGCATTTCCAAGTGAAACTCTCTTGCGATTGAGAACGTCATTCCCGATTCACCGGATACTAAACGTTGTTTTTCAAAGAAATCTTTCTTAGAATAATACGAAAAATCTATGCTGCAGGTCGCACGGTATTGCAAAAATGATTCCAAGGGTGGTGAAGAAAACCTTCTCATCCTGGGCCGGGATTTTTGACTCTGCAGAAGCCATATTGTCAGGATAACCAATGCTCCAGATAGGCGACCAATTTGATCATTTTCAAATACGAGCGCACATCGCCAAAGGCGGCATGAGCGACATTTACCGTGCCTACGATTTGCTGAGCGGCAAAGAAGTGGTATTAAAAATTCCCGACGCCATGTCGATCGGTGATCCGGCACAGTATGAGCGGTTCCAGCGCGAGCTTGATGTCATGCGAACGCTCGATCATCCGGCGATTCAGAAGGGAACCGGTTCGGGGACATACAACAATACACCTTACCTCGTCACGGAATTGATCGACGGAAGGTCGATGCGCGACCTCATCAAGGAGAAAGCGCCTCTTTCTCCGGAAGAATCGATCGAGCTGATTCGAAAAGTTGCCGACGGACTTGCACATTGTCACGACCATGGCATTATCCATCGTGATCTGAAACCGGAAAACATTCTTATCACCGCCGAGGGGCAGCCGGTAATATTAGATTTTGGACTTGCTTTGACGAAAGGTGCTCACCGGGTGACTTACGCCAACTTGACGAGCGCAGCCGGGACGCCGGATTATATGGCGCCTGAGCAGATCGAAGGCCATCGTGGCGATCAACGCACAGATATTTATGCTCTCGGGATTATGTTATTTGAGCTCCTTACGGGGGCTCCTCCTTTTAGCGGAGACAACAATTTAGCTGTCATGGCACAGCACTTAAAGGGCGGTATTCCGAGGCTCGATAAGAAGCAGCCGGGGGTGTCGGCTCATCTGGCTGCATTTGCCGCGCGTTGCCTCCAGCGCGAACCGGAGGACCGATTCCCGGACATGCACGCCCTGCTTGACGCTCTGGATCATCTTGAATCGAATGATATATCTATTCTTGACAGAATCGCGGAGAGGAAATCTCACTTCTGGCACTCACCGACTTTCATCGCGGTCGGTTCGGCGCTTCTCCTGCTGACTGCTATCGTCATATTGGCATTCATACTCCAGGCACTTCATAAATGAATACAACCAAGCAGAATCTTACTTCCGAACAGCTGCTCCGGGTCGTGAAGGAGCGTTCAGTCAAGTTTGTCGACCTGCAATTCACCGATGTCGGCGGCGCTGTCAAGAATGTGACTATCCCGATCAACGAACTTGAGGCTACGCTCAATCATGGAATTTGGTTTGATGGATCATCGATCGAAGGATTCGCACGCATCGCCGAGAGCGACATGTACTTGATCCCCGATCTATCTACCTTTGCAGTACTACCTTGGTTGAGCGGAGATGAAACAACGGCGCGTCTGATTTGCGATGTTTATACTCCCGAAAGTCAGCCATTCCTCGGAGATCCGCGGGCGGTTCTAAAGCGTGTGCTCGCGGAAGCGGAGAAAATGGGCTTCACATATAATACCGGACCGGAATTGGAATTTTTTCTCCTCAAGCGCATGGCGGACGGAGGCGTCGTTCCACCACGACCTCAAGACACCGCCAGCTATTTTGATCAGCCGATCGACATGGTGGCAACGAGCATGTGGAGACAGGTCACCGAAAGCCTTGAGGCGTTCGGAATAGAGACGGAGGCAATGCACCATGAAGTTGCGACCGGACAGCATGAAATTGATTTTAGATATTCGAACGCTCTCACGACAGCGGACAACGCGGTCACCTTCCGAATCGTGGTCAAAGTCATAGCCGAACAAAAAGGACTCTATGCCACATTCATGCCCAAGCCGATTCGCGGAGTCAGCGGAAGCGGAATGCATGTTCATCAGAGTCTTACCTATAAGGCAAACGGTACCAATGCATTTTCTGATCCGGGTGATTCTCACGGGCTCTCAAAGATCGCCAAGCATTTCATTGCAGGGCAGCTGGCTCATGCCAGAGGAATGTGTGCGGTGCTTGCGCCTTTGACAAATTCTTACAAGAGACTGGTTGCAGGCTACGAGGCTCCGGTCTACATCAGCTGGGGCCGCATCAACCGCTCGGCGCTCATTCGAATTCCACGCGCGCACACGCACGAATCGACGCGACTTGAGATTCGCTGTCCTGATCCAAGCTGCAATCCATATCTCGCTTTTGCCGTGATGCTTGCCGCAGGTTTAGACGGGATTAAACGCGAGCTGCCTATTTCCGAAGCCACTGAAGAAGACGTTTATCTGATGGCGAACACAAAGCGTGGGGCGAAGTTGAACGTTCTGCCGGGCTCTCTGGAGGAGGCGATAGCTGAAATGGAAAAAGACGCGGTTGTCAAGGAGGCTCTCGGTGCACATACTTTCGAAAGGTTCATCAGCGCAAAACGTCTCGAGTGGGATGACTACCGACTCGAAGTAACACCCTGGGAATTGGAAAAGTACCTCCCTAATTATTAAGTCCATTGACTCGCCTTTCCAAAATCTATTAAAATTACGCCCCTCTTTATAAATCCCTTATAATTTTCCTTCTTCTTTTTACACTTCCTTAATTGCACTATGTGCCATGGCATAGGCATATTTACCGCGTTATGAAAAAGGTAGAAATCTTTATCAAGCCTGAAAAGGTTCGCGATGTCTGCGAAGCGCTCCATGATATGGGCATTCATGGGATCACTTTAAGTGAATCGAGATTCATCGACAATACGATCGAGGGAGAATTCGAGAAGCTGGACGATAAGATCATAGTTCCTCCTAAAATCGCTCTGGTACTTACATTACCCTCTTCGCTGGTGGAGGCCGTCACGGTGACTGTTCAGTCTGCCATGAAGACCGGGATCCCGGGAGACGGAAGAATTACCATTTCATCAATTGAAAAGGTTATGGACGCCGGGGATGGAGAAATAGATGAGAATATGTTTCAATGGTATCAACTGACGAAATGAGCGGTAAGGCGCATGATAATAAAAAGAAGGCAGTATAATTAAATGAGCCGTAAGGCAGATGATAACAAAAAGAAGGTGGCATAATTAAATGAGGTTTCAATCTATGAAAAACTATTACGTTTGGGCAATCGTTTCAGCAGTGCTTCTCACTTCGTCATCTGCTCTCGGTGCAGATTCAACTTCGGTTGCCGGACAGGTTCCCTCCAAAGTTTCATGGAGCGGATTCGTCGATGTCTATTATAGTAAGAACTTTAACAGTCCGTCAAATCAGTGGAACCAGCTTCGCAACTTCGACTTTTATGAAAACCAGTTTGCATTGAACCTTGCAAAACTGACAATTCAAGAGCAGGCTCAGCCTGTCGGTTTCCGCGTCGACCTCGGCATCGGGACCGGCAACGACATCGTTCAAGGCCTGCTGAATCCATTAACGGGAACCACGACACCGTCTGCAAGCACTCTGAATCTCGTAGAGCAAGCTTACCTAACGGCAGTCATACCGATCGGCTCCGGTTTAACCGTCGATGTCGGGAAGTTTGCGACCATGATGGGCTACGAGGTAATTGAATCGAACGGCAATTGGAATTACAGCAGGTCGCTGATGTTTGCCTGGGCGATCCCGTATTATCACATGGGAATGAGACTCACATATCCAATCGCCGGCAATTTCACAGTCGCTCTTCATGTCGTAAATGACTGGAATACCGTCGTCGCTGTCAACAAGTCGAAGTCGGTCGGATTGGAATTGAGCTATTCTCTGACGCCTACGACGGCGATCACGCTGAACGGAATGACCGGATTTGAGCAGCCGACCGGCTCGCCGTATGGCAAGCGGGATGTCGCTGAATTTATTGTCACCCAACAAGCCGGAGACAATCTCTCTTTCGCAATTGATGGTACCTACGGCAGAGATAGATACCTCGATTCCCTTAAAATGTGGAAGGGTATTGCAATCTACGCCAAGTATAATCTTGATTCGAAATCCGATGTCGCATTGCGCGGCGAGATTTATTACGATCCGACCGATTACACGACGCAGGTGACATTTCTTAAGGCAACATTCAAAGAAATTACCGCAACATACGAGTATCGTCCATGGGATCCGATAATCGTGCGCATCGAAGCACGCGACGATTTGGCAAATGGGAACGCGTTCGTTTCGGCAAGTACGGTGGCTCCGTCAAGGACTTCACAACCGACCGTCCTGGTCGGAGTCATCGCGACATTTTGAACACATTAGATGGTAAAACTGAAAATTTTTATGATTTACTTATGTCCATGCGGCTTTTCTTTATGTTCGCTTAATTGCCATTGCAAGGTGGAACAGTGAAATTAATGCGCAATGTTTCAAAAACTTCAATATAGAGGAATAAAAAATGGAAATGAATCTTCTAGTCTGGTTACCGGCGATGTTTTTCTTGCTGATTGCCCTGATGGGATTGTGCTATCTCTTTATGGAAGCTTGTGACAAGATATAACCAAACACACGAGGTATGAGGAAATGATTTATTTGACTATCGTCGTAACAGTGTTCCTGTTCGTTTATTTAGTCGTTGCACTTCTAAGACCTGAAAAGTTTTGAGTGGAACGGCAGAGGTTTAGCGAAAAGGAGATTAGGAAATGACTTTTCAAATTTGGTTCTTACCGTTCCTTCTAATGGCCACGGCGACGCTCATCGCGTTCCCGCTGAGCCGTTACATGGCACGGATCATGGAAGGAAATTATCGCCCGCCGAGAATATTCGCATGGTTCGAAAAGCAATTGGATAGCGGTCATCAAAATTGGAAGCAATATCTCGTTGCGCTGCTTGTTTTCAATACCGCACTTGGAATCTTCGGGTTTCTTGTCCTGGCGCTTCAAGGTCAAATGCCGCTCAACCCGCTACAGAGACCTATGGTTGCACCGAGCACGATATTCAACAGCGTCATTTCATTTATGACAAACACTAATCTTCAGCACTACTCCGGCGACCAGCATTTTTCGAACTTCAGCCAGATTTTCTTCGACATATCGAATATGTTCATGTCCGCCGCGATTGGCTTATGCGCACTGACTGCGATTATCAGAGCTTTGCGCAGCGATTCTCATCTCGGAAATTTCTTCCTCGATATGTGGCGAGTATTAATATACATGTTCATCCCGGCCGCATTTATATTTGCTCTGATTTTTATCACGCAAGGAAGCCCGATGACTCTCCAGAGTATTTATCATTTTACTACCCTTGAGGGAGGATCTCAGTCGATAATAGTCGGACCGGTCGCAGCACTCGAATCGATCAAGATGCTCGGGACGAATGGCGGTGGATTCTTCGGGATGAACTCCGCTCATCCGTTCGAGAACCCGACGGCATTTTCAAATTTCTTTGACACGCTGGCTATGATGGTTTTCCCGTTTGCCCTCGTGCTGATGTATGGGAGAATGCTGAAAAGAATGAAGCATGCATACGTGATCTTCTCAGTCATGGCATTTCTTATGGCGGGGGTGATTGCGTGGTCGATTCTCTTTGACACTCTCATGCCGAATCCTGCATTCACGAGTCATCTTGCGACGCGCACTTATGATGTGCAAAGTGCAACCGCTCCGGGTGGAAAACAGCTTGTGACGATACCACCAGTCGCGGGCCTTCCTGTGGACGAACATCTGGGCAATCTTGAGGGTAAAGAGATGCGGTTTGGCACTTCGGCAGGAGCCACGTTTGCCGCAATAACTACAGATGTAACATGTGGTGCCGTGAATTCAGAGCACGACAGTTTGAATCCTCTCGCGGCTTTATCGCCGATGGTTGGAATGTGGTTGAACTGCATCTTCGGCGGAAAAGGAGTAGGCATGATCAACATGCTTCTCTTCGTCATAATTGGAATATTTATCGCCGGCATGATGGTTGGGAGGACTCCGGAATATTTAGGCAAGAAAATCGGAGCAAGAGAAGTCAAGCTGGCTGTCATTGCCCTTTTGATTCATCCGCTTATGATACTTATGCCGACGGGTTTGTTTGCTGCCACCGACTGGGGAATGAAAGCGACCAGTAATCCTGGTCCCCACGGATTGTCTCAGATGTTTTATCAATTTTCATCTGCGTCCGCGAACAACGGATCTGCATTCGATGGACTCGGAGTGACTTACGGATTTTATAATAATCCGAATCCTGCACCCGAAGCGGCTGCATGGGACATTGCGGCAGGAATTGTCATGTTGATTAGCCGTTTCCTTCCGATCATCGCACCTGTCGCGATGGCCGCATTCCTCGGTAGGAAGAAGACAAGCCCATTCAGCCTTGGTACTTTGCGAACAGACACTTCAACTTTTGGATACCTGTTACTCGGGACTATTCTAATTGTCGGTGCGCTGCTCTTTCTTCCGATCGCAGTCTTAGGACCGATTGCGGAACATCTCGGACCGATCCCGTTGGGTGGATGACATGAAAGTGATTCTTTGGGACAAAAACTTTTAAGGAGTTAAAAATGAACGAAGTTCAAGACATAACAAGTGAAGTTGATGAAATGAAAGATATCTCGACTTTGAAATCAAAAAAGCCGCCGCGGCGCACGAGAGCCAGGAAACTTCTTGAGAAAGAAACGGCCATCGCAGCATTGAAACAGTCTTTTGTCATGCTGCGCCCGGATATACAATGGAAAAATCCAGTTATGTTCACTGTCGAAGTCGGAGCGATACTGACGCTGCTGTACGTTTTCGACGCAGCTTTCGGTGGACATGTGAGCATTATTCCGGTCTCATACTTCATTGCGCTGACCGTATGGCTCTTCCTCACAGTCTGGTTTGCAAATTTTGCTACTGCGCTTGCGGAGGCGCGCGGTAAAGCCCAAGCCGAGTCGTTGAGAAAGACACGGCGTGACACTGTCGCTCATCGTTTGACTTCTGATGGAGAAATTGAAGAAGTTTCATCCACAGCACTTAAGCTTGGTGATCATGTGGTGGTACAGACCGGACAAATGATTCCCATGGATGGCGAGATCATAGAAGGGATTGCCTCCATTGATGAATCGGCAATCACAGGTGAATCGGCGCCGGTGATCCGCGCTTCGCACAGTGATGCTTCCGGTGTGACCGGCGGGACCTATGTTCTGTCCGACAAAATTGTCGTCGAAATTACAAGCAATCCCGGCGAGTCGTTTCTTGATAGAATGATCGGCTTGGTCGAAGGTGCCATTAGACAACGAAGTCCTAACGAGATTGCTTTGACGCTTGTCTTATCGGCATTCACATTGATCTTCTTGATTGTCGTTGTTCCTCTCTGGCCTATGGCGTGGAATGCCGAACAATATATGGCCGGTTATCTTGGGGTTTCTCAACCTCTGAAGAGCCTCGGTACGGATGTCCCAACATTAATTGCGCTTATCGTTTGTTTGATTCCTACAACTATCGGTGCACTTCTGGCAGCTATCGGTATTGCAGGTATGGATCGCGCACTTCAGGCAAATATTATTTCCAAGAGCGGAAAAGCTGTGGAGATGGCGGGAGATATTGATGAAGTATTGCTTGATAAAACCGGAACAATCACTCTTGGAAACAGGCACGCCACAGGATTCTACCCGGTCGGCAGTTACAAGGAGGCAGACATTGCCAGACTTGCGACATTGTCTTCGGTTGCCGACGAAACACCGGAAGGAAAAAGTATCGTGAAGCTTTATGAAAAGTATAGTAAAGATCCGATCAAAGTTACGACCGACGCAACGTTTATTCCTTTCTCTGCCCAGACTCGCATGAGCGGAGTCGATTACGCTGGAGGAAGGCAGGTTCGAAAAGGTGCTCCTGACGCGGTGATCAAATTTGTTCAGGACAATAATGGTACGGTGCCTCCGCAACTTAACACAATTGTCAATGAGGTCGCAAAGAAGGGCGCCACACCGTTAGTCGTTGCAGATGGTTCTCATGTCGTCGGAGTAGTTTCGCTCGAAGATATTTTAAAGCCCAACATGAAAGCGCGGTTCGATCAGCTGAGAAAAATGGGACTGCGGACCGTCATGATTACCGGTGACAATCCTGTAACGGCTGCGGCAATCGCTGCACAAGCAGGCGTAGACGATTTTCTTGCCCAGGCAACTCCTGAAACAAAGCTTGAATTCATCCGAAAAGAACAGGCAGAAGGAAAGCTAGTTGCCATGATGGGTGACGGTACCAACGATGCTCCCGCACTTGCTCAAGCCGACGTCGCACTTGCGATGAATGCAGGGACACAGGCTGCGAAGGAAGCGGCAAACATGGTCGATCTCGATAGCGACCCGACAAAGTTGATTGAAGTGGTTCACGTCGGAAAGCAGCTTCTCATAACACGCGGAGCTTTGACGACCTTCTCGATCGCCAACGACGTCGCAAAATATTTTGCAATCATCCCCGCCCTTTTTGCCGGGACATTGCCATGGCTTAAGGCGGTCGACATCATGAACTTGCATTCTCCGACATCTGCAATCCTGTCGGCTGTAATCTTTAACGCTTTAATTATTCCTGCATTGATTCCAGTCGCATTAAGAGGAGTCAAGTACCGCGTCATGGGCGCAGATGATTTATTGAAGAGGAACCTGTTTAACTGGGGACTAGGCGGTGTTGCTCTGCCGTTTATCGGAATCAAGCTGATTGACATGATAATGGTCGCCTTGCATTTTGTGAGTTAAAGACCAAGAAACTGGAGATTAATAAAATGTCTAAGATCATAAGAAAAAGTCTTCTGCTTTTGCTCTTTGCAGTCGTGATATGCTGTGTGGTTTATCCGCTCGTATTGCTGGCGATTGGGCAGACGTTCTTTCCGTTCCAGTCAAACGGAAGCATAGTGAAGGGTCCGGACGGTCAACCCGTCGGTTCCTTGCTTATCGCACAGCCGTTTACTAAGGATGAATATTTCCAACCCCGTCCCTCCGCTGCCAATTATGATGGCACGGCAAGTACTTCGTCTGCGCTGGCTGCTTCCAATTATGCTTTGCGTGACCGCGTGGCACACGTCCTTGGCCCAATAGTGAAATACGCTGCCGGTCCGAAAGCCGGTCAATTTGTTGGTCCGAGTATTGAATCCTGGTTCCAGCATGACGTGTACCAGGGAAGCCCTCACATTGTCGCTCAATGGGCGGCACTGCATCCTGAAGACGCACAGGCATGGGTAAACACCGATTCGCTGCATACCGCTTATGTAGCCGATTGGGCAAAAGCACATCCCGACATCGTCGCTCAATTCGTAAAAGCCAATCCGGCAATTTCTCAGCCGGCACCCTCTGATCTCGCTGTGACTTTTTTCCAGAGTTTTTCCAACGAAAATCCCGGTAAGTTTCTTTCTGCCGTAGCTGATACCGGTGCTGATGGTAAGACCATAGTGACTGTGATCAAGCCAGTAAGCACCGGTACTGATATCCAGTCCGATTTCTTCGACATGTGGAGACTGGATCACCCGAGCGACAGCTTGCAGAACATTCCTGGAGACATGGTTACGACATCCGCTTCAGGCCTGGATCCGGATATTTCGATGGAGAATGCCGAATATCAGCTCGATCGCGTTTCCGCGAAATGGGCTTCCGATCTGAAACGAAACCAGACGGATGTTCGCAAAGAGATTTCAGATCTTCTGGAAAAGGATTCGTTTGCTCCGCTCAATGGACTTGCGGGCGAGAAGATGATAAACGTTCTCCAGGTCAATCTCGCGCTTCGCAGTCTTTATGGAGCGCCACAGTAATTCTCGAAACGAGGCGTGTCCCCGGCTCGCGACACGCCTCAAAATTCTTGGTCCTCTACGGCACCAACTGTTGGGAGACAGGTGGAAAAGTAGACCGAAGAGATCACTTTAAAGTCAGCCAATAGGAATAGCTCCGAAGGTAGTGGTCAATAACGTTGCTGAATCACTATTTATTTAAGCAGAATGGAGTCTAGAAAATGGCTATTCAAATTTGGTTGTTACCGGTTCTTCTTCTAGCTACGGCTACAGTCGTAGCATTCCCGTTAAGCAAATACATGGCATGGATCATGGACGGACAATATCGCCCGATTCGGCTCTTTGCTTGGTTTGAAAAAAAATTGGACAGCGGACATCAGAATTGGAAACAATATCTGATCGCGCTGCTGGTCTTCAATGTCGGGCTAGGCATTTTCGGTTTCCTCGTATTGGTTCTTCAGCAGTACTTGCCGTTCAACCCGTTGAACCGACCCATGCTAGCACCGAGCACGATCTTGCACACCGTCATTTCGTTTATGACAAACACGGACCTACAGCATTATTCCGGCGACCAGCATTTTTCAAATTTCAGCCAACTCGTCTTCGATTCCATCAACTGGTTTTTGTCTGCGGCGATCGGCTTATGTTCACTGACTGCGATCATTAGAGCATTGCGCGGCGATTCTCATCTCGGAAATTTCTTCATCGACATGTGGCGGGTTGTCGTTTACATATTTATTCCCGCTTCATTTATCTTCAGCTTCATCTTCATCACGCAGGGTGTTCCGATGACGCTCCAAAGCGTGTACCATATTACCACGCTTGAATCGGGATCGCAGTCGATCATAGTCGGACCCGTGGCTGCACTCGAATCGATCAAGATGCTCGGTACGAATGGCGGCGGTTTCTATGGAATGAACTCGGCACATCCGTTCGAGAATCCGACGGGCTTATCAAATTTCTTCAACAGCCTGACGATGCTTCTCTTCCCATTCTCGCTCGTGTTCATGTTCGGGCGAATGCTTAAGAAGATGCGTCATGCGTATGTGATTTTCTCCGTAATGCTTTTCCTGATGGCCGGCACGATTGTGTGGACAATCGCTTTTGACACTTATCAACCGAACCCGGCTTTCACGAGTCATCCTGTAGCACGCACTTACTTGGTGCCGAGTTCGACGGCGCAAGGTGGAACGCAGGCGGTAACTCTTCCGGCAGTCGGCGGCCTACCGGTGGATCAACATCTCGGCAACCTCGAAGGCAAGGAGATGCGGTTCGGAACTTCTGCCGGTGCTACGTTTGCTGCGCTGACCGTAGATGTCACCTGCGGTGCAGTGAACTCCGAGCATGACAGCTTGAACCCGATAGCGGCACTATCGCCGATGGTTGGGATGTGGCTCAACTGCATCTTCGGCGGGAAAGGAGTAGGCATGATAAACATGCTCCTCTTTATCATCATCGGAATATTCGTCGCAGGTATGATGGTCGGCAGGACTCCCGAGTACCTCGGCAAGAAAATAGGTGCGAGAGAAATAAAGCTTGCAATTATTGCTTTGCTCATCCACCCGCTTATGATACTCATGCCGACAGGTTTGTTCGCGGCGACAGATTGGGGAATAAAAGCTGTCAGCAATCCCGGTCCTCATGGACTCTCACAGATGTTTTATCAGTTCTCATCTGCATCCGCAAACAATGGTTCCGCGTTTGACGGGCTCGGAGTTACTTATGGTTTTTACAACAACCCCAATCCCGCCCCTGAAGCCGCCGCGTGGGACATCGCAACGGCAATTGTCATCGTGATCAGCCGGTTCATTCCCATTATCGCGCCTGTCGCCATGGCTGCATTTCTTGGGAGGAAAAAATCGAGCCCGTTCAGCCTCGGCACGCTGCGAACCGACACTCCGACGTTTGGATATTTACTTCTCGGAACAATTCTGATTGTTGGCGCATTGCTGTTCCTCCCGATAGCAGTGCTTGGCCCTATTGCAGAACATCTCGGCCCGATTCCGTTTGGTGGATAATGACTCGTACTCAGATAGGGTAGACGCGTAGATTTGGATGCGGCTTACTCCTTTTGACTTAGGGGTAAGCCGCAGTCGTTATTTAAGTAGACGATGACAATATTCTCGGAGATTGCACACTTGACAAAACAAAAGATATGATGGTACGGATTACACGAGTTGAAGTTGGAATCAGCTCAATTTCTCGCTGATTAAATGAATCGGTGTAAAACTGGCAATGCTGTTTTGTGAAAGACATTGTCGCCATATTCTCGAATTGAACTTTGTTTGCGGAGCCGGTAAATTTTGGCGAAGAATATCCCGAGAGAAAAAGTGCTCCGTTACCGTTTTACATCAATTAGTTGCAACCGGCGTTCGCCATGAACAAAGCGAGCTCAAAAGAGGCCACTCCGGGTACTAGTCTTAGCCGCAGCATACTCAGCGCCTGGCAAACCAACAATCGTGTTAATGAGTCTTTCTTTGAACAACTTCCGGATGAGTTGTGGTCCATGAAAGTACCGGGTGCCCCTCGCCGGACGGTGCGTATGATTGCTGGCCACATCCACAATGCGCGCTGCACGTGGATCAAGATGGTTGGCAAGCAATATCAAATTACGACACCCAAAAAAGTTGACCGCAGACGGGTAAGTCGAAGACAGCTCCTTCGCGCACTAAAGGAGAGCAATAAAGGAGTTGTCCGATTGCTCGAGGCCGGCCTCAAACGGGGCGGGGTGTTGAACATCAATATTCCATGGAGCAATGTTCCATCCGATGTGGTACATTTCATGGCTTATCTTGTGGTCCACGAAGCTCACCACCGTGGCCAGATCGTTCTCCTAGCTAGAGAATTGGATCATCGCCTGCTGCAGAACATTACGAACGGCCTCTGGCAATGGAAGAAACATTTCCGGGAGAGTGCGAAATAGCCTTTGGTCGGCAAGCTCAGATATGCCGGCATCGAAATCTTGATTTTGTTACACTCACCGCTTAATATCGTTTGTAGTACCTACAACGGCGATGGGCGCGCGGGGAGGGGGAGCGTAAGAATTTGCAGATAAAACAATGGCCGACAATCAATTCAAATATGACGTTCTTACTGCGGTTTGACAGCCGATAGAGGCGGAACATTATTCCGGTTTATAGCAGGTCAGTAATATAAGAATGAAGTGGCACTCAATATCAAGAGGATAAAACCATGAAAGAAATTACTAAGCGTCTTGCGCTCGCGATATTCCTTCTCTTGGGGATTCAGACGACCATGCTCTCACAGGAAAAACTCAAGATCGTGGTTATTCCTAAGACTGATATAGGTGTATTCTGGAAATCCATTCACGCCGGTGCAAAAGAAGCAGCCGTTTCATTAGGAAATGTTGACGTTATCTGGCGAGTTCCGGCAAAATATGCTACGTCCGCACAGGTTTCCGCCACTGATCGCTCCATTGCAGAAGGTGCATCCGGAATAATCCTCGCGCCATATGACAAGGATTCGTTGGCAGTGCCGGTTGCAAAAGCTATGGAGAAGAAAATACCCGTCCTGATTTTTGATAGTGCGCTCAAAGGAAAAGCAGGAAAGGATTATATCAGTTTTGCGGGCATAGACAATAAAAAGGCAGGCACACTTGCGGGTGAGCACCTTGCCAAATTACTCAAAGGCAAAGGCAAGGTCGTAATGCTGCGAGTCTCGCCGAATCAATTTAGTATTCTAGACCGTGAAAAAGGATTCCTTGAAGTAATGGCGAAGTACAAAGGTATTCAAATCATAGATAAGGACCATTATGCCGGTGCGGGGGTTGACGACGCCATGAATGAAAGCTTGAAGATGGCTGATAAACTGAGGGAAGCGGACGGCATCTTCTGCTCTTATGAACAAACGACGATGGGGATGCTCCTTGCTTTGCAGAAAATTGGAATCGCCGGCAAAGTTCAATTCGTAGGTTTCGATACGCCAGCTGCAGCTGTGGATGCATTAAGGAAGGGCGAGATCAGCGCCCTGGTTGCTCAGGATCCTTCGCGCATGGGATTTCTGATGGTTAAGGCGATGGTAGAATATTTACGCGGCAAGAAGATTGATCCGATGATTGACGCCGGCGTGCAGATTGTTACTCGCGAAAATCTGAATACGCCTGAAATTCAAAGATTGGTGGGATTGTCAAGCTTAGTAGAATAAAATGCAATGGAAGAAAATCGCGGGGATAAGAATACAAGGAACCGTTCCAGTCTCAAGATAGATATTGCGCCGGCTAGCCAGGCGCTCCAGCAGAGAACGACGGCTGGCAGGATTATTTTAGAAGTCGTGACGACGCCGCGCGAAGATATCGCTGGGGAGCGCACTCATCCGAGTTGATGGAGAAGGTCGACAATGCTCGACTGAGAGCGCGTTCAAGAAAGATCCCACCAAACGCCATGGCACGGTGGGATATCTTTCCCCGAACAGCATGTACCGGATCCTGATCATCCATGGAAGTATTTTGATCGGGAGGCGTATGGGAGGCCGAGCTTCACACGACGTGAATTAAGTACGGCTCGGTCAGGAACGGATAATTACTTCTTGCTCAAAACCGCGTCTTTACAAGCTTTAGCAACTCGAAATTTGACGACAGTCTTGGCAGGAATTTGAATTTGCTCGCCGGTCGCGGGATTTCTTCCGAGACGAGCTTTTCTATTTACAAGGACGAGCTTTCCAATACCTGGAATTGTGAACGAGTTTTTTGCTTCGCGGTAAGCGAGATTGGCGAATTCATCTAGAAACGCAGCGGCAACCTTTTTCTTAAGCTCGAATTTTTTGGCGAAATAATCTGCCACTTGGGACTTTGACATCGCTTTTCCCATATTTACTCCTTTCAGTTTGTAAGTTGAAACAACAATATTAAGCAAAATGGAACTGTGATACAACCTCTTTTCCATTCGAATGATTTCTCATTAGCGGGCTCGTCTCTGCATTGCCAGGCTTGAGCGGTCCCGCTGAGTTTTCTGTGAAGCGGAACTTCATGACAGTGTCTGCCCGCGGGGTGCTTGGGAGAAAGAGGTAACGGAGGTTCTCGAAGAAACGACCTAGGCGGGGAAGCTTATTCGAGCGCCTTTTCGATCAAGGCTTCCGCCCCTGTGAATGGTGGTGCCGGAAGGCCGTGTCGGTTCATCAGATAATCCGGGCTGTTATAACTCAGAATGACTTTTCCATCCTTGTTTTCCCATGCGAGTGCCTTCAATGGCAAATCCATTGCGAGCGAGGGATATGAATTCATGAGCGGAGTGCCGGCAATCGGATCGCCGAAGATCAACAGTTCGGTGGGACGCATGATTAAGCCTCCTTTTTTTGCCGCCGCCTTTTGGTCGATCCGGGCAAATATGGTTATTCCTTTGGATTTCAAGACCGCTTCCAGGCGATCCAGCGTTTCTTTGACGGAGTACTTGCTCGGCTTATCGATGATGCCATTTCCCATGTGTTCCACTTCGTTCTTCCAGATGTCGTGCCATGTTAATCTAACGCAAAAGAACGGTGTAATAATTCAACTTCTGCTCAACGGGGCGCCGGAATTCAACGCCTGCGTCACGAGAACGAATGGCCAGGGCAAATCGAACATCGGTCTTGACGGTTTACTCGATCAAACCTTAACGACGTCCAAATCGATAAGGCTGCGCGCGGTATCCAGGATAGTTTCCTCGGACGCTCTCGGAACCCACCCGAGCACTTCGCGTGCATGACTTGCATCTGTGTTCCGTACTCTGCCGAGTTCGCCGGTGATTTGCCTGACTGTCGGGTCGAACATCGCAACTAATTTAATCAGGAAGTCAGGTAACTCGCGCATCGGCACCTTCTTCGCTTCCCTGCTAAGCTTGCTCTTAAGAATGCGGGCGATGTCTATCATCTTGAGGAACGGTCCGGCACATATAAAGCGTTCGTCCGCCATCTTGGGAGCGTTCATCGCGCGTACGTGAACGTCGGCTACGTCCCGGACATCCACGATGCAAAAGCCGATGTCGGGACACCCCGGGAGCGAACCTTCAAGGAGTCTCTTCACGATTTCAATCGATGTGGAAATATCTTTGCTCCAGACCGGCCCGAGTACGCCGGAAGGATTTACCGTGCAGAATTCGATGCTGCTGCCTTCTGTCGCGACCCAACCGCGTGCGGCTCGCTCTGCAATGGTCTTGGATTTTACGTAGGGCTGGACGCCTGGGCCCGCGACGTTCGTCCAATCTTTTTCGTTATACGTTTGCACTTTGCTCCCGTGGCCGTATGCGACGGCGGCGCACGAGGACGTCATAACAAAGCGCTTCACTCTGGCAGCCTTCGCCGCGCGCAATACCCGAAGCGCGCCTTCGCGTGCCGGAACGATAATCTCGTCTTCATTCTTCGGGACGCCCGGCGGAAATGGCGACGCAACATGGGCGACATGGCTGCACCCGGCCATGGCATCCGCCCAGCCATCGTCGGACATCAGATCGGCGGCGAAAAATTTTATCTTCGCGTCATCAACATTTATCAGTCTTCGGACTTCGGCTTCACGGGAAAGATTACGGACGGTGGTGTTTACCATCCAGCCTTCGTTGACCAGCTGCCTGATCAAGAAACCCGCGATATAGCCGCTGCCACCCGATACCAATACCTTGCCTGCCATAGTGTTCTTCTCTCGACTCACAGTTTTTTTGTTAAATGACTCACGTAATAATTGTCCTTTGCTCTACTGTTTAACGGCTGAGGGCCGAACGGGGTTCCGGCAGCAAGCTGTCATCTGCATGTTAATCAATACCTCGCCGAAATATAAATTGGGGTTCTCGAAGAAACAACGATATCCGCGCCCTGAGATGCGGTTTGTAAGTGGACGCCGGGCGAAAAAACTGATTGCAGCGGGATGAGAAAGTATAGCGCTGTGTCCCTTCTTGACATGGCAAGCATTGATAGGTATATTTTCTTGAGATTGAGAGAGAAGATATGAGTGTCCGCGGGACGAAATATATTCATTTGTTGGCTTTCCTTGTTCTAAGTGTTCAATGCTCCATGGAGGCACACTCGCAGGAGTCGATTGATGCGACGTCTACCGGCGGCGCAATTCTCGGGATAGTGGAATCCGGAGGCAAGCCGGTTGCTGGTGCGACCGTTCGCCTCCTCGATCTTGGCCGCTCCACGTTCTCTGACGCCGATGGACGTTTCGTATTCACTGACGTGCCAAACGGCGCATACAACGTCTTCGTTCGGATTATCGGATACGCGTCGGCGATAAATAAAGTGGTCGTGGCGGGTGGTGATGTTCGGACGTCCTTCTCTCTCCGCGAATCGGCTATCGAAGCCGAGGAAGTAATTGTCTCCGCCTCGCCTTATGAACGTCCCGCCGATGAACAGTATCAATCCGCTCAATCCAAGTCCATGGTGGAGCTTCACGACAGTCCCGGCTCGAGTTTTGCCGAAAAGATCTCCGACCTGCCGGGCATCGAAGTTCGATACAACGGCTCTGCGCCGGCAAGGCCGATGATACGCGGCCTTTCCGACAACGAAGTGCTCATCCTGGAGAACGGCCTGCGAACCGGCGACGTATCGACTTACGATCCCGCGCATTCGGTGCCGATAGAACCGATGAGCATCTCGCAGATCGAAGTCGTGCGTGGACCCGCCTGTGTCATGTACGGACCAAATACCATCGGCGGGCTGATCAATGCAATTACCAACACGATTCCCCTTGCGTCGTCTAATCCAATTTCGGGAAGGGTCTCACTATCGGGGAACAGCGTGAGCGATGAGTACACGGGCTACTTCAATACGGTTTACACCAACGACGGACATGCGCTGAGTCTCTCGGCAGGCGGACTTCATTCCCAGGATACGCGCATACCTACCGGAACCTACTCCGACGGCGTACAAGATTTTGATCTGAGCCGGATGCCGCAATCGTTCGATCACACACAGGAGGCGGGAGCCGGCTATTCATATCAAGGAGACTTCGGCATGGTCGGGATCGGGTACAAACACTACGAGATGAACTACGGCATTCCTGGGACTCCTCCCAATCCCGATTGGATCGACGATCCGCCGACGACTTCTCTAATCGATCAGACCAGGAACTGCGTCGAGGCGCGGAGTCTTTTTGTGATAGACGGCTCTGCAATCCGACAGATAAGAGTGAGTGGAAACTACGTCGATTACAACCACTCGGAATTCCCTACGCAGCAGGATTCGACCGGAGTATCCAACCCCGAAGCAAACCACTTCCACAAGCAAGCTGTAAATGTCATGGTACAGTTCCAGCATCAGCAGTTCGGCTCGCTTCGTGGTACGATCGGGCTCTGGACGAACATCGAGAACCTGACGATCGAGGGGGAGCAGCCGTTGGGCCCCAACTCGATTACGACGGGCCTCGCGGGTTACATCTTTGAAGAATATCTTGCAGGCATCGACACGCGCTTGCAGGCAGGACTTCGCTACGACTACAATCGTATTCATGCCGTTCCATACTCCGCATCGCTCGATTCGGTTTTCCAGACTATAGATGTCACCCGATTGTCCAATGCCGTGACCGCATCGATCGGTGCCATTCAGGAATTGTCATCCGGCATGACCGCGTCTCTCAGCATCGCCCGATCCTTCAGAGCGCCGACGGTTCAAGAGCTCTTTGCAAATGGAGCGGACGCGGCAAGCAATACATACTCGATCGGCGATGCGAATCTCACGCCGGAAACCTCCGTCGGCATCGACGCTTCGTTAAAGGGGCGATTCACAAACATGTCCTTCGAGATAACGCCTTACATGGATTTGATAAACGATTACATATATGCTTACTTGAGGGGTGACACGATAGAGAATCTTCCCGTCCGGGAATTCGGCGCGACGGATGCCCGATTGACGGGATTCGAAATTACTGCCGCAGTCGAGCCGATAGACTATGTAGCCATAGAAGGTCAGGCGGATTATGTGAATGCGGAGGACACGCGGAACAACATTCCTCTTCCGTTCATGCCGCCTCTTCGGGGTTTAATCAAAGCAAGTTATCAGGGAAGTACCTACTCAGCGATGTTGGAATGGCGATTGGCTGCCAGCCAGACACGGCTCGGAGTCGGCGATACTTACACCGCGGGGTATGGTGTGGTGAACTTTGGAATCGGATTGCGGCTCGTGCAGAACGCTTTCATTCACAACATAAGTCTCAACTGCGACAATCTTTTTAACCGGCTTTACCGCGACAACCTCTCCGTCATCAAGGACTTTATCCCGCAGCCGGGACGAGGATTTCAGTTAAATTATGATCTGGAGTTCTAAATAACTTTGTCGAATCCCTGGATGGCGCCGGGCAAATTCAAGTTCTGTCTGACGGCTACCGTTCGATCTTTACAAATTCTTTATATCTTTTCACCCTCTTTTTACACTCCCTTAATTGCACAGCACGCGCAACTTTAACGATATTTATTCCGAAAAGATGGTCTCGGTTTGTAATGCGGGACGGAAATGAAATTAACAGCTATGAGAATGAAAAAATGTTTTTAAAAAATCTTCGTATCGCGGTGGTTAGCTTCCTGCTATTCACCGTTCTCACGGGTTTACTCTACCCGCTGGCAATTACTGGAATTGCACAAATAATTTTTCCATGGCAGGCGAATGGAAGCCTGATCACTAAGAACGGAAAAGTCGTCGGATCTTCGCTGATCGGACAACCATTCAGCGATCCGAAGTATTTCTGGAGCCGCCTTTCGCCGACGAGCCCGTACCAGTATAACGCGGCGGCGTCTGCGGCATCAAATTACGGCCCGCTCAATCCGGCACTCACTCAGGAAGTAGAGGCGCGGATTGATTCGCTGAGAAAGGCCGATCCCGGCAACACCCAGCCGATACCCGTCGATCTCGTCACTTCCTCGGGCAGCGGACTCGATCCGCATATCAGCATTGCGGCGGCGCTGTACCAGCTTCCGAGGGTCGCGAGACTGCGCGGCTTAAGTCAAGATCAGGTTCGTGGTCTTGTCGGTAAATTTACCGAGGGAAGATTTTTGGGAATTCTAGGCGAACCGGGAGTCAACGTTTTGAAGTTGAATCTGGCTCTGGATGAATTGCAAGGAAAGGGATTATAATGACGGACTTAATCTATCTCGGCATCACTGCCGCGCTTCTCCTCCTGACGTGGGGACTTTTTATGATATGCGAACTTCCTCCCGAGGACACGAAATCTTCACAAGTGGAGGAGCAGAAGTTTGGAGGAAAATCATGAACTGGCTCTATATCATCGCCGGCGCCATCTCGCTGGCATTGTTCATCTATCTATTTGTCGCATTGCTTAAGCCGGAGAAATTCGAATGACACCCAACGGCATATTCCAGATTATTCTTTACCTGGTGGTCTTGGTACTGCTTGCCAAGCCGCTCGGTGAATTCATGGCAAGAGTGTTTGAAGGTAAAAGGACTTTTCTGCATCCCATCTTCGCACCGGTGGAGAAATTCATCTACCGCGTTTCGGGAATCAATCCCGAAGAAGAAATGGACTGGAAGCAGAATGCGGTTGCTATGTTGATTTTCAATGTAATTGGAATCGCAATTGTCTATGCATTGCAGCGGATTCAGCAGTTTCTACCGCTGAACCCGGAGCATTTCGGCGCAGTCACTCCAGATTCGTCGTTCAACACTGCTGTAAGTTTTGCGACCAATACCAACTGGCAGGGATACGGCGGCGAGACCACGATGAGTTATTTGACGCAGATGGTCGGTCTGACTGTTCAAAACTTTGTTTCTGCGGCCACTGGAATTGCGGTGCTTGTCCTGTTTATCCGAGGACTTGTCCGTCATTCCGCAAAGACGCTTGGAAATTTCTGGGTCGATCTAACGAGAAGTGTGCTCTATGTTTTGCTGCCGCTGTCAATTGTCCTTGCATTGCTCCTCGTTTCGCAAGGGACAGTTCAGACATTTTCACAATACGCAACGGCAAAATTCGTTCAGCCCACTGCCGATACGAGCGGTGCGGCAGTTACGGAGCAGGTCCTCGCGGTGGGTCCGGCTGCTTCACAGATTGCCATCAAGCAGCTTGGAACAAACGGCGGCGGTTTCTTTAATGTGAACTCTGCCCATCCTTTTGAGAATCCAACTCCGTTCTCGAATTTTCTTGAGATGCTCGCGATCCTCATTATTGGTGCCGCACTCTGTTTCACATTCGGCACCATGGTCGGTGATAAGAGGCAGGGATGGGCATTGATTTCAGCGATGCTGATAATATTAGTGGCGATGTTGTTTGTATGTTATCCGGCAGAACAGAGTGGAAATCCCCTCTTTACCAAATTAGGAGTGGATCAGACCGCGAGCGTTCTCCAGCCTGGCGGAAATATGGAAGGGAAGGAGGTCAGGTTCGGAATTGCCAATTCGGCTTTATGGGCAACGATAACCACTTCTGCCTCCAACGGGTCAGTCAACTCGATGCACGACTCGTACACGCCGCTCGGAGGATTGATTCCGCTGATCGCGATGCACCTTGGCGAAGTGGTCTTTGGCGGTGTCGGCTCCGGGCTCTACGGGATGCTTGTGTTTGTAATTGTTGCGGTGTTCGTTGCCGGGCTTCTTGTGGGCAGAACACCGGAATATCTGGGTCACAAGATCGAAGCTTATGACATGAAGATGGCATCGCTTCTTATTTTAATAATGCCGATAGTGGTTTTGATATTCACAGCTCTGGCTGTCGTGGTCCCCGCGGGATTGGCTATTATAGACAATCCGGGTCCGCACGGCTTCAGCGAAATCTTATACACGTATACTTCTCAGGCGAATAATAATGGGAGTGCATTTGCCGGAGTGAACGCAAACGCGCCTTTCCCGAATATCACCGGTGCGATCGCCATGTTTATATGCCGCTACTGGCTGGCGATTCCGACCCTGGCATTGGCGGGTTCGCTTGTGCGCAAAAAGAAAGTTCCTCCAAGCGAAGGTACTTTGCCGACACATACTCCCTTGTTTGTATTCTGGCTGATCTCGGTAATCATTATCGTCGGCGCACTGAACTTCTTCCCGGCACTTGCGCTTGGCCCGATTGTCGAGCATCTGATGATGAAAATCCCGCTCGCAGGGTTGATACATTGAGGATGGAACACACGTGAACATCGCTCTTCGACAAAATTCCCAGTCGGGAAATCGCTTGCCATATAGATTTCACATTACGATTGAATGGGAGAAGACGGGAAACCCGTTGATTTCGGTTCAACACTCTTACGGCCTGTCTGCGATGATTTTTGCCAGGCACGTCCTTCATGCTTTGTTCTTTGTCTCAAGACTAAGACGGAAAAGTCAGCTCAAAAAAGGAAAATATATTTATGACTACAGAAACTTCACGACATAGAAAGCCTTTAGGTTTAACGGCAGAAATATTTAGACGAGCGCTTCTCGATTCTTTTCTTAAATTGAATCCAAAGAACATGATGCGGAACCCGGTTATGTTCGTAGTTGAAGTCGGAAGCGTGCTTACGACAGGGTTATGGATCCAGGCGCTCTCAGGCCATGGAGAGGCACCGGCATGGTACATCGGCACAGTTTCATTGTGGCTCTGGTTCACCGTTCTGTTCGCGAATTTTTCCGAAGCACTCGCGGAGGGGCGCGGAAAGGCGCAGGCGGAAGGTTTGCGAAAGGCGCGACGGGAAACCATGGCAAAGATGCTCAGCGAGCCACGCCATGGCACAAAATTCGAGTTGATCCCATCGACTTCGCTTCGCAAAGGAGATTGTTTCACTGCCGAGGCCGGAGATGTGATTCCGGCGGACGGAGAAGTAATTGAAGGGATCGCATCGGTGGATGAAAGCGCAATAACCGGCGAGAGCGCACCCGTGATTCGCGAATCCGGTGGCGACAGAAGCGCCGTTACCGGCGGAACGCGAGTGCTTTCCGATTGGCTCGTGATTCGAATGACTTCAGATCCGGGAGCAGGTTTCCTCGATAAAATGATCCGACTCATCGAAGGGGCAAAGAGGCAAAAGACGCCGAACGAGATTGCGCTCGATATCTTGCTCGCTGCATTCACGATAATATTCTTGATGGTTTGTGTAACTCTGCTTCCGTATTCCCTTTTTAGCGTGCAGGCAGCAGGTCAGGGAACACCTGTTACCGTAACGGTTCTTGTCGCACTTCTCGTGTGTCTTATTCCGACGACGATTGGAGGACTTTTATCTGCCATAGGGATAGCAGGGATGGACCGGATGATACGCCATAACGTCATTGCCACTTCCGGACGTGCCGTTGAAGCCGCCGGTGATGTTGATGTGTTGCTGTTGGACAAAACCGGCACGGTTACGCTTGGCAATCGCATGGCGACCGAGTTCATCCCCGCCCCCGGAATCTCGCAGGAGCGCCTCGCTGATGCCGCGCAGCTGGCATCTCTCGCGGACGAAACGCCAGAAGGAAGATCAATTGTTGTCCTCGCGAAGGACAAATACGGCTTGCGCGGCCGCGACATCCGGCAAATCGCGGCGCAATTCGTTCCATTCACGGCACAGACGCGAATGAGCGGAGTAGATATCCAGCCGGACGGCAGGGCATCTCTCCGAAGTATCAGGAAAGGTGCTACGGACGCCATTAAGAAATTTGTCGAGCGGCAAGGCGGAAGATTTCCCCTGCAGGCCGATGAGATAGTCCAGGGTATCTCGCGCAAAGGTGGAACGCCGCTCGTGGTGGCCGAAAATGGCGAAGTCCTCGGTGTTATTCATTTGAAAGATATCGTAAAGGGTGGAATCAAAGAACGGTTTGCTCAGCTCAGAAGTATGGGAATCAAAACGGTGATGATCACCGGCGATAATCCGTTGACCGCAACTGCGATTGCAGCGGAAGCAGGAGTCGACGATTTCCTGGCCGAAGCGAAGCCGGAGGATAAGCTCAGACTGATACGCGATTATCAAAGCGGCGGACGTCTCGTCGCTATGACCGGTGATGGTACGAACGACGCCCCCGCCCTCGCCCAGGCGGACGTGGCTGTGGCCATGAACACCGGAACACAGCCTGCGCGTGAAGCCGCGAACATGATCGATCTCGACAGCAATCCTACGAAGCTAATGGAGATCGTCGAGATCGGGAAGCAGCTACTGATGACGCGCGGAACTCTGACGACGTTCAGTATCGCAAACGACGTGGCGAAATATTTTGCAATTATCCCTGCGGCTTTTGCTACGACCTATCCGGTTCTGAATGCTCTTAACATTATGAAGCTTGCGACGCCGGAGAGCGCAATATTGTCGGCGGTCATCTTCAATGCGTTGATAATTGTCGCGCTGATCCCATTGGCATTGAAAGGCGTGAAGTACCGTGCCGTAAGCGCAGTTCATCTATTGCGAAGGCATCTTCTGATCTACGGTGTCGGTGGAGTGATTGCGCCGTTCATCGGGATTAAGTTAATCGACATGCTATTGGTAGCAATGAGAGTAGCATAACCAGCTGCACGGGGCCGTCCCTCCACTCAGCCGGAAATGTCTGATCCAGTAATCATGGACAAATTGATTTCATTAATTATCTTCCTTGCGGCAGCTATGCTCGAGGTAGGCGGCGATGCTCTAGTTCGGAAGGGAATGAGGGGGATGGGAGTCGGATTCATCGTGGTCGGAATCATTGCACTCGGATCTTATGGGGTCGTCGTTAATACCGTAAGCTGGGATTTCTCCAAGCTGCTTGGAGTTTACATCGCGGTTTTTGCGGTAACCAGCATGCTCTTCAGTGGATTCTTTTTTAAAGAAGCAATTCCGGCTGCAAGATGGGCGGGAATATTCTTGATTGTAATCGGCGGTTTGATTATTCAGTTTGGAACGAAGTAAAATTCAGGTCCAGCCCTTCTTTTTCTTCCCTTATCTTGATTAAATTATATGAACATGTCGGAAACATACGATACACGGCCCGACCCTGACGCGCTTCTTAACCTCATAAAGAAGGAAGAGGAGCGGAGCGAGAAAGGTAAGCTGAAAATATTCTTCGGCATGTGTGCCGGAGTCGGAAAGACGTATGCGATGTTAAGCGAAGCACGGGATGCCGTCGCCAAGCATGTCGACGTGGTTATCGGGTACGTTGAGACTCACAAACGCATGGAGACTGCGGAGCTTGTTCTCGGACTCGAAGTTATTCCGAGGAGGCTATTG
>Ga0335078_10002236_pt1 | contig 29355 bp, 26 predicted proteins | sample Lox_Sample_32_FD_206711 | JGI IMG/M metagenome (GOLD analysis project Ga0335078, IMG submission 206711) | Soil microbial communities from Loxahatchee National Wildlife Refuge, Florida, United States - Lox_Sample_3.2 | ecosystem: Environmental > Terrestrial > Soil > Wetlands | place: USA...
ACCACGGGGCGACGCAGCTCCTTTCCAGCGCCGGCGGAGCGGGTGTTGAGATCCGTAATCTGCAGAAGACCTGGGACGCCAATACTCTGACCTTCTCCTTCACCGGTAAGATGGGCCCTTTCACCGCGCCTATTCGAGGCACGGTTGTGGTGAACGAGAACAATGTGATCATCGACGTTGACCTTGGCATCGTCGAGAAGTTCATGCCCCAGGACAAGATCCGGCGGGATATTGAAATGGGCGCGCGAGGAATGCTCGAAGACAATACCGCCGCGTAAGATCCCCCGCCGGGCTCAGATGACGTCCGCGAACGACCGGCGCAGTTTGTAGAACCAGGCGTAACCGGAAAAGAAGACCACCAGAGCCAGCACCCACAATTTAACCAGCGGCAGCACCTGGGGAGTGTTGCCGGCCAGCAGCAGGTCTCGATAGTCTTCTACCAGGACGAACAGCGGATTCTTGCGCAGTATCGGCACTGCCCACGGCGGCAGCGACGCCACCGGATAGCAGATCGGCGTCAGGAAGAACCAGAGCGTCAGCACGAACCCGTTGATCTGCCCCAGATCGCGCACATAGACCGCGAGCGCGGCAAGAAACCATGCCAGACCGATCGTGAGCAGGATCTGCGGGATCAGCAACACCGGCAACCAGCCCGCGGTCAGAGGCACGCGCCCGCGCGCGGCGAACAGAACCACGGCATAAATGCAAACCGCGAAAGCCTCTGTGACGAGACCCGAAATCACCGGAATCACGGGAAGTGTTTCCAATGGAAACACCAGCTTCTTCACCCAACTCCGATGTTCGATAACAATGTAGGGAGCACGGCCTGCGGCCTCGCTGAACGCCAGCCACGGCAACATGCCCGCAAGGAAATACAGGACATACCCGGACCCGCTCGTATCCGCGCCAAAGCGGGCCCGCAGCACGACGCCGAACACAAAGAAATATGTCAGCATCAGCAGCAGCGGATTCAGCACGGTCCACAAAGCGTCGGCGATCGACCCGCGATAGCGCGCCTGGATGTCTCGTCGCGCCATCGAGCGGAGCAAGGCGCGGTTGCGCCAAAGACCCGCTACCGGCTCCGTGAAAACCCTCGGTAGCGCGCGTCGCAGCGATTGCTGGCGCAGTTGCCGCCGCGTGCAGACCTGCTGAGCCAGAAGGCGGACACCGGCGCCATCCACGACTGCATCCAACACCACGAAGGGCGCGCCGCGCATGTAAGCCCATCCGCTTCGGTCGCTCACAGTGGACAGATAGATACGATAGCCGCCGTGTTCCGGAGGAAACTCAATCGTGATGCGTTTCTGACCCGTCGCCGGCGTCCACTCGCCCTCCTGAATGAAGCGATTCGTGGCGGGATCGAAAAACTGCCAGGCAAGGAATTCATCGGGACTGTCGCACGTGCCTTCGATGATCAGGGACAGGCCGGTGGCGGTGACGCGCAGGTCGCTCCAGGACGATCTCATTCGCCTCCACTGTACAGCCACTCGGGATAGCGTTCTTTCACCGGCCCGATCTTGCGCCCGAGCGCGTAGATGCCGTCACCGCGCAATTCAGTGGAGAGCTGATAGCGATCCAGCAGATGTTGCACCCACCCCAGCTCTGGTTTCGGCTCGTCGAGAAATGGGCCTGTCGTGATCGACTCAAGTTCGAAACCGGCGTCGCGCAGGAGAAAGGTCACTTCCATCGGCGCATATTCACGATGATGCCGCGCCTCGATCCGGCCGTCCGTGTCCGGCTTGATATAGGCGGGAAAGAACCCCGGATGGTAACTCAGCAGAATCGCCGAAATCGCCCGCAAGGATACGATGTTCGGCGTGGTTATCAGCAGCCGCCCGCCGGCCTTTAAGATCCGGTTGATCTCCGCCAGGGCATGCATGGGATCCGCGGCCAGATGTTCGATCAACTCGCAGCACAGCACCGTTGAGAAATACGCGTCGGCATACGGAAACGCGTCACGCTCCGCATCGAACAATTCAACCTCGCATTCAAATTCCTCTCCCTCGCGAGATCGAACGTGCTTGAACACTTTCTCCCCGGCCTTGCCGTAGTAACAGGCTCGCACTTCGCTGTAGCCCAACTTGTTCTTCAGCGCGGGCGTGATCTGGAGATACGATCCCATCTCCAGGATCCGCTCTTGCGGTCCTCCCGGCGGTGTCAGTTCCAGCGTCCGGGTGAGCCGGTCGATATGCGTCGCGGCGTATCTGCCCCCCGCGTCTTCCCGGGCGGTCCAGCCCAGAACGTAGCTCTTGTCGACGGGCGCGACCGGCGCAATCATCGTCTCCGATGGCGGCTCGGCTTGAGGCGCGGGCCGAAGTGCCCCGGTCGCGACGTGCTCCAAAAACTCCACATATCGGCGCGCGGCCAGCGGCCAGGAGCATTCTCTGGCCACCCAGTCCCGCGCTCGCTCACCCATTTCATGGGCAAAAGCCGGGCGCGATGCGAGCAGGTTCAGATACTCGAAAAGAAAATCCTCCTCCGCAGGTCCGCCCGCCGGAACCTTCAGACAGATCTCGTCGGGTAGCTCGGAAAAAGATCCGGCGTCGGAAACGATCACCGCTTTCCCCATGCCCATGGCGCGCATCAGAGTGCCCGACGTCTCGCCCACCGTTGGCTGGCGCAGGTTCAGCACGATATCGCAAGAGGACAGGTATCCGTTGAAGTCCTCGATGCCAGCTCTCCCCAGCACGCGCACGTGTGGGCGGAGCCGAGCCGAGTCGATGAGCGAATCGAGCGGTAGGTCCGGGTGTGCTTCACCCACCAGGATCATCTTCGCGCTGGGCGTAACCTGAACCAGCCGCTGCAGTGCCCGCAGTGATTCGGCGATTCTCTTATAGGGCTTCAGATACCCGAAAATGCCGATCAACGGTCCCGTCTCATCTACGCCCAGCCGGTGCCGCCAGCCATGGACGTCATGGTGCTCCGGAAGCCAGGCGCCATGAGGGATCACGGCGACCGGTCCACCGAAGCCGGCCGCCCGCGCCGCGCACTCGACAAACCGGCTGTGGACAATTACCCCCCGCGCCTGATCGAGCAATGCGCGAAGCATAGGCACGCCCTCATAATCAGGTGGACGCTCGATGGTGCGGACATACTGTTGCGCATAAGCCAGCGCCTCGGGGCCCCCATCTCGTTCCACGGCAAGCAGGTAACCGTCCCAATCGTCGCGCCGGATGGTGAGATCAGCGATCAGATGGTGAAGATTGGCCTCATGCAAAACAACCACGCCAGGCCAGCGCAGTGCTGCCTCGTAGCAAAACGCGTGATCCGGATTATTGCCGATTTGATACAGAGCGATGTCGTAATCGGAAGGCTCAAACGCCGCGGGCGTTGCTCGGAATCCAGTCACACTTGCGAGCCGCTCCAGCTCGCATAGCAACGCTGCGGAATAATCGGCGATACCGCTTCTGGCCGGTGGCAGCGGAGAGAAAAACGCGACCCGCATGGAGTCAGCGCCCGCCGGCCCTGCCGGTCACTGCTTTTGCAATTCCATCGAGAACGTGCCTGCGGCCAAAGGCACTCGAAACAACACGGGCGTGCGCACGGCATCTCGCGCGAAGAACGCGGTGAAACTCACCTCCGACGCGGGCCCATGCACCAGCACATCTACGCGGTCGGCCGAAACCGGCGCACCGCTTACCTGCACGGTCTCCTCGCCGCGGTAGTTCAGGGTGAGCTTGTAAGGCGCCCCAAAATAGACCGTCTGTTGCTGAGGCAGCCTGCCGCTCGCCAATTGCTGCCGCATATAGGCGAGATAGGTCAGTGCATCCCTGGCGCACGAGCCCGTGTTCGTCGTCGAGATGCCCGGTGCAAGCACCTCCTGATGTGCCCGGCTCAGCGATTCCCGCATCACCGTTCCATGCGCTTGATCGAAGCGCATGGTCTCATCGGCCTGGCGCGAACCATGGCGGACCACTTTATCGAAACTCGTGGAACAATAGTTCGCACCGGCCATCGAATTGAACCGGTCAGCCACCTGGAAACCGGGTACCGCTGCATCGATCTTTAACTCGCCCTCGACCCGGCCCGCGACGTTCGATGTTGCCGGCGCATTTCGGAACGTCAGTGAAGCCTCGCCGAGGCCGAGGCCGCTTGGCCAATTGATGACGTAATGAAACTGCTCCGTGCCGGGCAGGGGCAGAGACGGCGTCTTTACCTGAAGCGTCGCGCCCGCGGCGAAAGGAACGGCCATGAGGAGACTCGCGAGAATGTGCTTAAAGCAAATCATAGTGGGTTCACCGTAGCCGGTTTCGTGGCCACGCTCACCGGCTGCTCGCTGCCCACCACGGCGTGGTAGACGCGCAACGTTAGCTCCGCGGTGCGCTGCCAGCTGAACTGCGTCGCTCGCTGCTGGCCCAGGCGCTCCATGCGGGCGCGTAGCTCACTGTCAATCATCAGGTCCCGCAGGGCGCGGGTCATCTGACCCGTATCGTGCGGATCGAAAAGAATTGCGGCCGAATCGGCCACCTCCGGCATTGCCGACGTCTCCGAGCAGGCCACGGCGCGCCCGCAGGCCATCGCCTCCAGAATAGGCAGCCCGAAGCCCTCATAAAACGACGGAAATACAAATACGTCGCAGCCACCGTACAACTGCAGCAGATCGTCGTCGTGGACGAAGTCGGTAAAGTGAATGCGGTCGGCAACGCCGCTCTGCCTTGCTGCGTTGTACACTTTCGAGGCAAACCACGTCTTCTTCCCGGTCACCACCAGATGGTGCGGCAGCGAAGGATGCTCTCGCAGGAGAGCCTCAAACGCTCGGAATAGTCCGATCTGGTTCTTTCGGGGCTGCAGATCGCCCACCGTCAGCAGGTAGGGTGCGCAGAATCCATACTTCTCACCGACTTTGCGTAATGCGGCGGGACGCGCAATGGGGCGGAAGGTGGAGGACACGCCATTGGGAATCACGTGCACCGTCTCGTCCGCCAATCCGTAGGCGTCCATGATGCCCTGCTTCGAAAACTCGCTCGGCGTCAGAACCGCCGCGGCACGCCGTACCGTGTCGCTTACGGTCAGTTTGAGCTGCAGCGCGCGCGAACGCATAAAGTACTGCGGGTGCGTGAGGAAGCTGACATCGTGTACGCTCACCACCACTGGAACCCGCGGGATCAGGGGCGCCGTGTACTGCACGTGAAGCAGGTCCGGCCGGTCCTCCAGCAGAAGCCGCGGCAGATCGAATCCCAGCCGCGTAAAGGGGTTCGCCGAGACCTCGCGTACCGCGAAATCGTCGGGGACCTCGAAACGCGCAGAAGGCCGCGAAATGTACGCGACGAAGTCAGCTTCGTCACCGAGAATCGCAAATCCTTTCAGAAGATTGCGAATGTAAGTCTCATTCCCGGTGAGGTGCTGCCCAATCGCGTGGGCGTCAACGGAAAAACGCATGCGCCAAGTCCCCAGTATAACGTTTCACCAGCCGACGAAACTAGCATGGAGCATCGGCTCGCTCCAGAGCGCGCCAGGCAACTTCCCAGGTGTAGCACTCTTCATACATCCGGCGGCCTGCAGACCCGACCGTCGCCGCCATCCGTTCCGACTCAAGCAACGTGGAAATCGCTTCGCTCATCTTCTCCGGCGAGTCGGCAATCAAGACGTTTGCCTCATTCCGCGCCTTAAGGCCCTCCACGCCGATTGTGGTAGATACTACAGGCGTGCCTGCCGCCCACGCTTCGATGACCTTGAAACGAGTGCCGCTCCCGGCCAGCACGGGAACTACCGCCACCCGCGCGCGAGCCAGTTCCTCGATGGCGTTCTTCACCGGACCAACTACTTCCACTTGCCTGGCGTCTCTTATATGGCGCCTGATTTCCCCAGGGTTCGTACCTACTATACGCCAGATGAGACCGGGCCGCCACTCGCGCAAAACCGGCCATACCCTCCCCGCGAACCATTTAATTGCCGTGACGTTCGGCGCATACTCCAGGTTCCCCGTGAAGATGATGGATTCATCTTTGCCCCCTGCCGGCATCTCAACCCAGGGAATCGCGTTCGGATAGACAACCACTCGTGCTGTCCCCGCCGCGCGCGTTATCGCGCCGGCGTCAACCTTCGAGGGTACCAGAACTCCCGAGAACCGGGGCAGGATGGATCGCTCCAGTTCGCGCGCCGAAGCGGCAAAGCTCCGTAGCACTAAGCTCGGCAAGGGCCCGGCTGTCTGCGCCATGCGCTCGTGCCAAACCGATTCCACGTTGTGCAGGTCCATCCAGGTCGTGCGGCAGTGCCCTTCAATGAGATCCACATACGGCGCGCACCAGAAATGCTCAATCACGCCGACGTCATAGCGGCGGCCCTGCAGGAAGCTCGACAGCTCCCCCTCGAATCCCGAAAATCGGTCTAAAAGCGGCGGGCGCGAACGCAGATAGCGAAGCAGATTCCTGGCCGCTCGTGCCGGCAAGCGTCTGTCGTGGCGCGGCAAACGCACTGTCCAGGAGTTCCGCACCACTCCCGGTGGCAGAGCGCACGCCGGGTCTGCCGCGCCTTCCTCGGCAAACAAGACAACGTCAACCGCAAAGCGGCGCGCGAGGAACTCGAGCAGCGAAGCCGTCCGCATCGCCCCCCCCCCCAACATCGGGTATGGCGCTTCCGGCGAGATAAGTAGTAGCTCAGCCTTTGTGGTGGAAGCGCGCGATGGCCTCTCCATACACCTCTCTCGTGAGCCGCGCCGTGCGCTCCCATGAAAACCCGGCCGCGCGAGCCAGGCTTCGCTGCCGGAAGCCTTCGCGCCATTCCCGGTCGGCGATCATCTTCCGCATGGCCTCGACCCATGCGCCTATGTCACCGGCATCCAGCAGGACCGCGGCATCGCCTGCTACTTCCATGACTGCGGGGTCTCGCGATGCAATCACCGGCGATCCACACTGCATGGCCTCGAGCACGGGCAGGCCGAAGCCCTCGTACAGCGACGGAAACAGCAGAGCCATCGCCCCGGAATACAGCAGCGCGAGTTCGGCATCGCTGCGACCGTCCCCAATCACCAGTTCGGCATCGTGATGCCTCATCACTTCGCCATATGCAGCTTCAACGGTTGCCGCGTTCTTGCGGGGATTCGCCTTTGCCACTAACACAAAATACGGGCGATCCCGTCCGGCCCCAGGCCCGTGCCCGCACGGTTTAAAACACGGGGCGGCGGCCAGCGGCGTTGCCGCAATGTCGGCGGCGGGGATGCCGAAGCGCTCCATCGCCGATCGTCGGATAGCCTCGCTTGGTGTCACAATCATCGTCGCCCTGCGCAGGCGCACCAGCAGAGGCGCCCGTTGGCGCACCCGTGCGGTCACCGCTGCTCGCAAGTTCGGATTGGACGTTGTCGGCCGCCACGGCGACAGATCGTGAATTGTCATGACCGACGGCACTCCGCCAAAGTATGGCACCGCGAAATCGGTCCCATGAAAAACGTGCGCCCCCAGTCTGTTTAACTCGCCGCGCAGGCCAACTGACCACCATCGCCGTGCCAACCCCTGGCGCTCGCCGGCGCTCACTCGCAGGTTTGCCGCTGGTGTTTCCGGCCCGTTAATGTGCTGGTCCGATACCAGCCAAAAATCGTCGTCAGGGAAACAAGACGCCAGCGCCCGGCTCAACTCTCTGGTGTACCGGGCGACGCCGCCGTGCGGTTCCACAAGAGGAGTGGCATCCAGTGCCGCGATCACATGAAGTACTCTTTGACCTTCTCGAACAGGCCTTTCTCGGCCGGCTCATTTTCGGCGGGAAGCATATCGCGCAACTGCTCGAAGAGCTTCTTCTGCTCGCGGCTGAGACGCGTGGGGACACGCACATCCACGACAATCACCAGGTCGCCGCGGCCGTGTCCCTGCAACCGGGGCACCCCAAGCCCCTTGAGCCGGATGCGGCTGCCGCTCTGTGCCCCCTCGGGCACCTTCACCGTCTGAAGACCGTCGAACGTCAACAGATCGACATCGGTGCCGAGCGCCGCCTGCGCCACGTTCACCGGAATCGTGCAAACCAGGTCGTCCTCACTGCGTTGGAAAATCGGATGCTCACGCACGCGCACGAACACATAGAGATCGCCCTGCGGTCCGCCGTTCAGTCCCGGCTGGCCCTCCCCGGTCAGGCGGAGCCGCGTGCCCGTGTCCACGCCCGGCGGAATATTTACCTTCAGCTTCTTTTCCGCCCGCACGTAAGCTTCGCCACGGCATTGCGTGCAGGGACGGCGGATGATCTGGCCCCGGCCGTTACACTGTCCGCAGGTCCGCCGAATGGACAGGAAGCTCTGTTGGAAAATCACTTCCCCGCGGCCGTGGCACATGGGACACTGCACCATTCCATCCTGCCGTTCCGCGCCCGTGCCGCCGCATCTGCCGCACGCTTCGGTGCGTGGGACCTGAATGTCCGCGCTCAGGCCGCGGATTGCGTCCTCCAGATTAATCTCCAGATCGTAGCGAAGGTCATCACCTTTTTGCGCGCGATTGCGCCGCCGCCCTCCGCCGAAAAGATCGCCAAACCCGAAGAAATCGCCGATAATATCGCTGAAATCGGCGAATTGCGAAGGGTCGAAGCCCGAGCCGCCTGCTCCCTGCAGCCCCTGATGCCCATAACGGTCGTAGACGGCGCGTTTCTGCGGATCGCTCAGGACGCCGTAGGCTTCGGCGGCCTGCTTGAACTTCTCCTCGGCGCCGTCATCCTCCGGATTGCGGTCCGGATGGTATTTCAACGCCAGCTTCCGATAGGCGCTCTTCAGCGTCTGGTCGTCGCAATCCCGGGTAACGCCGAGAACTTCGTAGTAGTCCAGCTTCACGGCTTCTTAGCCACCGCTACTTTCACCATGGCCGGGCGCAAAAGACGGCCACGGAAGTTGTATCCCCGCTGGAACTCAGCCATCACCGTGTGATCGGCCACCTCGTCCGTTTCGACCATCTCGATGGCATGATGAATGTTCGGGTCGAACGCCTGCCCTTCCGAGATAATCGGCTCCAGCCCCAGTTTCGTTAGGGCCGTCGCCAGCCGCTGGTAGATCAGCTCCATTCCCCGGGCGTATTCCTTATCCGCCGACTCCACTTTCAGCGCTCGCTCAAAGTCATCGGCGATCGGCAACAGTGTCCGCACCGTGTCGGTGGCGGCGTACTCCAGAACATCGGCTCGCTCCCGCTCGGCACGTCGCCGGAAGTTGTCGAACTCCGCCTGACGGCGCAACAACCTGTCCTGAAGATCGGCGCGCTCAGTCAGCAACTGATCTCGTTCGCCAACGATCGCGTTCAGGGCGAGGCCCGGATCAATGTTCTCGGCGGTGTCAACCCGCGAATTATCCTGGCCTGATGACGATTCGGCCGCGGGTGTGACAGTCGGGGGTTTCTTCGGTTCCATTGCTTCCACTCCAGTGTACGATTCGCGCTCGAACCTTCACGCGATGCAGCTTTGAAACGCCTGGCCCATGTGTAAGACCGCCGACATGGCTTTCTCGTAGTTCATGCGCATGGGACCGACCACCGCAATCCGCCCGGTCAACCCCCCCGGCAGCGCGACCGCTATCCCCACCATCGACAACTCGCGGAGAATTGGGTGTGCGTCGCCCAGCCCTACCTGCACACTCAATTCGCCCAGAGGCTGTTCAAGGAACCGGTCGAGCAACTCCAGAATGCGCTTCTTTTCCTCCAGCGTCCGGAACAGCTCGCGCATCTTCTCCCGAGTCAGATGAAGATCGAGCCCCAGGAGATTGCCCGTGCCCTCCACGTGAATCTCCGGCGATAACTCGAAGTCGAGCAAGCCCCGTGCACACAGTACGTTCAACCGCTGCAGCACCGCGTCATACAGCGCGCTTTCCTGGGCCAGACGCAGCGTGAGTTCGCGGCGCAGCTCCGATAAGGTCCACCCGGCAAAGTTCCGGTTGACGTAGTTGCGGATCGATTCCAGATCGGTCTCCCGCAACACCTCATCCACGGAGACAACGCGGTGCTGCACCATATGATCGCGAGTCACCACCACCATCAGGACGCGCCGGTCAGCGAGCCCGATCAGTTCGATCTGATCAAGCTGCTGCGACAGCGTCGGAATCGCCGCTGCGATACCGATCCCCCGGGTCATCTCCATGAGCATGTGTGACGAGCGTTCGACGCGTCCCTCCACACTGCCCGCCAAGCCAAGCTCCGACTGCAACCGCGCTAGCTCCGCCGCCAGTACCCGCGCTCGGGCAAGGGTTTGCACGTAGCTTCGAAACGCCTTCTCGGTTGGGATACGGCCCGCCGAGGTGTGCGGCTGCATCAGGAAGCCCTCGTCGTAGAGGTCGGCCATGATGTTGCGCACCGATGCCGGACTCAGCCGTAAGCCAAGGTGACGCGAGATCGTGCGCGAAGCAACGGGCTCCCCGGTCTGGATATACTCCTGAACAATAAGGTAGAGGATGTCCAGATTCCGTGGCTGGTGTGACAACATTCGGGCCATATAGGTCCTTTGTTACTCATTCTAAAGCAGTTCGACACAAGACGTCAAGCTGTGGCTGGCAGACCGGGCAAGAGAGTGCTAACAAAGGAACTTGTCCATTGGCTCGGGGACCCTCGGCCCCAGCGCCCGTATTCCGTCCCACTCGTCCCGCCGAACATTTCGCTTGACATGGACGAGTGCAAGCTGGCGGACATTCTCCTGGGTCACGCTGGGCGGAGATCGCGGTTACGACACGTAGGCAGCCATTTGAATCACCCCCGCAAGATCGCCATGAATGGGCGAAGGGTTGAACGAATACGCCTCGTGCACCAGCAAATTCGCCCCCGCAAAGAGAGCCCGGCTCTCATCGGTGAACTGCCCATCGCCGCTGTAACAGAACTTCCCTGCCCTGGATTCCAACCGCACCGCCAGGTTCGTCACCGAGTGTTGCGTCGGCGCGAGTGTAAACCGCAGTCCCTCCCATTCAAAGGGCGTGCCGGACGCTGCTTCGCGGTACTCCACTGGATACCCGATACGTGCCGCCAGTCCGGGATAAGCCCGGTCCATAAGGCCGCGAAGCTGGTCGAGCAATGGCGCTCGGCTCAGGATCACCAGAGGCTTGCGCCGGCCGTCCTCCCACATCCGCGCCAGCAGAAACATATTCGTATACCACTCGTCAAACGCTTCCCCGCACCCGAGCGCGGTGACTTCAAAGCCCATGCCTCTTACTGTCGCAAAGCGGGCGACATGAGCTTATGGAAAAAGCCATGCAGCCCGTGAATGCCCGGATTGGGGAAGAACATGAATGGGCATTCACCCGGAACCACGTGGATCCCGTTCTCATGGCAGAACTCCACCGCGGCGTTACTGACAGCTCCCGGCCCGGCAGCCCGGTACATCCAGATGGCATCGACTCCGCGTTCCGCGCAGTCGGCCACCACGGTGTCGGTCTGATTCGCCGGGGTCATGATCAGCGCCGCTTCGGGCGCCGGCTCAACTGCGCGAATTGACGCAAAGCAGCTTCTGCCCTCGATCTCGGCGGCTCTCGGATTCACGGGAATGACATCGTACCCGCGTTTGACGAACTCCCTGAACAAGGCGCGACTGAAATGGTTCGTATCCGTCGAAACACCCACGACGGCGATCCGCTTCCGTCCGAGAAAATCGGCGATCTCCTCGCGAAGAGTCATGGTCGTCAACTCCCGCAGCCTTTTGTATCACAAAAGCCTGATATCTTGTGTTACGTAACGTGAAAAACTCGGCCATCCTTCTCATCGATTCGCCCGACCGCAAGGGGCTCGTCGCCCGAATCTCCACCTTCCTCTACGATCACGGCGCCAACATCCTTCACGCCGATCAGCATCGCGACAACGATGCAGGCCTCTTCTTCATGCGCATCGAATGGGATCTCGATACATTCGCTCTTGACGATGCCGCTTTTCGCGATTCCTTCGATCCTCTGGCCCGAGAACTCGATCTGCACTGGAGAATCGAGTACTCGCGTCATCTGCCGCAGGTTGCGATCTTCGTTTCAAAGTATCTGCACTGTCTCGCCGACTTGCTTCACCGCCAGCAGTCAGGAGAGTTGTCGTGTCGTGTCCCCGTGATCGTTAGTAACCACGACGATGCTTATTCGCTGGCCAGCTTTTATGGCGTAGCCTACCATCGCATTCCAGTGACCGGGACCAATAAACGGGAGGCCGAAGACGAACAGTCCGCGCTTCTTCAAAGGCATGGCGTCGATCTCGTTGTCCTCGCGCGCTACATGCAGGTCCTTTCGCCGGAGTTCGTCGCCCGTTACCCCGGCCGCATCATCAATGTGCATCATTCTTTCCTGCCTGCCTTCAGCGGCGCCAAGCCGTATCAGGCCGCCTACCGTCGCGGAGTGAAACTGATTGGCGCCACCGCCCACTACGTCACGGAGATACTTGACGACGGACCTATCATCGAGCAGGATGTCACCCGCATTTCGCACCGCGACCAGCTCGATGACCTTGTCCAGAAAGGGCGCGATGTCGAGCGTCTGGTCCTCTCCCGCGCGGTTCGCTGGCACCTCGACCGCCGGATTCTCCTTTACCAGAACAAGACGGTCATCTTCGACTAAAGCAGTTACAGAGCGGCATCGCAGTGTCGGAGAAGAGCGAGAGCGAACTCGGCGCCGGCCCGAAAACCGCTCTTCCCGCGACAGCTTATGCCGCTCTCTCTGGCGCCGCCACGCCTGTCGCCACGCGTCGTTGGCCTCAAGTGCTTCTGATACGATCACTGCCGTCCCGGGTCGTGATTGATGCTAGACTTCCTGGAATGGTCAGGCCACCGGATCGCGTGCTGCTGGGCTATCTCGCGCCTTATGATCCCCACGTATCGAGGCTCGCGTTAGCGACGCGCGAACTCGTGCTGGAGGAGGCGCCCGCGGCGATTGAGTCCGTCTGCAAGGGCTACGCGGTCTCCATTGGGTTCTCTTTCACCGGAAAGCCGCTGAAGGATGGCTTCTGCCACGTCGCGACGTATGGCTCGCACGTGAATCTCGGCTTCAATCGCGGCGCCTTGCTCGCGGATCCGAATCGATTACTGGCCGGCAACGGCAAGCTGATCCGCCATATCACGATCCGCGGCGAGGATGATCTGAATCGCCCCTTCGTCCGCAGGTTCATTCAGGCGGCCATCGAACAGGTTAGCGCCACGTCGTCGGAATCACCGAAAAGGCGCATACACAAGCCGAAACACTGAGCATCGCGGCAGCGTGGGCACAGTTACACATATACTGTGTATATGAGGAATATCACTCTCAGTGTCGATGAAGAGGTCCTCGCTGCGGTTCGCCGCCACGCCGCCGCGCGAGACTCCACTGTGAACGCCTTGGTCCGAGAGTATCTGACCCGTGTGGCTCAACACGATGACCGCGCCAGGCGCGCCAGGGCACGAATGCGGCAACTGAGCAGGATGTCTGAGGCGCATCTCGGAAAGAAGGCCTGGAGCCGCGAAGATCTTCATGAACGTTAGCGTCTTCCTCGATACCAACGTCCTGGTCTACGCCGCCGTTGGAAGCGGCAGAGACGAGCGCAAGCGCAAACGGGCTCTGGATCTGATCGATTCTGCCGAATTCGGGACTTCGGCTCAGGTTCTGCAGGAGTTCTTTGTTACGGTCGTGAAAAAGGCTTCGCAGCCCCTCACTCCGGCGCAGGCTCTGGAATGGATCGAGCAACTCACGGTTTTTCCCTGCTGCGCCATCGATCATCAACTAGTACGTATCGCCGTTGCACGCTCTGCGCGTTACCGGATCTCATATTGGGACGCCGCTATTGTCTCTGCCGCGGAAGCCCTCGGTGCGTGCACCATCTACTCCGAAGATCTCAACGACGGGCAGCAGTATGGCAGGGTCCGAGTGGTCAATCCGTTCTGATGGTGCGGTGCAGGATCCGTTCCAGCACGGTGTTGCTCCGTTTCACGCCCACCGCCGCATCGCCACCACCGCGTTCAGGCCGCCGAAAGCGAATGAGTTCGAAATCGCGTATTCAACTTCCGCCGACCGCGCCGTATTCGGAATCACGTCCAGATCGCAAGCCGGATCGGGCGTCGTATAATTCGCCGTCGGGGGCAGCAGGCCTTTCTCCAACGACAGGATTGCCGCCACCGCCTCGATCGCGCCAGCTGCACCCAGCGCGTGTCCGTGCATCGATTTTGTCGAACTCACCGCGAGTTTATCCGCATGCCCGCCAAACACCGCGCGGATCGCCGCCGTTTCCGTCGCATCGTTGGCCTGCGTTCCCGTGCCGTGCGCGTTGATGTAGCCGATCTGCTCGGGTGAGACCCCGCCATCGGCAAGCGCAGCCCGCATCGCCCGCGCCGCGCCATTCGACAAAGGCTGCGTGATATGGTGCGCGTCGGCCGACATCCCGAAGCCCACAATCTCCGCGTGAATCTTCGCGCCGCGCGCCTGCGCCCTCTCCAGTGTTTCGAGGACCAGCGTCGCCCCGCCCTCGCCCAGAATCAGCCCGCGCCGATCCTTCGAGAATGGCCGGCATGTGTCCGGCGACACCACTCGCATAGCCTCCCACGATTTCAGAAAGCCCATGCTGAAAATGGCTTCGCTCCCGCCGGCGATGGCCGCATCCACGTCACCGTCGCGCACCATTCGGAATGCTTGCCCAATCGCGTGATTGGACGACGAGCAGGCCGTGGATACGGTCCACGCCGGTCCCACTATGCCGTACTCCACCGAAATGCGGCTCGCGCCGGCGTTGGCCATCACCCGCGGAATCGTAAGCGGGTTTCCCCGCGGATTGTTATTCCGGTACAGGCTGACGAAACCTCCGTCCTCGGTGCTCTGCCCGCCAACACACGAACCGGTCACAATCGCCGTTCTCTCGCGCAGTTCTTCTGTGAACTCAATTCCGGCGTCGCTTACCGCTTCCCGGGTCGAAACGACCGCGAACTGCGCGAAGCGGTCCAGAAGGTCGATGTCCCGTGGTTCGAAATGTCGCGCTGGGTCGAACCCCCGGACCTCCGCGCCATTCTGAAAACGCAACTGCGTACGGTCGATGGATTCGAGAGTCGCTATACCCGACCGGCCCTCGCATAAACCCCGCCAGAACTCGGCTGTGTTGTGGCCCAGCGCGGAAACGACGCCTACGCCGGTCACTACGACGCGATGGCGCATGTCAGCCCGCGGGAGCAGGCTCGACACTCGGTCCGCTCGCTCCGCCTTCCAGCAGCTTTGTCACGCCCTCCACGGCGTCGCGCACGGATTTGATGGTTTGCACCGCTTCGTCCGGAACACTAATGTTGAACTCGTTCTCCAGCGCGAACAGAATGTTGATTCCGTCCAGCGAGTCGATGTTCAGTTCCGCAAATGTGCTCTCGAGTTTGACGGTCTCCACCGGTATGTGTTGGGTGTCGGCGATTACTTTGATCACCCTCTGACTCAGCTCGTCGGGCATAGGATTTCTTCAACCGTTTCGAAATGGAATCCCTGATCGAACAGCATCGGTATCACCCGCGCGACGGCCTGCACCGTGTTGTCGATGTCGGGCTGCGCCTGCAGGGTTCTTCCGTCATGCAGACAGAATATGGCTCCGTTCATCGCGCCGGCCATGAGCCGGCTCGCGACTGCCTCGGTTGGCCATTTCCAGTCTTTCCCAATAGTACTCCACAAGACACTCGTTAGTCCCAACCGCTGTTGGGCTTCGCGGAGCCCAAACCAGCGCGCCCCGTAAGGCGGACGGAAGTACCGCGGCTCGCACCCCGTCACATCCTTCAAAATCTTCTGGGCCTCAGCGATTTGCGCGTAGATGAACGCGGGCCGTCGAAGCGCCAGCAGTGGATGCGAAACGGTGTGATTACCAATGCAATGCCCCCCTCCCACTACCTGGTGCGCGATCTCCGGCAGCCGCTCGGCGTTGATGCCGCACTGAAAGAAAGTGGCGCGCACGCTGTGCTTTGCCAGCACCTCCAGCAGCCGTGGCGTGGCCTCGCTGGGACCGTCATCGAAAGTCAGCGCGATCGCCCGTCGCGTTCTGGCTCCGCGATGATGCGAGGGCGCCAACCACGTGCATGACGGCGTCCTCACCGCCCACGCCAGTGCCGCCGCCGCGCCCGTCACCAACACCCCGCCGGCTTCCCCCGCGCCGACTAAACCGGCCATTTCTCGCTCGGATCGGAGTACATTCCCCGAAGGTGATCCGGGCCTGCGAAACTCCACGTCGACCAGGGTCCCGGGCGCCACGGATAGCGCTCAATCACGCGTTCGTCCACTTCCACGCCGAGCCCCGCCGCGTACGGAACGATCAGATCCCCCTGGCTGATCTCAACCGGCTGCTTCAGGATCTCCGCCGCGAGCGGGAAAGGATACATTCCCGCTTGCGTGGCCGTGGAATAGCATGGATACTCCAGCCACTCTACAACCATGTCCGGCCAGCAAACGCCGAGTTGCGCCGCCACCATCACTTCCAGAGCCGTGCCCCAACTGTGAAACGCGAACTTCAATCCCGCGTGCGCCACCTCGGCAAGCAGCCGCCGGGCGCTGGGCAAACCGCCCTGTGAGACCACATCCATCTGCACGTAGTCCACGCTCTCGTTGAAGATCAACTCCATGAAGCTGTGCTCGGTGGGCTCGTGCTCTCCGGCGGCAATCGGCACGTGCTCGAGTTCCCTCAGGCGCCGGTAAGCATCGTGATCCTCCGGCGGGAGCGGTTCTTCCAGCCATGCAACGTGATAGTCCGCAAGCTGCTCGGCCACGCGGTCGATCGTCGCACTAACGTAATTGCGGTCGCCCATCCGCCACCATGTGTGCGCGTCCACCATCAGGTCGAAGTCCGGCCCTACCGCTGTGCGCACCAGACGAACGGTTTTAACATCATCCTCCGGACCGATACCGGCTCGCATTTTGTAAGCGCGGAACCCAAGCTCCGATATGGCGTGCGCTTCCTCGGCATAGCGTTCCGGCGGCATGTACATCCCCGCACTCCCGTACAAGCGAATGCGATCGCGAATCCTGCCGCCAATGAGTTCCGACAACGGCAGCCCTTTCGCCTTCCCCATTGCGTCGAACAGCGCGATTTCCACCGCGCAGTAGACCTTTAATACGTTCCAGTCGCGGCCCGGTCCGTCAATGAAATGCACTCGCAACGCGTCCGGATCGGCCAGCGCCCGGCCGCTAAGATACGGCGCCACCACCTTCTCAATCGTGTCCCTCGCCTTCTCCGTCGCTGGCCCGGGGGCGTAGCCGATGATGCCCTCGCAGGTCTCCACCCGAATGAGCATCGCATCGCGCTTGAGTATGCGCCGCTCGCCGCCGAAGTAAGGAAGCACCAGCGGCTCGGGCAGTGGACAGGAAAGGAGAAAACACTCGACTTTCCGGATGGTGAGCATACGCTGGCTGTATACAGCCTACCTCAGTCCCCGAACCGTGTCTCCACCCATGCACGTTCGCGCGCGCTGCGCCCGATGGCCTCGAGAAGTTCCATGATTCTCAGCCCATCTTCGAACGTCGGATACTCCACCGGCGCGGCCGCATCGGCCACCTTCCGGTAGAACCGCCTGAGTAGCTGTTTGTGCGCATCCGGATAGCCTTCCGCGTGTCCGCCTGGATAGTCCGCATAAGCTGCCGCCCCCGGATCCAGAAGTGAAGGGTCCTTAACGACGATGCGGTTCGGAACGTTTCGTTCCCCGATCCATAATTCATTGGGGCGCTCCTGATCCCAGGCTAGCCCTTTCTTCGTGCCGAACACCTCGAAGCTCAGATGATTTTTCCGCCCTGCCGAAACCTGGCTCACCGTGAACACGCCACGCGCCGCGTTCCCCAGCCTCAACATCACCGCTCCGAAATCGTCCGTGTCGATTGGGATCTCCTGAAAATCGCCGCTCACCCCGAGTTTTCCTCCGAATGTCTCCACCGCCCCTCTCGGCATCTTTCGTGTCCGGTGAAATGTCGCCAAATCCGCGAATACCGCCGTGATGCCCAGTCCGGTTACGTGCTGGATCAAGTCCATCCAGTGCGAGCCGATGTCGCCCATCGCCCGCAATGGACCATTCATCCTCGCATCCGCGCGCCAGTTCCAGTCGGTGTCATAGAGCAGCCAGTCCTGCGAATACGTGCCCTGTACCACCAGAATCTCGCCCAGCTCGCCGGTCGCGATCATCTTACGCGCGTGCTGAACCAGCGGGTAGTAGCGCAGGTTGTGCTGCACGCAGTTCGCGCGGTTCGCGCCCTCTGCCGCTGCGACCAACTCTCGCGCCTCGACGGCCGAAACGGTCAGCGGCTTCTCGCACACGATGTGCTTCCCCGCCTCAAGCGCCGCGAGACTGATCGGGTGGTGCAGCGCATTCGGCGTGAGTACATGAACCGCCTCGATGCTCCCGTCCTCCAGCAGATCCCGGTAATCTCCCGTCGCGCGGCTGATCCCGTATGACGCCGCAAACGCCCGCGCCCTCGATTCGTCACTGCTGGCAACCGCAGCGATTTCCACGTTGCCAAGACGCCGTACCGCTTCGGCGTGCGTCCGGCCCATGAATCCCGTGCCGATTAGGGCAGTTCTGATCTGCTTCATGCGATCCCCCTGGCAATCCCGCCAGTCAAACCTGGTAAACTGAGATTAGATTCTATCGAAATGCGGATCCGCATTCGCCTGGGACAGGGACGCAGGGTCAAGCAACGGAAACAGGAGATCCGTCGCCTTGCCCTCGGCGCTGCGCTTCTGCTTCAGCCTCCCTTTCTCGCCGCTGCCGTGCTCGCGCTCTGGCGTTTTGGCAGCGATCTCGGCTGGACCGGCGACTTCGTTATCTCTGGCGGCCCCCTGTCCCATTGGCAGACCTGGCTGGCTATTGCAGTTCTGTTTCAATCCGCCGCCATCGCGTTGAACCGCTACGGGAATGTTAAGCCGCATCGGAGAGCCGAGGAACCGGCGCCGCAAAAGATCCTGAAATCCGAATTCGATCGCGTTCTCTAGCTCCGGCGTTCTACCAGGTCCACGTTAGAAACTTCCCCTGAGGCCCTCGCATCTAACGTTCCAGGTGGGAGTCATGCTGCCGGTAATTGACGCTGCGGATGCTTCGCACGCAGGATTTGCTACAACCGTAGCCACGCTGGTTCGTCCCGTGTTCGACAGTGGTGTTCGCCTGATGCAAAGCGCCGCCGGCCCCGTTTCGTTTCTCCTTCGCAATCTCGCGCTCGCCGCCGGAGTGCTGGGCCTGTGGCGCCTCGGAAGCGATCTTGGCTGGACACAGGACTTCTTCATCGCTGCCGGCCTCTGGTCCCATTGGCAGATCTGGTTCGCCCTGGCTGCGGTTTTGAACGCCGGCGCCGGTTTCCTCGTCCGTCTCGTTCGGCCCGCGCACGCTAAATCGAACTGAAAAAGCCGCTCCCGGCGCATGTTCTGCTATTCTCTTTGTAAAGAGGGTCGCGAGTTTTCCCATGGCCTATGGCAGCAAATTCCGTTCCACGGGAACGCTGTATTTTCCGGGCTTTCCGAGCGGTGTTAAGTGGCTCCTGATTGCCAATGCGGCCATCTTCATCGTCGGTTTTTTCGCGCAGATCGCAGGCCTCGATCTCGGGCTCGGCCTCTTCGCCCTCCAGCCGGCGGCTATCGTCGATCTGTTCCGTAATCCCGGCCTGCTGAAGCTCATCGTTCTCGTCCAGCCCGCCACCTACATGTTCCTGCACGGGAGCTTTGGACACATCATCTGGAACATGCTTGCTTTATGGATGTTTGGCGCCGACCTTGAACAAGCCTGGGGGACCCGGCGCTTCATCAGGTTTTACTTCTTCTGCGGCATCGGCGCCGGCCTTTGCGTCATCGCTTTGAATTATCTCCTCCCGTGGGGCAACCCAACAGTCCCCACGCTGGGATCGTCCGGAGCGATCTTCGGCATTCTTATCGCCTACGCCATGCTCTATCCGAACCGCACCATCCTGTTCAGTTTCCTTATCCCCATCCAGGTCAAGTGGTTCGTTCTGATCATTGGCACGGTGACGCTCATGATGTCCTTCCAGGCTAACTCCGGCGTCAGCAGCTTCGCTCACCTCGGCGGCCTGTTGTTCGGCTTCCTTTACATGCGCTCCATACGCAAGCGCCGCAGCGCAGTTCGCATCACCGTCGGTGGTCCCTCCCTCGCCGACCGCTACAAGCAATGGAAGCTGCGCCGCGCCAAACGGAAGTTCGAGGTTTACATGAAGAAGCAGGGCCGCGATCCCTGGGTCAACTGACCGACCTGCGGCCGTAGCCTGCTCACCCACCCGGAAACCCCCGCTCCCCGGGATACGTCCTGATGTCTGATATAGTCTCTGAAGCCTATGAGAACATCCAGATTAGCTGTTCTTCTGGTCGCCGGTTGTGCGGCGATCTCGCTGGCTGCCATCGATCTCGCCCAGGATGGACCGCAGGGGCCGTCGTCCGATACAGTCGCCAAACCCCGTAAGCCTGCCGGAGAGGAAACCCCGCCCGACCAGCAGCCCATCCCCTCCGAATACAAGAAGAAGAACGACACGATCCCGGAAGCTACGTTCACAAGCAATGCCAGCACCGTGTCCGTGGACGTGGCCGTTCTCGACAACAAGGGTCGCTTCATCCCCAACATTCCTCAGGGCAACTTCCGCGTTCTCGAAGATAATGTCCCCCAGAAGGTCGAGTCTTTCAACAAGGGCGAAGCCCCCATGACCGTCTGTCTTCTCGTGGAGTTCTCTGGAAAGTGGCAGTGGTATGGAGGCCAGACCTGGTATCAAACGCTGGTCGCTTCCTACGGCTTCGCGCAAACGCTTAAGAAGGACGACTATATCGCCGTCATCGCCTACGACATGAAACCGGAGATCCTCTCCGATTTCTCCATCGACCGCCAGAAGACTTATGAAGCGCTCCAGCGCCTCCGCATCCCAGGCATGAGCGAATCCAACCTGTACGACGCTCTGGTGGATACCGAGGAGCGTATGGAAAACATCGAAGGCCGCAAGGCCATAGTTCTGCTCTCCAGCGGCGTGGATACCTTCAGCAAGCTCACACTCGACCAGGCACGCAAGCGAATCCAGGAAGCCGGCGTGCCCGTCTTCGCCATCAGCCTGATGCAGGCGCTGCGCATTATGAATGAGCCCTACATGTCGGGCTCCCAGGAGATGACTTTCCTCCAGGCCGATAACCAGCTAAAGACTTTCTCAAAAGAGACCGGTGGCCAGTTCTTCGCTCCCCGCTTCTACGGAGAGTTCCCTGGTATCTACCAGGCAATTTCCGAGGCCCTGCGCAACGAGTACACCCTGACCTACCATCCGACCAACCAGGCGAAAGACGGCAGCTACCGCCGCATCAAAGTCGAGCTCGTCAATCCCGCGACCAACGAACCGCTCCGCGTGGTCGACGAGAAGCAGAAGCCCATCAAATACCAGGTCATCGCCCGCCAGGGCTACAAAGCCCCGCGCGAAGTCGAATAGGCCCGCGGTTCGAAAACAGAAACCTGCAGTAATGTGCGCCTACTGTCCACCCTCGCCTGTCAAGAACTCGATTTGTCCGTATTGCAATTCGATAGCGATGCGTTGACACTCGGTTTCGTCCCTGTTAACTTCGTCATGTTCCTCGTCACATGACTGCAACTCCTGCCGAAAACGCCGGTGCGCGAATACTAATCGTCGATGATAACGAGCTGGGTCTGCTGGCCCGCCGACAGGTGCTCAGTGAACTCGGGCACCATGTCGAGGTGGTGTCCAGCGCCGAGCAGGCCATCGAGCGCTTCGCCGCACGGAGCTTCGACCTCGTCATCACCGATTACCGCATGCCCGGCATGAACGGCATCGAAGTAATCCGCCGCCTTCGCGAGCACCGTGGCGACGTTCCGGTGATCCTCATCTCCGGCTTCAGCCAGGCCCTCGGCTTGACTGAGGCGGATACCGGTGCGGATGTCGTACTGCAGAAGAGCGCCAATGAGGTCGCGCAGCTCATCCGTGCGGTCAACCGCCTGCTGCGCGCTCCTGCTCCCAAAAAACGCGCCACCCCCCAGCGAAAAAGCGCCGCGGCCGCCAGCAAACGGGCGGGGTGACAACGCCCTCGCACCTCGAGTGGGCCGCCGGGAGCCTGTCACTCTTCCTGGTCTTGGCCGGCGCGTGTGGCGCCCGGCCGCACAATAGTCCTGTGGATACGCGAGAGGTTGAGGTTCTGAAGCGGGCGTACGCGGCTTTCAATCGCAATGACATCGCAGGCGCTGTCGTGGATGTCGACTCGCTGGCCGAGTGGAGTGAACCAGCCGAGTTTCCAGGCGGCGGAACCTATCACGGCCGTGAGGAGGTTGCGTCGTACCTGGCACAGTCGCGCGCGAACTGGGCCGAGGGCAGCAGCGAGCCGGAGCGTTTCATTCCCGTCGGTGGACGGATGGTGGTGTTTGTTCTGGCCAGAGTCCGGCTGAAAAGCAGCGGCCAGTGGCACGAAACACGGCTCGCCGATGTGTTCACATTCCGCAACGGCCGGATCGTGCACATGCGGGCGTTCGCGGATCGCGACCAGGCGCTCAGATGGGCGGGCGCGAAACCGTAGCTTTTCCACGCGCTCGCAGACAGCGCGGCTTGAAAGCACTCTGGGTCACCCAGCCAGCGTGGAAAGGGCCGTCACGGGCTGCTTTGCTACGGCTCAAAGATGAGAACAGTTCGGAATCTCAAGGACGAGATCGACAAGCGCGTTTTGCACAAGATGCTTGCACAACTCGGCTTGAGCCGGAACGATCTGCAGTGACCAATGTCCAACTCGCGCGTTAGCTTGGATGCGAAGAGAAGGAAGTGCGCCGCACGCTCGACCTGCGGCACTCCACCCGGTTGCGGCGGACCAAGGAAGCGCTCGACACCGAAAAACGGCGGGCCCTTGCGAGCCCGCCTCGTTGACTGCGACCGAACTGTTTCTCCGGCTTATTCCGCCAGGTTCTCTTCCGGCGTCTCTTCGGCCAGGCCACCGGCGCCGTACAATCGCGTGTCCTCTTCAAAGCCGGGAATCGGTTCCGCGAGCGCCGCTTCGGTCTCGGCGATCACTTCCTCTTCCACGTCCTCGCCCGCGATCTTCACCTGCCGGTAGTACTCCATGCCCGTGCCCGCCGGAATCAAGCGGCCCATGATCACGTTCTCCTTGAGCCCGCGCAGGTAGTCCACCTTGCCGTTAATGGCGGCTTCGGTAAGCACGCGCGTGGTCTCCTGGAAGGACGCGGCCGAAATGAACGAGTCGGTGGAGAGCGACGCCTTGGTAATGCCCAGCAGTACCGGCTTGCCGCTTGCCGGCCGTCCGCCCGCATCCACCACCCGCGTGATCTCCTCGCGGAACTTGAACCGGTCCACCACTTCTTCCGGCAGGAACTCGGTGTCGCCAATGTCGTCTACCTTGACCCAGCGCATCATCTGCCGAACGATGACCTCCAGGTGTTTGTCGTTGATGTTGACGCCCTGCAGCCGGTAGACCTCCTGAATTTCGTTTACCAGGTACTTCTGCAGTTCCTTTTCGCCGAGCACCGCCAGAATGTCGTGCGGATTGCGCGGACCGTCCATCAGCGGATCGCCCGCGTGCACACGCTCGCCTTCCTGCACGTTGATGTGGATGCCCCGCGGAATCGCGTAGTCTTTCTGCTCGCCGTCATCGCCGATGATGAAAACCTTGCGATGCCCCTTGGCGATTTCGCCGAACTTAATGGCCCCGTTGATTTCCGCGATCACAGCCGTTTCCCGCGGCTTGCGCGCTTCGAACAACTCCACGACACGCGGCAAACCGCCGGTGATGTCCTTGGTCTTTGTCGTGGCGCGCGGGATTTTCGCAATCACGTCACCCGCGTGGATCTCGTCGCCATCCGCCACCATCAGGTGCGCGTGCGTGGGCATCAGGTAGCGCTTCTCGTCGGAGCGCCCGCCGCCCTGGGGTCGGATCACGATCGTCGGCACGCGTTTCTCATCGGGCGATTCCGTCACCACCCACTGCGACATGCCGGTGATCTCGTCCACCTGCTCCACGATGGTGATCCCTTCGTGCAGGTCGCGGAAATGCACCGTGCCGCTGACCTCCGTCAGAATCGAGAACGTGTACGGGTCCCACTCAAGCAGGATCTCGTTGGTCTTAACCGGGTCGCCGTCGCCGCGCAGGATACGCGCGCCGTACACCACCGGATAGCGCTCCTTCTCGCGGCCCTTGTCGTCAACAATGGCCAGAATGCCGTTGCGGTTCATGGCAATCAGCTCGCCCTTGGCGTTCCGAACCGTCTGCACGCTGAGGAACTTCACGAAGCCGTCCGACTTGGCGTCCTGCTTCGATTGCTCGCTCGATCCGGTCGCCGTTCCACCCACGTGGAATGTGCGCATGGTGAGCTGCGTTCCCGGTTCGCCAATCGACTGCGCCGAGATGATGCCCACCGCTTCGCCCCGCTCCACCAGCCTTCCGGTTGCCAGATTGCGTCCGTAGCACAGCACGCAAACGCCGCGCCGCGATTCGCACGTCAGCACCGACCGGATCTTCACCCGCTCAATGCCCGCCGCCTGAATTGCCGCCGCCAGTTCCTCGGTGATCTCCTGATTGGCGTCGAGAATCAGGTTACCGTCATAATCGAGCACCTGCTCCAGTGCCACGCGGCCCACAATGCGATCGCGCAACGGCTCGATGATTTCGCCTGATTCGATGATCGGCTCCACATAGATACCGTCGATGGTGCCGCAATCCACCTCGCTCACGATTACGTCCTGTGCCACGTCGCAGAGCCGTCGCGTCAGGTAACCGGAGTCTGCCGTCTTCAGGGCGGTATCGGCCAATCCCTTGCGCGCGCCGTGCGTCGAGATGAAGTACTGCAGCACATTCAGGCCTTCGCGGAAGTTCGCCGTAATCGGTGTTTCGATGATCTCGCCCGACGGCTTGGCCATCAAACCGCGCATGCCCGAAAGCTGACGGATCTGCTGCTTGGAGCCGCGCGCGCCCGAGTCGGCCATGATGTAAATCGGGTTGAGATACCGGCCAGTGCGGTCGTCCTCTTCCATCGACTTGAACATCTCTTCCGAAACGCGCTCGGTAACCTTCGACCAGATTTCGATGATCTTGTTGTAGCGTTCGCCCTGCGTGATCGCGCCTTCCTGATACTGGTTCTGAACCTCGATCACGGCCTTTTCGGCGTCGCGTACCAGGTTGGCCTTCTGGCCGGGCACCACCATGTCGTCAATGCCGATGGAAATGCCCGCGCGGGTTGCATACAGGAAGCCGAGGTTCTTGACCTTATCCAGCATTCCTACTGTGATCGCCAGGCCGTGGCGCAAATAGCAGTACTGCACCAGCTGCGCCAGACCCTTCTTCTTGAGAAGGCCGTTGATATACGGCATCTCCTCGGGAAGCACGTCGTTCAGAATGACCCGGCCCACCGTCGTCTCCATATACTGCTTCACGAATTCGATGGGTTCGGTGTGCAGCACGTTCTGGTTGTCGAAAGCTTTCACCAGATCGATCACGCGGCCCGTGAAACGCAGCTTGATCGGCGTCAGCGTTTCTACTTCGCCCATTTCCAGCGCGATGAGAACGTCGTCGGTGGAAGCGAACGTCCGTCCCTCGCCCTTGGTGCCCGGACGCGCTTTCGTCAGGTAATAGAGACCCAGCACCATGTCCTGCGTGGGTACCGCGATGGGTGCGCCATGCGCCGGCGACAGAATATTGTTCGCCGACAGCATCAGCGTGTTTGCTTCTATCTGCGCTTCCGGCGACAGCGGAATGTGCACCGCCATCTGATCGCCATCGAAGTCCGCATTGAATGCCGTGCAGGTCAGCGGGTGAAGCTTGATCGCCTTGCCTTCCACCAGCACGGGCTCGAAAGCCTGAATGCCCAAACGGTGCAGCGTGGGCGCGCGGTTCAGAAGGATGGGGTGATCGCGAATGACTTCTTCGAGAATGTCCCACACCACCGGGTCCTGCTGCTCCACCAGTTCCTTGGCCTGCTTGATGGTGGTGCAGTGGCCTCGCTGCTCCAGCCGGTGATAGATGAACGGCTTGAACAGCTCCAGCGCCATCTTCTTCGGCAGCCCGCATTGGTTCAGCTTCAGCTCGGGACCCACCACGATCACCGACCGCCCTGAATAGTCCACGCGCTTGCCCAGCAGATTCTGGCGGAAGCGGCCCTGCTTGCCCTTCAGCGTGTCCGACAGCGATTTCAGCGGCCGGTTATTGGCTCCGCGCAGAACGCGTCCCCGGCGGCCGTTGTCGAACAGCGCGTCCACGGCTTCCTGAAGCATGCGCTTTTCGTTCCGCACAATCACGTCCGGCGCGTGCAGCTCCATCAGCTTCTTCAGACGGTTGTTGCGGTTGATGACGCGGCGGTACAAGTCGTTCAGGTCCGATGTCGCGAAGCGTCCGCCATCCAGCGGCACCAGCGGGCGCAGCTCCGGCGGGATCACCGGAATTACGTCCAGAATCATCCACTCCGGTTTGTTGCCCGACTTCCGGAACGATTCGGTAACCCGCAGCCGCTTGGCGTACTTGAGCTTCTTCTGCTGCGACGCCTCCGTCTTCATCCGTTCGCGGATTTCGAGGCTGAGCGCTTCGACGTCTATCTTCTTCAGCAGCTCCTTGATGCCTTCGGCGCCCATCATGGCGACGAATTTCCCGGGGAATTCCTGGTCCAGCTGCCGCTTGCGCTCGTCGCTGATCACCTCGCCCTTGCTGATTCCGGCCACTTCACCGGGATCCACCACCACGAACGCTTCGAAATACAGCACCCGCTCCAGCTCGCGCAGCGTGATGTCCAGCAGATAACCGATGCGGCTCGGCAGGCCCTTGAAGAACCACACGTGCGAGCACGGACTGGCCAGCTCGATATGTCCCAGACGCTCGCGCCGCACCCGCGACAGCGTCACTTCCACGCCGCACTTGTCGCAGATCACGCCGCGGTGCTTCATCCGCTTGTATTTGCCGCACAAGCACTCCCAGTCGGCGATCGGACCGAATATGCGGGCGCAGAACAACCCGTCGCGCTCCGGCTTGAACGTGCGGTAATTGATGGTCTCCGGCTTGGTTACCTCGCCATGAGACCAGCTCCGGATTTTCTCCGGGGAGGCCAGACTGATGCGGATGGAGTCGAAATCCGCAATCAGATTCGCACGGTCATATGGGGAAGATCGATACATTGTTTGCCTCTCTTGTTCTCTTTCCGCCAATCCTGTTTCCAGCCGCTTAGCGTTGAGCGGCCGCTAGTCCGCAGCGAGCGCCGTATCGGGGATCTCCCGCGGCTTCTTCATCAACTCCACGTCCAGACAAAGCGATTGCAATTCGCGGATGAGCACGTTGAACGATTCCGGCACGCCCGGCTCGGCGGCCGCCTCGCCCTTCACAATCGCTTCATAGATCTTGGCGCGCCCGTAGACGTCGTCCGATTTCGCCGTCAGCAGTTCCTGCAGCACGTAAGCCGCGCCGTAGGCTTCGAGCGCCCACACTTCCATTTCGCCGAAACGCTGCCCGCCGAACTGAGCCTTGCCACCCAGCGGCTGCTGCGTGATCAATGAATACGGCCCGATGGATCGCGCGTGAATCTTGTCGTCCACCAGGTGCGACAGCTTCAACATGTAGATGTAGCCCACCGTCACCGGTTGCTCGAATGGCGCCCCGGAAAGACCGTCATAGAGCTGAATCTTGCCGGAGGTCGGCAGCGCAGCCTCGGTCAGACGCGCCTTGATATCCTTCTCCGTCGCGCCGTCGAAGACCGGCGTCGCGAAGCTCACTCCCAGCCCCTTCGCCGCCCAGCCCAGATGCGTCTCCAGAATCTGGCCGACATTCATACGCGAAGGAACGCCCAGCGGGTTCAGCACGATTTCTACCGGCGTGCCGTCGGGCAGATACGGCATGTCCTCTTCGGGAACAATGCGCGCGATCACGCCCTTGTTGCCGTGCCGGCCGGCCATCTTGTCGCCCACCGACAGTTTGCGCTTCATCGCGATGTAACACTTCACCAGCTTGATCACGCCCGGAGGCAGTTCGTCGCCCTTGCGCAACTTCGCGATCTTCTCTTCGGTGATTTTCTCCAGCACGGCGATTTGCCGCGACGTCATCTCTTCGATTTCGTCGATCTGCTCGTTCAGCCGCGGATCCTTGTTCGGAATCCGCATGCGCTTCAGATCGCGCGCCCGAAGCTTCTCCAGCAAATCGCGATTGATGATCACGCCTTTGCTCAGCAGCTTCTTGTTGGTCTTCTCATCGTGAAGATCGGCCTGCACTTCCTTGCCGCCCACAATGTTCTCCAGCCGCTTCGCTCGCTCGTCGTTGAGAATGCGCTTCTCGTCCTCGAGGTTGCGGTGCAGCCGCTCGATCTGAGATTCCAGAATCTGCTTCGACCGCTCGTCCAGTTCCGCGCCCTTGCGCGAGAACACCTTCGCGTCCACCACCACGCCCTCGATTCCCGGCGGGCAGTACAGCGAAGCGTCCTTCACATCGCCGGCCTTCTCCCCGAAAATCGCGCGCAGCAGCTTCTCTTCCGGCGTCAGCTGGGTCTCGCCCTTCGGCGTCACCTTACCCACCAGAATATCGCCCGGTTTCACGGTCGCGCCAACGCGAATAATGCCGCTTTCATCGAGATTTCTGAGGAATGATTCCGCAATATTCGGAATATCGCGAGTGATTTCCTCCGGCCCCAGCTTGGTGTCGCGGGCCTCGATCTCGAACTCCTCGATGTGAATGGAAGTGTAATAGTCTTCCTTCACCAGCTTCTCGCTCACCACAATGGCGTCTTCGAAGTTGTACCCGCGCCACGGCATGAACGCCACCAGCACGTTGCGCCCCAGCGCCAGTTCGCCCCGTTCGGTACACGGACCATCCGCCAGCACGTCGCCTTTGCGCACCCGCTGCCCCACCAGCACAATCGGCTTCTGGTTGATGCAGGTGTTCTGGTTGGAACGCTTGAACTTGGTGAGCTGGTAGATGTCGGCGCCCACTTCACGCGACATCTGCCCTTCCTGGCCGGCGCCCTCCACGCGCACGATAATGCGCTCCGAGTCCACTGAATCCACCACGCCCGAGCGCTTGCAGATCACCACTGCGCCCGAATCCCGCGCTGTCACCTGCTCCATGCCGGTACCCACGAACGGTGCCTCGGCCCGCAGTAGCGGAACAGCCTGCCGCTGCATGTTCGAACCCATCAGCGCGCGGTTTGCGTCGTCGTTCTCGAGGAACGGAATCAGACTCGCCGCCACCGACACCAGTTGCTTCGGGCTGACGTCCATGTACTCAACTTCGTCGCGATGAATCAGCACGAAGTTGCCCTGTTTGCGCGCGTTTACCAGGTCGGTTACGATCGCCCCGCCCTCGTCGAGCTGCACGTTCGCCTGGGCGATGATGTATTTGTCCTCTTCCCAGGCCGACAGGTAGTCGCAGTGGGCTTCAATTTCCAACCCCTGCTTGTTCTTTCCCTTCGCGTCGCGATTGGCCTTATCGGCATCGGCCCGCGTCAGCACGTCGCCGACCTTGTGATTGAGGTCGCCGGGGTTCAGCACCCGGACTTCGTCCACCACCACGCCGCTCACCACCCGCCGGTACGGAC
>Ga0335078_10002237_pt1 | contig 29351 bp, 18 predicted proteins | sample Lox_Sample_32_FD_206711 | JGI IMG/M metagenome (GOLD analysis project Ga0335078, IMG submission 206711) | Soil microbial communities from Loxahatchee National Wildlife Refuge, Florida, United States - Lox_Sample_3.2 | ecosystem: Environmental > Terrestrial > Soil > Wetlands | place: USA...
CTCGATTATAAACGTGACCTCGGGAGGGGCTTTCGTTCCGCAAGTTTTCGCGCCAATTTACAGCGCATGCAAGGCCGCTCTTCACAGCTACACCATGACGTTGAGACATGCGCTCCACGGATCTTCCATACGTGTCGTTGAACTCGTCCCTCCTGCTGTGCAGACGGGACTCGCACCTACACCTCACGGCGCCCGATTGGATGAGTTCTGCGACGCAGTCTTCTCAGCGTTGCCATCCGGCAACGAAACCATAGGTTTTGGCCCGACGGATACGCCTGAGTTCCGGCAATTGATCGAAGCGGTAGAGCCCGCGTTTAAGCAGCGCTCCGCGACGTTCTCAGTGCCAACTTATACGCCGGCGGCTCCATGATTCGCAGAGTATGACCTCGCAACGGTAATGCCCCTTTCTTCAGATCAGTTGGCTTAGCTGATTCGTTTGGACGAATGCGGCAGCATAGCTTTACCCAAGGTCTTTCTCAGCAGCGGCACTAGTTGCTGACGAAACTGTATCTCTGCGGAACGCCAACGTCCCGGATACGGCAGTTCAACGTGACGACCTGACCAGCCGGCTTGCTGCTGAGCCCGCCTGACATTTGCGCAAATCGAGCGGACGACGGTGACAATGATCTTTGGCTGAAGCGCTCGAATCGTTCGGGCAAGGCAAACTTCGCCCGCCTTCCATGCTTGGCGACGGTCCGGCACGGACATCTTGTTCACAGGCTCGCTGCAAAGATCCACGAGATAACAACCGAGAGAACGAAATGAATCAAGAAAATCGGTTTCCGGGAGGCGCGCGATGGCGGCAACAAACGTTTCCCTGACGGCGCGGTAAAGTCCTGAGTCTGCCTGATAGAAAAACCGCCCAGAAGCAGGCGGTGATTCTCCCACAAAAAGTATTCTTACACCGTCGGGACAGTAGCGGTTTCTCAGTCGCTCCCTGGCGCTCGAACGCTTGAGATTGTAATTGCCACCCCGTTTGGGGTGGTCCTGATTCTTTGAAGACTGAACGCTCATCAGAAGTACACCCTTCAAGCACTCCCGCGTTATAGCCGCGGAAAGCCCTTCCAACTGTGCGACAAGCTCGATTATCGGGCCATTCTTCACCGTCACTGAAACAGCTTCTACGGATCGTTCGAGTTGCCCAGCATCCGACTTCCGGCGAGCCGCGTCCTCTTTTACTTCCGAGTTGTACCAACGCGAAGGAGTGCGACCAGTGTATGGCTGCCTCACACCTGTTATGCGAATCTGAGATCCCGGTGCGAGAGATTCTGGAAACATTGTCCCCGGCGTGTTTACTCCGGTGCTCGCCAAGCACTCGAAGTCGTTCTCGCTGATTGATTGCATCTCGGTTGGTGTGGATCGGATGCAGCGCAACTTCGAACCGATGCGGAAGCAGGTCGAAGCTTGGCAGCGAAGTGAACTGACGGACGTCACGGCGAAGGTGGTGATCTACGAGGCGTTCGTGGAGGGCAAACTCGAAGCACCCAAACACCTTGCCCGCACCGTGCATGACCTCTACTTCGAACCGCAATACGAGGAGTTCCGGTCGCGCACGATTTGGAGTCTTTCGAATGCCTTCACCTCGGCATTCAAAGAACTCGAGCCGATTCCCCAATTTAGGGCGACGGCGAAGCTGGGCGAGTTTCTGGAGTCGCGGTTCTCGCAGGCCTTTTAGCGACCATGGCGGTGCCGGCCGGACCGCCGACTGCAATTGAGCTTCTTTTCGCGGATCTGCGGGTTCTGAAACGAAGCGGATTGGTCAGTAAATGGCATCCGGCGGTCTACCTGGAGCCGAAGCAAGCTCGGCAATGCTAACCGTACCGATTCCGGCAAGGACATCGACAATCTCTTGTCGAGCCGCAGAGGCAAGCGCCGATAGCTGCGCTGTATTTCGAATGATGTAGGACTGATTCCGTTTCATTAGAAACAATATTGAGAATGTTAATCGATTTTCAATACTATGGTAAACCTTGATGCCCCCGCCCGACGATCGCACGTTTTGGACGAGAGGAGGAACTCGGATGCGAATCGCCCGTGTGCTCTCAGTGGGTTTTGCCATTCTCTGCATATCGTCTCGGTTGCAATCGCCTGCCCTTGGAAAACCCGTGCATAGTAAGCGCATCGTGATCGCCGCCAGCGCGGTCTTCGACGGCAAGGGCGGCGTATTGCACGACACGCGCATCGTGATTGAGGGCTCGAAAATTGTGGCCTTGGACACAAAGGCGCATCCGGTGGACTACGACTTGCGAGGCTTGACGGTTCTGCCAGGCTGGATTGACGCTCACGTCCACATCACATGGAGCTTCGGCCCAGATGAAAAGAACGCCGGCCAGGGAGGCACAACCCCGCAAGCCGCCTATGCTGCCGCGTCAAACGCATGGCTGACTTTGATGGCCGGCTTCACAACCGTTCAGAGTGTGGGCTCTCCCGCCGACGTTCCCTTGCGCGACGCCATTGTGAAGGGATTCCTTCCTGGCCCTCGCATCCTTACCGCGGTCGAACCCCTGATGGGGCGAGGGGAGAAGACGGGCACGCCGGATGAAATCCGAGCTTTCGTTCGCAAACAGAAAGAAGCGGGCGCAGACCTGATCAAGATCTACGCGTCCGGCGGCATGGCTCGCGGTCCGATGACGATGTCCCAGGAACAACTAAGTGCAGCCTGCGACGAAGCGAAAAAGCAAGGGCTGCGTTCTCTTGTGCATGCCTATCGAGATGCGGTTCGCGCCGCAACTCTGTCCGGTTGTACGGAAATCGAGCACGGACTCGGAGCCTCAGACGACGACCTGAAATTGATGGCCGAGCGCGGCACATATCTCGACCCACAAGCTGGCTTATTGCTGGAGACCTATCTTCAGTACAAGGACCGATATCTTGCTCCGCCCTACTACACCGAAGATGGCTTTGCCACGATGAAAGAGCTTATCCCGGCGCACCAAGAATTCCTGCGGCGGGCGCTTCGCATTCCAGGCTTGAAGGTTGTTTATGGCACGGACGCGGTGGCAGGCGTGCACGGCCGAAACGCGGAAGATTTTGTGCATCGGGTGCGAGACAGTGGTATGAACCCCATGGCTGCGATGATCTCCGCCAACTTCTTGGGAGCCGAAGCGCTCGGTATGGCTGATCAGGTCGGTTCAGTTGCGCCTGGCCTCGAAGCCGACATTATCGCGCTCAATGGCGATCCGCTGAAGGACATTACTGCCGTTCGCCGCGTATTGTTTGTCATGAGGGGCGGTGTGGTTTACAAGAACGTTGCTCATGGCTTAACTTCTGACTATGACAGCGTCGTACCTCGATGACTGCACGTTCAAGGACAGGTGACAACAGATAAACCGAAAGCAAGCTTTCGGGGTGCCGGCCGAACCGCCGATCTTTCGTACTCTTGTTGCGTGGCAGACGTTGCGCCGACGCGCCAGGATTCCCTCGCGGTCGATTGCCCAGAATTCCGTTTTGTGTTCAGTCTCCGGATTGTCGACCATCCCCGGAGAATATGTGGACGAGTGCAAACGAGGGCTGCGAGAATAACGAGGATTGGAGTGAGAGCCGAAGGCCCCTACTATCTGGAATGCGATCCCAACTGCAGGGCCGCGCGGTAAACGAACAGGTCGTTCCTGGCTTTGGCGAAAGATACCGACATGTGCGTCGAACCCGTGAAGTGCGGTCTTCACGCCTGTGGACCACTGGACTTCTGGTGCTTCTGCCGCTGACCGCCGTGATATTGGTCCAACTCGTGAGCGTCGCGAACGCCGCGATGGTCGTAGGTCGACCGCGTTCCGCGGAGTCCTTCGGCGCCATTCAGCTTTCCCCTTGCAAATTGTCAGGCGTCCCACAACCAGGCCGCTGCGGTGTGCTCGAAGTCCCGGAGAATCCCAGTCAGCCTGCCGGCCGTCATCTCAAGATCAGCGTGGCTGTGATCCCTGCGATCGGCGGGAAGCCGCGTCCGGACCCGATAGCCGTATTGACGGGTGGCCCGGGCGAAAGCGCGATTGGCTTGGCCGAGCTATACGCCACAAGGCTCGCAGCGTTGCGCACGGATCGCGACATCCTGTTGGTGGACCAGCGAGGTGCCGGCCGCTCCGCCGCACTCGATTGCGAACTCTTCTCGCCCGAGCGGCCGGAGGCGAGCCTTCGTGACCTGTTTCCGCTTACAGCTGTCGAAACATGCGAGCGAAGGCTGAGTGCGCAAGCCGACCTAACTCAGTACACCGCCGATCGCTTCGCCAACGATCTGGAGTGGGTCCGACGGTCTCTCGGCTATGGGCCGCTGAACCTGTTTGCAGGTTCATACGGAACTCGATCCGCGCAGGTCTACGTGCGGATGTACCCAGAAAGCGTGCGGACCGTATATATGGGCAGTCCCGTTCCGATTGACGTGGCGGAACCGCTTCCCTTTGCGAAGACGGAACAAACGGCGCTCGAGAAGATATTCGACGCATGCGCCTCCGATTCTGCGTGCAACTCTGCATTCCCGCGCTTGCGCGACGAGTTCCGTCAAATATCCGCTCGCCTGTCATCAGGTTCCGTACATGTCACTGTGCAGGGCCATGCGGACAGCGCGCAGTTGTATCGCGGTCGAGTTGCCGAATGGTTTCGGTCGAAGCTCTATAGACCCCGAAGCTCCACATCACTACCCTGGATGATTCATCGCGCTTATCTCGGAGACTGGAGCCCGATTTCCGAGGGTATTCTGTCCGACGCCCGCGATTATTCAGATCTCAGTTTTGGTCTTTTCTTCTCGATCACTTGTAGCGAGGACATTCCGTTTATTCGAGAAGACGAAGTTGCGGGTGAAACGGAAGGTACTTTTCTGGGCGACTATCGCGTGCGCCAGCAGCAGGCCGCCTGCCGGCAGTGGCCGAAGGCCTCGCTCCCGGATGGATATCGCGAACCCGTGCGGTCATCCGTCCCGACCGTGTTCGCCTCTGGTGATACCGATGGCGGTACGCCGCTATGGTTCATGGAGCATGCCGCCAAGGGCTTCTCGCATCGGCTTGAAGTCGTGCTCAGTGGGCAGGGGCACACCGAGTGGAATGAATGCATCGCGAAGATTTATCAAAAGATCGTCATTGCTGGCTCAGTGGGCGGTGGGGGTACATCGACCTGCCCGATGGTGCCACGGCCGCCATTCAGATTACGGTAGGTATCCTCCTCATCGTTCGCGGTACACGGGCGTGTTTGCAATTGCGGATGGATAACGGGCAAGCCAGAAGTTGAGCACGGAGAGCAAGGCTCGCTGGGAAGCTGGGCTCGGGTGAATCTAATATCACCGGTATCGAATATGGAGATATTGCCCTGGGCGTCTTCACTCCTGTGCTCGCGAAAACACTCGAAGTCGTTCTCACTCGTAGACTGCATTTCAGTTGGCGTTAACCGAATGCAGCGCAACTTCGAGCCGATGCGGAAGCAGGTCGAAGCGTAGCAAAGAAGCGAACTGACGGACGTCACCACCAAGGTGGTCATCTACGAGGCATTCGTCGAGGGCAGCGTTGGCTCTCGTCCAGTCGTAGATCTTGTTCGAGGTTCGAAGTGAGGTGAGGACGAACAAACTCCCCTCGTAGCGTTTGCCGCCCGGTTGGAACAGGCGGAGGCGACGAACGGGTCGAGCGCGAGGCATCTTACTTCATCGAGCCAGGCAGCAGCGTTTGCCGCCCGCGGCCCCACCTGGCGAAGCTCCCAAAGGATGTTGTTATTATCTGGATCCCGTGGCGATCCAACTGGGTGAAAATCTGGGTCCAATTAGGGTCCAATAAGATTTCCCAGAGAGTGCTTTAACGGGTTATAAACTGGCAGTGAGTGCCGTTAAAGTTCAATCGATTACGGCCTAAGGCCTCCTTGACACGGTAGAGGTCTGGGGTTCGAGTCCCCACGTGCCTACCATTTTTCCCGGTGTTGACTACAGACGAATCCCGTGCACCCGCGTGGCGCGTTACTGACCTCTTTGTAGGCTAGGAGCTTTACCAGGTGAGTCGCACGAGGGAAAGACCTTGCCGAGGCAAGGTGAAGTGCAGATGCATATTGCCAGCCGGCAGTTCTATCCATGCAGGGGAAGTCAGCAGCTCTAGCTGCCCCCGACTCTCCAGCTGTTTGTACTCGCTCTCGGAGGGGGATTGCGGCGAGCCCATCTCCATCCACGCGGTGAATGCGTTGCTGTGATTAGAATCCATCCGAAAGTGTTCGAGCAGGCCGCGCCTTGCGCTGGCGGGCAAACCAGTCGCCACAAGATCGATTGGTGTTGCCGGGACGGGAACATCTTCGTCGTGGTAGTTCCAGACCAGAACGTCGAGCTCCCGGTCTTTACGCGTGGCAATCGCATTGATGTCGGGCTGTGCCCGGACCCCATTGTGCACAACGTCCTCGGTTTCCAGGGCTCCTGAGCTGCTCACCTTCACACGCTCATCGCCCAGCAACCCCAGGATGCGAAAAGCATTCAGGACCGGCTTGTCCACGCCGTTCGTCGCCAGCTGGCGAAAACCTGCAAAATAAGGCTGGCCTTCAAATTCAAAGGCCCAGGTGACGGCCCCCACAAAATTGATGTGCTCTTGGCGCGCCAACGCCAGGACGTTATTCAGAACCTCGACTGTGTAGGCACCGTACAGCGGGCCATTGCGATACGAATTCTGGGGATTCTCCCTGGCGGAACAGGCGGCGCAACCCTCGGGATCTGATTCTCCCAGGATGATCGGAGTCTGTCGCCACTCCGGAAAAGATGCCGCGATCTTGAATCCCTGCTCGATGGCCGCGAGTTGACGGCTAATCCCCATCTGCACGTGGTCACCTTGCCAGGTGGGAGATCCCTTGGGATGAAAGCTGATGAAGTCCAGGTGCGATCCCACCGTACCGGTCGCGTAATTCTTCTGGTGCGCGCAATGATCGAGGAACGCCCGGAGAAAGTCTGCCGCTTTCAGGTTGCCGGGGCCTGTGGTCTCGGGTCCTCCGACCCGTGCTTCGGGAAGCGCCCGCAGGACGGCTTCAACCGTGAAGTCATAAAGTTTGAAGTATTCTTCCGGAGTCCCTTTCCAGTATCCGATATCGGGTTCGTTCCACACTTCCCAAAGCCAGGTTTTCACTTCGGCATCACCGTAACGCTCACGAAGATGACGAACGAATTGAAAGACAAGTTCCGACCACTTCTGGTAATCCTTCGGCGGATAGGCCCATCCCGTGTAGATGTCGCTAACACGAATCCGCGGAAAGTCGTGGCGATATGGTTCCGGGTGCGTGGACAGCGCTTTTGGCATGAACCCAATTTCGACCAGAGGCTTGACGCCGGTCTCGCGAAATGTGTCGAAAATCCGGTCCAGAATTACCCAGCTATAGATCGGATGCCCGAAGGCATCTTCTGTGTAGACGTTGGTCGACCCCCATTTCAGGGAAGCAGACCCGTCACCGCTTGTCAGTAGATTGTGGGTCCGCACGTAGACCGGCGCGGCCTGTGCCGCGGCCAATTCGCCAAGCAGTTTCTTGCCGTTTGGAGCGTATGTGTAATTAGGTTCATCGTACCCAAAATAGCTCCAAACCGCCGGCATTGGGCCTTGGGGCTGATCTGCTTCCGCGTGGATGCTCACGCTCGGCACTGGTTCTTGCGGCCAGGCAAGCGAACTGATTAGAAATAGGGGAAGAACAATAAATAGATGCGTCCGTTTTTTCCAGGAGCGGCGATTGCGCATTTCGAATGTATTGTCCTACGACCGTGCGGGGCTTATACCAGGAGCACGTGATCAAGACTAGGATCGCCGTAAACCTGGGTTGTTCCGGCTGGGAACTACTCCCAATCGCTAGCGGTCGGATTTATTAGCCGGAGATTTCTTAGCAAGCGCAGCCAGCAGTGCCTTCCCGGACGGAGGCGCGGCTACTGCTCCTTTGAACACGATGTCCTGAGCGCTCACTTCTTTCCCGTACAAGCTCTTGTTGGCGCTGTTGTCGGGGCGAAGGGTCGAGCCCGCCAGGGAGATTCCGGCAAACAGTCCGCGGGCGCGCGAATAGGAAAGAATTTCGGCCCGCAGCGTCACGTCGGTCTCGGCAGACGCATTCCGTCCCACTGGGCCAGCCGCAGCCGAGACGTCGCCGCCCAACTTGACCTTGCTGGTGAGGATGCTGCGGGATGATCGAGGACTCATCAGCAGCAGCACGAAATCGGTCGCCTGCCCGCCCAACTGCAGACCAAAACTGCCACCTTCGAGCGCCATCATGGTTGGAGGGCCCCAGGGGCCCTTGAAATCCTCGCCGCTACGGCAGGTCATGACACCGCGACCGTAACTTCCACCAACCCCAAAGGCGAACTTGAGCACGGATGGTAGAACCACCACGCAGTCGGCTTTGTCGATTACACTTTGCGGAATGTCGTCAGGAATATCCAAAATTTCCTGCATTACCCTGCCGGCATTTTCGACGCGATCCTCTTCTTTTTTTTGCCCAAAGGCGGGTAGGGCAATCATCGCAAGCAGAACCGCCCCATACCAGATCTTCATGATTTCTCCTCGGCAAGAAGTACTCGACTTCTTACGGCTTTGATGGTCGAAGTCTTGGCCACCCAGCGAAAACTCAAATCGCCGTCCCATTTTTTCGGAGCTCCGTAAGATTGTATCTCTTCGTCCGCGACAAAACACAGCCCAAGCCGACGGCGGGGAAAGCCGCTTACTCTGCCTGCGTGGTCTTTAATTTTTACCGGTTTGACTGAGGAAGGCCGGGAGAGCACAAGTGCGCCAGGCTCAGGACTCGGATGGAGCACAGCACGACTCCCGCACGATCAGCACCGGCTCAATGGCGATTTCGTCGGGATAGTCCTCTTTGTTTTCGATCCTTTCCACCAGCGTTTGCGCCGCGACTTGCCCCATTTCCCGCAGTGGCTGCCTTATCGTGGTTAGGCTCGGCGTGGTGTATGCGGAGGCCGAAATGTCGTCAAATCCCAGTACAGAAATGTCCTGCGGCACGCGCAGGCCATGCTCCCGGAAGGCACGCATGGAACCGATGGCAGAGTCGTCATTGAAGGCGAACAGAGCGGTGAAGGGCTTCCTTCGAGCCAGCAGTTGATTGGCAAACGGGTAGCCCAGGTGTGGAGTGGGATCGTCAATATCAATTTGTACGGTCAGCTCGGGATCAATCTCTACGCCAAGTTGCCCGGCTGCTTCGCATATCGCGTGCCAGCGGGTGGCGGAATCGGAACTCACCGGGTTGCCCCTCATAAAAGCGATGCGCCTGTGGCCGAGTTCGCGCAAATGCCCCAGCGCGAGTCGGGCCGCGCGCTCGTGGTCAAGCACAATGTTGGTGACGCCCTGCAATTTCGTGTGCCCGGCGACCGCGACCGTGGGGAGGGACGGCTCCTCCTGCAGAATCGTATCCACCGTGATCAAACCTTCCACTCCGCGCTCAATCAGCAATCGGGAGTACCGGTTCAGCAATTCCGCCTGGTGCCGGTGGACCACGGTGAGGAAGAAATAATCTTTTTTGCGAAGGTATTCTTCAATGCCGCTGATGATGGTGGCACCGTACGGGTCGCCAATTTCCTCGGCGATGACGCCAATCATGTAGGTTCGTTTCTTGCGGAGAGACCGCGCAAAGAAATTGGGGCGGTAGTTCAGTTCCTTGGCGGCAGCGTAGATGCGTTTCTTCGTGTGCTCGGGAATGGATCGAGATGACGGGGCGCCGTTCAACACGATCGAAACTGTGCCTGGGGTCAGCCCTAAATGCTGGGCTACGGCTTTGAGCGTGATGGGAGGCTTTTGCGGTTTTTTCTTCCGACCCATGAGTGGGTGTTGGAAAACTTCCAGATTCGGAACCCAAGCACTCGATGTTATACCAATTTTCGGGGAAATACCGAATATGGCGAGAGAAAACACAAATGTCGCGCCGCGAGGAAATGGTAAGTCGCGTCGTGGCAACTGGCGCTTCGCCGAAGCCACGGTTTCTTCGAGCAAACATATGACGAGGCCGCGTGCCCATCGTTTGTTGTGCGATACTGCCATCAAGCACCTGAATCAGCCTAAATCGAAGAGCGAAATCGTTGTTGAGAGTGAACTGTAATAAGCGGACCATCGAAGACACAGCCTCTCGCATGCTGACACTCCCTGACCCCATCGGTGCAATTTGAAACTTCAGACAACCAGACTGACCAAAGACCTTTGCTTTAGGCTGCTTGCGCTGTTTTTGGTCTCCGGCGCTTTCGGCCAGGGAGGGCATCCCGTGCCTTCGCCTCCTCCGCCCGGTGTGAAGACCATGAAATGCCATGACCGGCCGGTACCTCAACTGGAAGACGTCACCAAATCGGCCGGTATCAATTTCCGTCATGCCGCTGCTCTGGAAAATAAGTACATTGCGGAATCCATGAGCGGCGGAGTGCTTCTGCTCGACTACGACCGTGATGGCTGGCTCGACATCTATTTCACCAACGCACCCACCGTGGCAATGGCACTCAAGGGCGAAAAGAGCCGGGGCGCTCTCTACCACAACAATCACGACGGCACCTTCACCGATGTCACCGACAAAGCTGGGATCGCAACCCCATGTTTTGCCATGGGCGGCGCGGTTGGCGACTTCAATAACGACGGCTGGCCCGACATTTATGTGACTTGCCTGGGCGGGAACGTACTGTACCGGAACAACGGTGACGGCACCTTTACCGATGTGACTGCTAAAGCCGGTGTGGCTGACGGGCGTTGGTCAACGGGAGCGGCGTTTGGCGATTACGATGGCGATGGCTTCGTAGACCTCTTCGTTAGTAACTACGTGGATTTTCATCTGGACGACCTGCCTCCTTTTGGCGGCAGCTCGACTTGCCAGTATCGCGGCCTTGAAGTGCAATGCGGTCCGCGCGGACTGAGAGGTGCGGGAGATTCGTTGTTTCACAATAATGGCGATGGCACCTTCTCCGATGTTTCTAAAAGTGCGGGGGTAGACGATCCCAGCCGCTATTACGGCCTGGGAGTCGTGTGGGCCGATTTCAACAACGTCGGCCGCCCCGACCTCTATGTAGCTAACGATTCCACGCCCAACTATCTTTACCGCAACGACGGCAAAGGTAAGTTCACGGAGATGGGTCTGGAGTCCGGCACTGCCGTCACCGAGGACGGCAACGAACAGGCTTCAATGGGCATCGCCATCGGCGATTACAACCACAGCGGCCGGCCATCCCTGTACATCACCAACTTCGCGGGTGACTATGACATTCTCTATCGCAACGACGGCAACTGGGACTTTCGCGATGTTTCCTACAAGTCCGGTGTAGCCCTGCCTTCTCTACCGTGGGTGAAATGGGGCGACGCCTTCGCGGATCTCGACAATGACGGATGGCTCGATTTGATCGCCGTGACCGGCCACGTCTATCCACAGGCCGATAGCCTGCATTCAGCGGGCGGCTACGGGCAGCCCAAGCTGCTGCAACTGAATCAACAGGACGGCACTTTCTGCGATGCCAGCGACCAAGCGGGCCCGGCGCTTCTGGAAAAGAGAGTTTCCCGCGGTTTGGCGGTGGGTGATCTGTTCAACGACGGAAATATGGATGTCGTGGTGAGCGACCTAAACGGCGCCCCAATGATCCTGAAGAATCCCGGCATCCCGGGCCGACACTGGGTCAGCTTTGAGCTGGCGGGGAGCCAGAGCAATCGCCTGGCGATTGGCGCTCGAGTGAAAATTGTTGCTGGCGGCATGACCCAAACCGATGAGATCCACAGCGGCGGCAGTTATCTATCACAGAGTGATTTGCGGGTGCACTTCGGTCTGGGCGCCGCCACAAAGATTGACAAGGTGGAGATTCGCTGGCCCTCGGGCGCAACCGACAATCTCACCGGCTTAGCTGTGGACAGGTTTTATGCGGTATTGGAAGGAAAGGGCCTGGTACCTTTCGAGCAAATCAGGCCGTCACCGCGCAAGTGATGCCTAGTGTCATTAGGTCGACAAACTACTGCCTTACGAGAAGTTGCTCAATCGCTTGATCCTGCTCCGAGTTCGGATCCGCCTGCCGCAGACTCTGCAGCTGCTCTGACTCGCGTGCCGCATCCTGAGTGCGGCCAAGCGCTCGATAAGCCTGAGCCAGCGTGTAGTGCGCTTGCAGATAGTTGGGCTGCAGTCGCACCGCCTCGCGCAGGTGTTCGACCGCCCCATCGTAATCGTGCTTCTCGTAGGCTATTCGCCCCGCCAGCGCTTGTATGTACGGGTCCGCCGGAGAGAGAGCCAGCGCCTTGCGGATCGCCTTCGCCGCGTCATCCATGTGGTCCGGAGTCGCGCTGGTTATGGATTTCGCCAAATAGAAATAAACCTGCGCACTCGAGGCGCCCAGGGCGATAGCAGTCTCAAGCTGGTTCTTAGCCTCGTCCGACCGCTTCTGCCCCTCGAGCAAAATTCCATAGGTCACGTAGGCAGGAGCCCATTCCGGCCAGCGGTTCTCAATCTGCTTGAACACGCGCTCAGCATCGGCAACGCGCCGGGCGAAGGTTAACATCGCTGCCTGCAGGAGGAGGATTCGGCGATCGTCAGGCAGAGTCCGCGTTGCCTGCTCCATCAACTGCACCGCCTCTTGCGGGCGCTGATGCCGCACCAGGAACATGGCCGCTTCCTGATAAAGAATCTGCCGCGTAGGGGCTGCGGCGAGAGCGCGCTGCAATTCCGCTAACGCTTCATCGGGCCTATTGAGCGAATCCAGAATCTGGGCGCGGGCCAGATAGAAATCGCCCGACCGCTGAGGTTCCGGAACCCGGTCGAGCTGAGTAAGCGCGTGCTCTCCCCCAACGGTGTGCAGCAACGCTAGTGCGAGATCAAGCTGCACTTCCGCGGTAGGGGCGGACTTAACCGAGTATTCCAGCAGCGATTTGGCTTCTGCATATGCTTCGGCATCGAGCAAAGCCCGTCCCGCTTCGGCGGCCCGAAGCGCCGGCGGATTCAGAGACAGCAGATGGTCTGCCACCGCGGCAGCTTCGCCGCTGTTGCCTTCCTCGAGCAATAGCTTTAAGTAACGCAAGGCCAGCGCCGAGTCCTCCGGGTCCTTCTTATAGCGGCTTTCAACCTCGGCGCGATATTGAGCGTAGAGCTGCTCCGGCGGCAGGCTCAGCAATTCGGCAAAACCGGGAGGGGGAACTCGATTGACCTGCTCCGCCTGGTCCATCCCGATGGCGCGTAAACGGGCCAGAACGGTTTGCGCTTCGTCCTTTCGTCCACTGTCGGAGAGCGCCCGGCTCAAGTGAAGCAGAACGCGGCCGTCCTGCGGCGCCAGGTCCGCGGCTCTGCGAAGCACTTTCAGCGCATCTGCCGGACGGTTCAGTTCAATGTAGGTCTTACCCAGACGGTCGAGCACGGTAGCGTTATCAGGAGAACGCGCGGCAGCGAATTCCAGGTCGGGCAAAGCCTCCGCAAATTGTGCTTGCTGATAATTCAGAACCCCACGCGCGAACCGTGCGGGAACGAAGTCAGGCTGAAGCTCCAGCGCTCTCTTCAAATGCGCGGCAGCGTCGGGAATATTGGAAGAAGCTTCCAGCACAGCCACTTCGTAATGCGCAGTGGCGTCTCCATCATGGGAATGCAAATATGTTTGCAACCGCGCCAGACCCTCATCGTGGCGCCCGCAAAGGCTGATCACAAAGGCGTGTTCCCGCTGCGCAGCAAGATCGGTGGGCACGAGCTTCAGGTAGCTCTCGTATGCAGTCATGGCGTCGACGTAATAGCCGAGCGCGCTGAGCGTTTCGGCCAGTGTTAGCTGCACATTCGGGCGCGAGGCGTCTAGACGCGCCGCTTGCGCCAGCAAAGAAACTGCATCGGCCGGCTTTTTCAAATCAATGTTAACCACTGCCAGGTTGTATAGCGTGTCCACATCTTGCGGTCGCTTGGAGAGTGCGGCCTGAAGCACATCGTGGGCGCGCTGCGTGTCTCCAGCGTGGAAGGCCGCAAGTCCCAGGTTGTAGAGGACGTCGAAATTACCAGGGTCGGTTGCGAGGGCGAGCGAAAAAAAATTCTCCGCATCCCCATAACACGCAATTTTCGCAAGCACGAGTCCCGTGGAAAATGCCAATTGGGGATCGTGACCGGCCGCCTCCTTCAATCCGACGAGAACCTTCGCGGCTTCTTGATCACGGCCCGCGAGATACAGGGCCCGCATACGAAGCATCGCAACTCGCGGCGCCGATTGCTCGGCGACCGGCAGGTGACCCAGATAGCGGAGCGCCTCCGCGCCATTTTTGTCGTCGGCTGCGATCGCGGCGAGTTGAAGATTGGCGTTCGGGTGATCGGGACGCAAGGCGACCACCTCAAGGAACATCCTGCGCGCCCCGGCGGTGTCGCCGCTTGCCACCAGGTGATTCCCGTAATTATTAAGGAGCGAAGCCGCGTTCGGCGCGAGCTTGAGCGCACTGCGGTAAGCTTGCTCGGCTTCCGGATACTTCTTCTCTTCATCCAAAACCGCGCCCAGCAGGTCAAGCGCGGCAACGTCATTGGGGGTTTTCTGTAGGATGCCGCGCAGCACCGCTTCCGCGGAAGCCAAATCCCCTCGCTGAAAGTTGCTGACTGCGGCCTGGAATTGGTCCTCGGCAAAGGCGAAGATTGCGAGCAGGATGAAACAACCGACGATGGCTGACTTCATAAAAGCCTGGCGGGAACCGGACTGAAACCATGCCGAGGTTGAGAAAATCATAGCACGCTGTCTTGCCGGCTCCGCCCAACGGAGGCGTGCCGCAACGGCGTCAGAAATACGCGCTCGCATCTGCTTTTGAACAATCGCACCTGCTCAGGCACAGCAATCTATAATGAGTGCCTCAAGCCGTGGACTGCCTTTTCATCCCATTGTCATCGCTTCCAAGACCTGGTCCCGACCATGGGCCCTTGTCACTGACTCTTATCAAAGTCGCATGTGTGGCGTTGCTAGCCTCTCTACCCTCCGTTCCCTCCGCCGCTGCCACCACCGCGGTCTGTGGCAAGTGCCACCAGGCGGAAACCGCCCGCTATCTCGCCACGCCCATGGGCAAGTCGCTCATTGCGCCGGAGGACTTGCCCCCAGGAAAGATTAACCACGAGCCGTCGCATAGTGTGATCACAACCGAAGAACGCAATGGCACCATGATCCACACCCTTACCGAGGAAGGCCTCACTGCCGAATATCCAGTGCGGTACCAGATCGGCGGAGGCCTGATGGGCAGCAGCTTCCTCATCCAAATAAAGGACTATTTGTTCGAATCCCCTGCCTCATGGTTCAACAGCTACGGTTGGGATATTTCTCCCGGCTACGCTCTTGCCCCGCTCATTGACTTCGATCGCCCCATGAACGCAACATGTTTTTTTTGCCACGCGAGCAACGTCCGGTTTAGCGATGCCGACGAGCGACGGCTGCGGACTCCGAACCTGAGCGCAATCGGATGTGAACGTTGCCACGGCTCAAGTGAGGAGCACCTCCGCCGGCCGGCCGCAAAGAACATCGTGAATCCGGCAAAGCTGTCAGGGCCGGCGCGCGACAGCATTTGCGAACAGTGTCATTTGGAAGCGGCCGGGCGCGTTTTGAATCCGGGCAAACGTTGGGAGGACTTCCATCCCGGCGCTCCAGCGGAACAGACCTTTGCCACTTACATGCTGGTCGGCGGCGACAACCACGAAGTGATCGCCGTCAGCCAGGTCGAACAGCTCGCGCAAAGCATGTGTATGCGCGCCTCCGGCGGCAAGCTCTGGTGCGGTACTTGCCATAATCCGCACGGCCAAGTGAAAGACAGGCAGCAGGAGCTCAGGACAATCTGCACGAACTGCCACGTCAAATTAGCCGCGGACCATCCCGCCGCGCCCACAGAATGCACAAGCTGCCACATGCCGCGCGGGCCCACTACCAATGTTGCGCACGCGGCGCTGACGGACCATCGAATACTGCGCCGGCCAGGAAATCCCGCCCTGCAGCAGTCAGGCCCGGAAAAGGTTGTCGCCTGGCGCGAGCCACCCCTGCCAGTGCAGGAGCGCAATCTCGCCCTGGCGGACCTTCTCGCGGCGCTTTCGGAAAAATCTTCGGCTCTGCAGGAGGAGGGATTCCGTTTGCTAACCTCCGTGCCCGCCGAACATTGGAACAATGACCCCGAAGCAGTTTCCGCATTGGAGGGGCTCTATCTTCAAAAGGGTGATTTTGCCAACGCGATTAAGTTTGGCCAACGTTCCATCGCACTGAGTCCGCACAGTGCAAAAGCAGCGATGAACTTTGCCCTGGTTTTGCTAAGGTCAAGAGATCCCGCTGCCGCCGAAAGCCAGTTTGGCCGGGCCATAGACCTTGATCCGTCCCTGAAGCCCGCCTACGGCCGCCTTGCCATTATGTACGCGAACCAGGGTCGCTCAGCGGAGATGATGGATGTGATTGATCGCTACCTCAAATGGAACCCACAAGACATTATGTTCCGCATGCAGAAACGGCGGCACACGCAAAATCAGTGAGAAGAGCGATTAACTATAGCTGCATGATATTATTGGCGCGTCTTGTGATCGCGCCGCCAAAGCATGCGGTAGCTGCTATATTCGATTGATCTCGCCATGTCATCGAATTCAAGTTGGGCCGGGCGCGCAGTCACCTGCTTTCTGCTGGCCGCCGGCGTCCCGGGAATTCTCTTCGGCTTTCGAAGCACTGCTTCCTCAAGCTCAACGTCGGCCAGCCCAATCCGCTTCTCCTTCCAGCCGATCCCTTTTCGCCTGGAAAACGACGAAACTCCCGAGCGTCACGTGCCCGCCGCAATGGCAGGAGGCGTTGCAGTTTTTGACTACAACCAGGACGGGCGTCCCGACATCTTTTTCACCAACGGCGCCAATCTGGCAACCCTAAAAAAAGATTCCCCAAAGTATTCGGACCGCCTCTTCCGAAATGACGGCAATGGAAAATTTACAGACGTCACCAAAGAGTCTGGCCTGGCGGGAACCGGTTATGACAACGGCGTGGCCGTCGGCGACTATGACAATGACGGCTATCCCGACTTGTTCGTCGCCGGAGTGCACCACAGCGCGCTGTATCACAACAATGGAGATGGAACGTTCACCGACGTGACCGCGAAGTCAGGCCTGGATCCCGCCTTGAACCGTCCCGACCCTCAATATGGCCCTCTGTGGGCCATCACCGCCGCATGGGTTGACGTCAACAACGACGGGTTGCTCGACCTTTTCGTCTTGAACTATCTGCAATGGGACTACAATCACGAACCCCATTGCGCTTACGGCAACGTGCCCCATTATTGTGACCCTAAATCTTACAAAGGCCTTCCCAACCAACTGTTCATCAACAATGGCGACGGCACATTTACCGACGTTTCGGCACAATCTGGGATTCGCGCCCAGGTTGGCAAGGGCATGGGTGTTGGCGTCGCTGATTACGACCTCGATGGCCGGTCCGACCTGTTCGTCACCAACGACGGCTATTACAACTTTCTGTTTCACAATCTTGGAGGCGGCAAATTTGAAGAGACTGGCTTTCCTGCCGGCGTCGCGCTGGTGGATAGCGGCGATTTTATCAGCGGGATGGGCGTGGATTTTCGTGACTACAACAATGACGGCTATCCGGACATTGCCTTCGTCGCCCTGAATAATGAGACCTTTCCGCTGTTCGAGAACACGGGCAAAGGCGCTTTCGTGGATGTAACCGCGAGCAGTGGCATGACGCAGCTTTCCCGCCCCATGTCAGGGTTTGGGCCCGGACTCTACGACTTCGACAACGACGGCTGGAAGGATTTGTTCGTCACCCGCGGACACGTAAATCAAACCCCTCTGACTCACGAACTGATCGAGCAGTACAACACCGTCTTCCGCAACGCGGGCGGAGGCAAAACGTGGATACCGCTCACTCAAGAAGCCGGACTGAACGCCCGCCCACCAGCCCGCCACCGTGGCTGCGCCTTTGCCGATCTCGACGGCGACGGCCGAATTGATGTGGTGACCACCGCTCTCGGGGCAGATGCAGAAATCTGGATGAACCGCAGCCCTGATTCGGGCCATTGGCTGGACATTGGGCTCGAAGGCACGCGCAGCAACCGCGACGGCATCGGCACGCTGATCAAGATCGTCACCAAATCAGGCGCGCAATACAACCACATGACCAGCAGCGTGGGCTATGCGTCTTCCAGTTTAGGTCCGGTGCACTTCGGCTTGGGGACCAACGCTGTCGCCGAATCAGTTGAGATTCGCTGGCCATCGGGCATCGTCCAGCGCCTTGAACACGTGGCTGCGGATCGCGTGCTCAAGGTGAAGGAGCCTGCCCGTTGAGCACCGATTTTTCCGGCCCAAGAGTTGGATCAGACTCCAGCCGGTGGTCCTGTTGCTCGGGATGGGCAAGCAGGCGGTCTACAATCTTTCTTTCCCTCATTCCCTCCTCGGGCCGCTGCAAGCGGTAATACAAACCCGAAAGCTGCACGTGCGGCCGCAGAATGTTCGGAGCGTCGGCAGTAATTCCTTCCAAATCTGTGGCCGCTTCGGCGTTGTGTCCTTCAGCCGCTTCCAGCTGGGCCATCTGGTACAGCGCAGGCAACGAGCCGGGTTGCAATTGCAGCGCGCGCGCTAAGAAGGGCCGTGCGCCCTTCAGGTCGCCCTGCCTGCGAAGAATTGCCCCGAGGTGGAGATTAGCGTCAAAATCATTCGGATCTGCCTGCAGCGCTATGCGGAACGCGCCCTTTGCGCCTTCCTCATCCCCCGCTCCCGATTTCGCTATGCCGCTCAAAGTGTAGGCTCCCGGCACGCTTGCATCGAGTTTCAAGCCCTTATCCAGGCTGTTGGCGGCACGGGAATATTCGCCCAGCTGTAATTGCGTCATGCCGGCCAGCATCCAGGCAGAAGCATCATTGCGTGCAACGGCCACCTTCTCAATTCGCCGCAGCCCTTCTCTCGGCTTGTGCGCATGAATCAGCGCCTCCCCAAGGATAAACGCCACATCAAGATCTTCAGGATGCGCCGTCTCCACAGGCCGGAGCAGCTGGATGGCTTCTTCGTATCGGCCGCTCATCACCAGGCAGTTGCCCAGTAGCGTAGAGATCTTCGCGCTCCCCGGCGAATGTCGCAGCGCAATCCTATAATTGTCAACCGCCTCGCCCATGCGCCCGAGCTGCATCAGCGCCGCCGCCAGATTGATTCGCGCAGGAACTACGCTCGGATCGAGTTTCAAAACTTGCTGATATTCGGCAACAGCAGCATTAAAGTCCCCGGCTTTCTGCGCTGCCAGGGCTTGATCAAAAAGTTGTTGCGGAGATGGAACCTGCCCCCAGGAAAAAAGACCAAGCAGAAGCAGAACCGCGGTGGGGCGCATCATTTTTCAGCATACCTGCATAGCGAAGCTCCAGGCAAAAAAAGAGCGGCGGACTGGACCCGCCGCTCCAAGCATCTCCCGCAGCTCAGAAGTAAAGCTTCAGAGCCAATTGAAGCGTCCTGGGCTGGTTGGCTTGGCTCGTGATCCGACCGAAGTCCCCAGCCTCAAACGTCGTGCCCGGAGCTGCGAATTGCACGTGGTTGAAGGCGTTGAACGCCTCTGCCCGGAATTGTAGCGAGGCGCCTTCCCGGAACTTCAAGGGGAAGTTCTTGAATATAGAGGCCGAAAGATTGTTCGTTCCCGGAGCCCGTATATTTGGCATCACGCGCGGAGCGTTGCCATCGAAGAACGGCGCCGGAGCCGACACCACCCCCGGATTAGCAAAATACTCGGTGATGTTCGTTCCGCTTGCCCGTTCGAGCGGCGCGCTCAAATCGGGACGTTGATTTCCGAAGGTCGGCAGCGCCGTCGAATTGTTTAAATATAGAATCAACGGTTCGCCCGTGTCCCACCGGTAGATGCCGTTCACCTGCCATCCGCCCAGAACTCCGTCCGCGATGGCATTGATCCCCGTGCCCCAGCGTTTCCCCCGCCCAAAGGGCAACTCGTAAACCGCTGAGAACTGAAGAATCTGCGACACGTCGAATTGCGACAGCGAGTGCTCGGCAGCCAGATTGTTCGGGTCCTGTATGCGCGCCAGAGACGCCCCGGCAGTCCCGTTTACATATACGTTCGAACCCGCGATCGAGGCATTGTCAGTGCTTTTCTGGTTCGAATACGTCGTCAGGAACTGTAGTCCGTTTGAGAAACGCTTCTCAACCCGCAGCTGGAAACCGTTGTAGAACGACTCAGCTATGGGAGGATCAACGTTCTGCAACGCGCTTGAACCCCAAACGTTGTTGGGATACTGAGGATACGGCAAGTAGCCGTTATATAACTGCCACGTGCCTCCCCAGATTCCATTGGAATAGGCAGGTGTTACGGCCTCCACCGCATTCACCAAATCCGACGGTATGTTCACCGTAGCTTGATAAGTGCTTGGATTGGCCTGATAGGCTGCGGCTACATTGGCCGGCAAGTGGTCCAGTGCGTACGTATCACCGCCGAAGTAGAGGTTTTGTCCCTTCTTACCTACATATTCAGCGTCAACCAGTAACTTCCACGGTAGCTCATGTTCAATCCCAAAACTCCACGAGTACTCTCGGGGCAAGACGTTGTAAGTTCGAATCGGTATGCCGCTAACTGAGCTGCCCAGGTAAGTAGCCGCACCTTGCGATCTTCCCTGGACTGGAGTAATCGCAAAGTCTTGGCCCAGGACCGAAGTATTTGCGGGAGTGACGTTGTCGCCTTGGTACGCCGCCAAATTGGTTTGCTGGTCGTAACCGGCAAATCCGGCTGCCCCGCTGCCGGCGCCAGCCGCGCCACCTTTCGACGGATCATAGTAAATGCCAAACCCGCCGCGAAGAACGGTGTTATTGCCGATCCGGTAAGCCGCGCCCAAGCGTGGTCCCACCGCCCCATAGTAGTTGTTGTAGGGTGAGCGAGGATTTCCATCTCCTACATACTCCAGCGAGCCGTGAATGTCGCCGCATGCCGGACAATCCGCCGAAGCCGCGACTCCAGTAACCAGCGAAGCCGCATTCGGATCGAAGTAGCTCATCCGGTCGTACCGCTCGGTGCGTGGCATGTCCAAGTCATACCGCAAGCCCAGGTTGACCGTCAGCTTGGTGTTCACATGCCAGTCATCCTGCACGAACGCAGCATACTGGAAGTTCTGTGTCGCCGGCGATGGCGGAATCTCATATGCATTCCAACCGCTGGCAAAGCCAGTAAGAAAACTTGCCATGGAATCGCCGCCCGTTGCCCCTGCCTGGTTCGAGTTCTCGGCCGTTCCTGCCGCCTGGAACTCCCAGCGGCCGGCTGGCAATCCATACTGGGTAAAGTCGTTTCTATGCAAGCGCCACTCACCGCCGAACTTAAGCGCGTGGTTGCCGACGATGTGCGACACCGATGCCACCAGTTGCCCAACGTCCTGCCCCCATAGCAAACCCGACCAGGGCTGTCCTCCGAAGTTCGCGTTGCCGTTCTCTCCGTTATAACCATCCAGGCTGAATGCCGGCGGTGCCTTCAGACCGGAGGTCCCCAAATCTGCTGGCATCCCGATTGAGGTGGGATCGAAGTTCGGGTCAATACCCTTGGTATGTACCCAGGAATGGGTGTAGCCGAGAGTTGCCGTGAACAGGGTCGTGGGACTGAAAGTGTGGTTATAACTCAGGGCGGCTGAATAGACAGTGTTCTGAACAGGACCCTGAGTGTTGGCGTCGAAAACGTCATTCGGAATAACAGTGGATAAGATGTTGGCGCCTTGCGAATTTCCCCAATCATGGGACAGCTTAAAGCTCACCAGGTCGTTGTCCGTAACACGCCAATCGGCCTTGGCATCGAACTTATTGTCTACACCCGTGTTTGACCCGGTTCCGAACCAGTTCGAGCTCAGGGGCGCACCGCTGATGTTCGGCAGCGGCAAGTATGGCAGAACCGCCAGGGCAACAGGATTGAGTAGGTTGCCGGCTACTCCTGGCGTGATCCATGGGGCCTTTGAGTTCCCGGCACTGGCATAAGTCCCCATGTTGTTAAACGGGACAAAAGCAGTGCTTACGTGATTGTTCTGCGTGTAGTCTACGGCGTAAGGGTCCCATAGCTGGCCCGAAGCATTCGAGCATTGGCCCGCGCCGTTAAAGGTGCCGCCACTGCCCGTGCACAAAACTCCAAAATCGCCGCCGCGTTCGGCTTGCGTGGGTAAGCCCATCGTAACTGAGGCCGGCGTGATGGTCCGTTGCCCTTCATAGTCGAAGAAGAAGAATGCCTTATCCTTCTTAATAGGTCCGCCGAAGGTGCCGCCGAAATCGTTCCAGTGATAAGTCGGGGTCGGCTCATTTTGCTGCGCCTGGAAATAAGTTCGGGCGTTGAAGTCGGTGTTCCGCATAAATTCGAACAGCGAGCCGTGATATTTGTTGGTCCCAGACCGCGTAATCACGTTTATGATCGTCGCTCCGCTCATGCCAAATTCGGCGCTGAAGTTCGTCTGTTGAATCTTGAACTCCTGCACCGCGTCAACCCCCGGCGTATAGAGCGGCAAAACGAAACCCGTATTCTGCTCGTAATTGGTGGTGCTGATTCCATCGAGCAGAATGTCAGATTGCGCGTTTCTCGAACCTTCGGAAACGAAATTATTCCCCGCGGCTGTGCCCACGTTCCCATAGGCGCTGCCGGTGGGCTGTGAAACTCCCGGGGCGAGATAGGCCAAGTCATAGACCTGGCGTCCCACCAGTGGCAAATCGTTGACGTACTTCCTGTCAATGGCTTGTCCAGTCGAGGCGTCCTCGGTTTGCACCTGCGCCGCGCCGGCTACAGAAACTTCGACCGTTTGCTGCTCGGTTCCTATCTGAAGAACAACATCCTCAGCCAAATTCTGGTTTATGTTCAGCGAGATGTTGTCCACTTCGCCGGTCTTGAATCCCGAAGCCTGCACCGTCACCGAGTACGTGCTCGGATTCATTGACCGAAACAGATAACGTCCGCTGCTGTCGGTTTTGGCGGTGAATTTAAATCCTTTGAGTGAATCGGTTAGTGTCACCTGCGCATTGGCGATGACTGCCCCCGAGGGATCCTGCACCACGCCGGTGATGGATCCCGTAGTAAGTTGCCCCCACGCCACCGTTGTCATTGCGAGACATAACATGGCAACCAGTAGCAGCAACCCTGAACTCTTTCGCATATTGCCCTCCGGCCAGGAAAAACGATTTTTTAACTGGAGAATAACGTTTTTGCAGCTTCCACAAAACCGGTGTTATTAGGCTCCACCTCGAAAATGCTTGTCAAGCAAAAAGTGCGGCCCAGGCATTTTCGGCTAAAATCAGATCGCGACTCAACCAGCTGAATCTAAAGACCTAACGGGCACTTCGGTTGCCGGTGCGCTGGGCGTGCAAGTAGCGCTGGGCTTGCAGGTAGCACAGGCAGGTAGCACAAAAAAGACACGCTGACCTAACAAATCTCGCCGGAATTCTGTGGACGGCAAGATTCCAGCCAACCGCGAGCCGAACCGAGCCGGCTCCGCAGGCACACAACCGCAATGCCAAATCAGAAGAGCTCTTCAGATCACGCCGTACGGTTGGCAACAATGAGGATGTTGCGAACAGATGGATCAAGTGCCAAGTGGAAGGTTTTGGTAGCGCTACCGGGAATCGAACCCGGGTTTGAAGATTGAGAATCTTCCGTCCTAACCCCTAGACGATAGCGCCAGCGCGGCTAACGAGATTATAGCAAAGCGAAGGCGCACATCCCTTCTGTCGCGAGGTTCCGATTTCTTCCAAATGTGAGCAAAAGCTCACCTCGGCGCTCGAAAGTTCGCTCCCTGGCCGGGCGGAGCCCAACCGCCAGCACGAACCCCTTACGAATTTCCGGCTTCCGGCTTATACTTTCTCCTCAACCGAGCGGCTGCGGAAGAGTCCATGTTGACTGGTTCGCGTGCGGAGTGGCGGGCGGCTGGCGTCAGCCAACCGCTGGTGATTGCGCAGTGACGGAGCACAAAAACATGGGGAACCCTTTCATGGCTCGCGCCATTCAGCTTTCCATCGAAAATGTCAGCTCTGGCCGCGGCGGGCCCTTCGGCGCTGTAGTAGTGAAAGACGGCGCCATTATCGCCGAGGGCGCAAACCAGGTCACCGCGAGCAACGACCCTACGGCGCACGCTGAAGTGCTGGCCATACGTCAGGCCTGCCAGAAACTCAATTCCTTCGAATTGAAAGATTGCGAGTTGTACACCTCGTGCGAGCCCTGTCCCATGTGCCTGGGAGCGATTTACTGGGCGCGGCTGACTCGGGTGTACTTCGGCAATATTGCCGCCGACGCCGCCCATATCGGCTTCGACGATTCCGAGATTTACCGCGAGATCGCCCAGCCGCACGCGCGACGCGCTATTCCGATGATTCAGCTGATGCGCGAGGAAGCCCTGGCCGCGTTTCGCGCCTGGCAAGAAATGCCCAACAAGATCGAGTACTGAATTCTTCCCGGCCGTTAGCAATGGCGTTGTCTGATGACGTTGTCTGTTCAATCCAAAGTGAGGGCTGCGATTGATAGACCGATACTTCGGCCTTACCGAAAACAACACCACCGTGAGGCAGGAAATGCTGGGCGGCCTCACAACCTTTGTGACGATGGCCTATATCGTCGTCGTGAACCCACAAATCCTCTCCCAGACCGGGATGCCGGCCGAAGGCGCGCTGTTCGCCACCTGCATTTCAGCCGCGGTGGCCACGCTAGTGATGGGGCTTTACGCCAACTATCCCATCGCGCTGGCGCCCGGCATGTCGCTGAATGCCTACTTCACCTACTCGGTCTGCTTCAACATGCACATTCCGTGGCAGACCGCGTTGGGCGTGGTGTTCTTTTCGGGCGTAGTCTTCCTATTACTCACAGTTACACGCGTGCGCGAGCAGATCGTCAACGGCATGCCCGACTGCCTCAAGCATTCCACGGCAACCGGCATCGGCATGTTCATCGCGTTCGTCGGGCTGCGCAACGCGAAGCTGGTGGTGGCCAATCCAGCCACGTTTGTGGGACTCGGCAGTTTTTCCGACAAAGAAGTTCAAACTGCCTGCTTCGGCCTCGCCCTGACACTCGTCCTGATGACGCGAAAACTGCACGGCGCGATCCTCATCGGCATTTTCGGAACGACCCTGACCGGAATACTGCGCGGCATGGCCGGTTGGCCTACGGCATTCTTCGCCATGCCGCATCCCTCGTCCACATTACTGAAGCTGGATCTCCGCGGCGCCATTCATCTTGGTTTTCTGGAGATCCTTTTTGCCTTTCTTTTCGTGGACCTTTTCGACAACGTGGGTACGCTGGTGGGGGTTTGCGAGCAGGGCGGATTTGTTAAAGACGGCAAGATTCCCCGCGTGGGGCAGGCGCTTGTAGCTGATGCGGTGGGGACGATCTTTGGCTCACTGACTGGAACATCCACTATTACGAGTTACATTGAAAGCGCCGCCGGGGTTGCGGCGGGCGCGCGCACTGGGCTGAGCAATATCGCCGTGGCTGGGCTTTTTCTGCTGGCGACTTTCTGCTCCCCCCTGGCCGCCGCCATTCCCGGCTATGCTACCGCCCCGGCGCTGATTCTGGTGGGCGCCCTGATGACGCAATCCATCGCACACATCGAGTGGGCTGATTTCAGCGAAGCGGTGCCGGCCTTTATCACTATGCTGGCCACGCCGCTGACCTTCAGCATCGCGACTGGCCTTAGCCTCGGGCTAATCTCTTATACAGTGGTAAAGATTGCGGCAGGAAAATTCCGTCAGATCAACGCGCTGGTTTGGATCCTTACTCTGCTGTTCATCTTGCGCTACGTCTATCTCGCGGTCAGCTAGCGTGCAGCGCCGGTCCTGGGCTCAGGCGCCGACTTGACGACGCTCTCTCGTTTTGCCGGGCGGCTATGATGCCCTAGCCGACGTCGCGGAGTGACGGGCCGTGCTCACCATGGTGGCGTGCAACTTCGCTTCTTCGTAGCCTTCCGCGCTATAGCAGATTGCCCGGTCGAAAAATTGGTCGAGCAGCCGCTGCAGCTCCATGGCGCCGTAAATCTCGATCGGCCCTCCGAGGAAGCCTTCGCGCTGCAGGAAGTCCCAGATGTGCTCTTTCATCAGCACGATTCCCCACGTCATGTCAGCCACCGAGACACCTTGTGCGGCGCGCCGCGCACCGATCTCGCGGTAGCGGCGTTCAATGTCTGGACTGGATTTGGAGAGAAGCCAGTCACTCAAGTGGCCCAGAATCTCACGGGACCGTTGCCGTAATTCCTGCTCCGGCACATTTCGCAAGTCACTGGTTCTTGGCGAAGAGTAAAACTTCTTCAACAGCTTGTCAGTTAAGTCGTCAGCATTTTCTTCGATCAGGTGTACTAATCGGACTGCAATCATCCTCATCCCCCACCAATTGAGATGCGGAAAAGGTTGCCGGCGATGCGACAAAAGCCGCCAGGCCCAGGGGCCTTCAAATTCGCGCGGTAAGCGCCCCACTTTTTGCCCAAACGACGCGCCAGAAACGGCCCGCCAGTCCAATTATTTATTGCTTGCCTGCGGCCGCCGGTTTCGCCGCCTTCACGGCCGTGACTTTAACTGGTTGAACTGCCTGGCCATTTTCATCATTCAGCAACTCTGCGCCGTTGCGGACGGCGGAGACACACCTCTCGCAGAGGACCACGTGTCCATCGCATTCTGCATTGTGTACCGCGTGCCTGCTGTGCTTACACGTCCATGCTTGAAAGTCACCGTTCGGGTTCTTTACCACCGAAATTCTGGTTGCCATGAAACCTCCAGCGGACATCTTGCCGGGCGCTGGAGTGCGGCGAAAGGTTACCAGGGACCAGTCCCGGATGGCAGCGCGGCTAACCCTTTGGGAATGATGGGGGTGGGGGGTGTATGTCCGAACGCAGTACGACTATAGTTTTGCCGGCGGGGCCGGGATTGGGGACCGATTCAGTTCGTTCATGCCAGCTTAGGCAGGGTGTTCGTTCTTAGGACAAATGTTCCACGTGGAACACATCGTCATCACGGGATAGGCTGTACAGTAGCGTGCTGACAGCTAAGTGCAAGAGGGCAAAACGGTAGGATGGCTCGTCCATTTGCCGCGGCGGGTTGCTGCGTCTGTGGCAGTTGCGCCTCATCGGCGCGATCTCCCCAAATGCCAGCTTTGAGGGCCACGCTGAAGGCGTGGGCTGATACAAATCCCCAGTTCTCGCGCAGAGTGCGCGGAGAGTCGAACGCTCGAAAATGGCATTCAACCGGGCCCACCCTTTTTTCGCAAAGAACGCGAAAAAAGGATGGGGCACCCGGCTGAAGGTCGCGGCTTGATGGCGCCCGACATCATTGAAGTCGATTACCGGTTCCGAGCCCCTATCTATTTTTCTGGTCAGAGCTTTTACGTGGCCGTCTCTGACCAGCAGGTCCAGAGCCTGTGCGTTCTGGATTGAATGTGACCGAATAGCTGGCTTCTCGCAGGTCATTCCAGGTGCCAGACAACGACCAAAGCGCAATTTGCTGCGCTCAAAAAAGGAGGCCAAAAGTTCCTTGGCGATCACCACAACTGTCAGACTACACTCGTTCTAGGCACCGCCCAAACGGTTCACTAGGCGATCTGCAGAATCGCTTGATCTCCTTCCCGCATCTAAACCTTGACAGCATTGCACTCAAGTCTTAGCATGGGGTTGAGCGCAATCATAATTGTGTTGATTATAAAGCACTTATTGATTTTTATTTGACCTCAAGGAGAACTGTTTATGGCCAAGATTATTGGAATTGACCTCGGGACTACCAACTCCTGCGTGGCGGTTATGGAGGGTGGGGAGCCCAAGGTCATCCCTAATGAAGAAGGTGGGCGTACGACGCCCTCGGTTGTCGGCTTTACCAAGACCGGAGAGCGGTTGGTGGGGCAGGTGGCCAAGCGGCAGGCGATCACCAATCCGGAGAACACGATTTATTCGATCAAGCGCTTTATGGGGCGGCGCTTCAATGAAGTGAACGAAGAAATGAAAATGGTGCCCTACAAGGTTGAGCCCGATGGCGACAACGTCGCCGTGGTGGCGCAGGGGAAGAAGTACACCCCGCCGGAGATTTCGGCGATGATCCTGCAAAAGCTGCGCAAGGCGGCCGAGGACTACCTGGGCGAGAAGGTAACGGAGGCGGTGATCACCGTGCCCGCCTACTTCAACGACGCTCAGCGGCAGGCGACCAAAGACGCCGGCAAGATCGCCGGCCTCGATGTGAAGCGAATCATCAATGAGCCTACGGCGGCGGCTTTGGCTTATGGACTCGACAAGAAGAAGGACGAGACCATCGCGGTGTACGACTTCGGCGGCGGCACCTTCGATATTTCGATTTTGGAAGTGGGCGAAGGCGTCATTGAGGTCAAGGCGACCAACGGCGACACCCACCTGGGCGGCGACAACATTGATCAACGGCTGGTGGACTGGCTGATTGACGAGTTTAAGAAAGACGAAGGCCTTGACCTGCGGGGCAAGGGCAACGAGATGGCCTTGCAGCGTCTGCGCGATGCGGCGGAGCGGGCGAAGATCGAGCTTTCCACGACGATGGAACACGAGATCAACTTGCCGTTCATCACGGCGGACGCCAGCGGGCCGAAGCACCTGGTGAAGAAGCTGACGCGGGCGAAGCTGGAATCCATGGTGGAAGACATCATCCAGCGGTCAGTTGGGCCGTGCCGGCAGTGCATGAAGGATGCGGGCGTGGATCCGAGCAAGATCAATGAAGTGGTGCTGGTGGGTGGACAGACGCGCATGCCGCGCATTCAGGGGCTGGTGAAGGAGTTGTTCGGCAAGGAAGGCCATAAGGGGGTGAACCCAGATGAAGTCGTGGCGGTGGGCGCAGCCATTCAGGGTGGCGTGCTCAAGGGCGAAGTGAAAGACCTGCTCTTGCTGGACGTTACGCCGCTGACCCTGGCGATTGAAACTCTGGGCGGGGTGGCTACGCCGATGATTCCGCGGAACACGACGATTCCGACGCGCAAGACGGAGACGTTCTCGACCGCGGCCGACAGCCAGACTTCGGTGGAAGTGCATGTGCTGCAGGGCGAACGGTCGCTGGCGGCGCAGAACCGGACTTTGGGCAAGTTCCACTTGACCGGGCTGCCTCCGGCGCCGCGGGGCGTGCCGCAGATCGAAGTGACGTTTGACATTGATGCCAACGGCATTTTGAACGTCACGGCGAAAGACACGGCCACGGGCAAGGACCAGAAGATCACGATTACGTCGTCTTCGGGCCTCAGCAAAGACGAGGTCGAGCGCATGGCGAAGGATGCTGATGCGCACGCGGCTGAGGACAAGGCGAAGCGCGAGGAGATTGAGTCCAAGAACCAGCTCGACTCGATGGTTTACCAGATCGAGAAGATGCTGCGCGAGTCGGGCGATAAAATTTCGGGCTCGGACCGTGGCGAGGTCGAAAACGCAGTGGCCGACGCCAAGAAAGCGCTGGAGTCGGGCGACAAGGCGCAGATGGATAAGGCGCGCGAGACGCTGACCCAGGCTTCGCACAAGCTGGCCGAGCAGATGTACAAGGCAGCG
>Ga0335078_10002239_pt1 | contig 29343 bp, 19 predicted proteins | sample Lox_Sample_32_FD_206711 | JGI IMG/M metagenome (GOLD analysis project Ga0335078, IMG submission 206711) | Soil microbial communities from Loxahatchee National Wildlife Refuge, Florida, United States - Lox_Sample_3.2 | ecosystem: Environmental > Terrestrial > Soil > Wetlands | place: USA...
GATGGTGTCGTGAATGCCGAAGGTGCGGGCGAGTAATTGCTTGTCCTCGGCGAGCGCGCCGTAGGCAGTGTCGAAAGTGGCGGTCTCATACAGATCGGCAACGCGCAGGCCGCGGCGGCCGATTTTGTCCTCGTAGCACGGGCCGATGCCGCGGGAAGTGGTGCCCAGCGCGGTGCGATTGGCGCGGTCCTCGGACATTTTCTCCACCAGGCGATGGAAAGGGAACAGCACGTGAGCGCGATTGCTGATGGCGAGCTGCGAGCGGACGTCGATGCCGGCGGCTTCGAGAGCGCCAATCTCATCAAGCAGCGCGCTCAGGTCGATGACAACGCCGTTGCCGATTACGGCACGGACGCCCGGCCGCAGGATGCCGCTCGGAATCAGCTTGAGGATGAACTTCTTCTCACCAATGAAGACCGTGTGGCCGGCGTTATGGCCGCCCTGGTAACGCGCAACGATGTTGAAGTTCTCGGAAAAGAGATCGACTACCTTCCCTTTACCCTCGTCGCCCCACTGGGCGCCAAGCACGATTACATTTCGCATGAAAACGGTGACCACCTCATATTAGCAATGTGCGTGTGGCAGGCTGGCGGGCGGAGCGCTGCACTACCTGGCCTTGGGGTGGGCCTTGTCGTAAACGGACATCAGATCGGCGAGGGAGACCTGGGTGTACTTCTGCGTGGTGGACAGGCGAGAGTGGCCGAGGAGTTCCTGGATGGAGCGCAGATCCGCGCCCGCGCTCAGCAGGTGCGTGGCGAAGGCGTGCCGGAAGCTGTGCGGATGAAGGGACGTGTCCCCGGCGAGGAAGCGCGCATAGAAGGAAACGATGCGCCGCGCGCCGCGATCGGTGAGCCGTTTTCCGGCATGGTTCACGAAAACGGCATTCTCGCCGGCAGCCGCGCGCCGTTCGCCGAAGTAATGCTCAAGCGCCTCTGCTGCCTTGCCGCCGTAGGGGACCTGCCTCTCTTTCTTCCCTTTGCCGCGAACCAGTACCCAGCGCGAGGAGAGGTCGAAATCGTCCAGATTCAGCCCGCACAGCTCGCTGATCCGCAACCCGCAACCATAGAGCATTTCGAAGATGGCGCGATCGCGCTTTGGATGGGGGCGCTCGATCTTTTCCGCGGCAACCGAATCGAGGAGAGAATTCGTCTGTTCCTCCGTGGGGACGCGAGGCAGAGTCTTCGGGGCTTTTGGGGTGCGCACCAGCTTCGCCACATTCTTCTTCACTTCCCCTTCGCGGAGCAGAAAACGCAACAGCGAGCGCACCGCAGCCAGTTTGCGCCGGATGCTGAGGGTGGAGAGCTCCTGGCCGTAAAGGTGCGCCATCCACTCACGGATCAGCAAGGGATCGAAGTCGCGCGGGGCGGGTGGCTCACCCGCAGGTGGCGTCAGATACGTGAGGAATTCGTGAAGATCCGCACCGTAGTTGCGAACTGTATGCTCGGAGGCGTTCTGCCGTCGCAGTTCGTCCAAATACCGGTCAATGGCGTCAGCGAGCTGCATCGAGTGGAGCCTCGCCAGCCAAAGCCGCCAGCGCCCGTCTGCACACCTCGGCGTGGCGCGCCCGTTTATCGTGCCGTAGCCGGTGACGCGTCTCGTCATCCAGAGCCGGGAGCAAATCGAAAGTGATGTTGGCCGGTTGGTAGTTGGAGGAGTCTGCGCCGGAGATGTAGGCGCACAGCGACCCGAGGGCGGTCTCTCGCGGCGGCGCGACGGGTTCACGGCCCGAAGCCAGAGCCGCGGCGTGAAAGCCCGCCATCAGTCCGGTCGCGATGGACTCCACATATCCCTCCACACCGGAAATCTGCCCGGCGAACAGAACCGTGGGGCACGAGCGAAGCTGAAGCGAGCGAGTGACTAGCGAGGGCGAGTTGATGTAGGTATTGCGATGAATCTGGCCGTAGCGCACAAACTCGGCGCGCTCAAGACCCGGGACCATGCGGAACACGCGGGCCTGCTCGGGAAAGCGCATGTGATTCTGAAAGCCCACCAGGTTGAAGCTGTCAGCGCGCAGGTTCTCCTGGCGAAGCTGCACGACGGCGTGCGGGCGCCGGCCGGTGCGCGGGTCGGTGAGCCCCATCGGCTTCATCGGGCCGAAGCGCAGCGTCTCGCGTCCCCGCCGGGCCAGTTCCTCAATCGGCAGGCACGCTTCGAAGTAGCAGGCTTTGTCCTCCGGAATGTGCGACGGAACGCTGGCGGCTTCCAGCAGGGCGTCGAGGAATCGCTCGTAGCGATCGCGGTCGAGTGGGCAATTGATATAGTCGTCCGAGGAATCGAGCGACTTGCCGTAGCGCGAGGCCCGAAACGCGACGGACATATCGATGGAGTCGGCTTCGACGATCGGGCTGATGGCATCGTAGAAGAACAGCCGGTCCAATCCGGTGATGCCGGCGATTTCGGTGGCAAGAGCGTCGCTGGTGAGCGGGCCCGTGGCGATGATGACGATACCGTCGCGGGGCACGTGCGTCACTTCCTGGCGGCGAACCTCGACGAGCGGGTTCGCCTCGACGAGCCGTGACACTTCCTCCGCGAACGCGACGCGATCGACAGTAAGTGCGTGTCCAGCCGGGACGCGCGCCTTCCACGCGGCATCGAGCAGAAACGAACCCAGGCGGCGAAGCTCTTCCTTGAGGAGCCACGGCGCTGAATTCTGCTGCTCGCTCTTGAGCGAGTTGCTGCAGACGAGTTCAGCGAAACGATCGGTCTGGTGGGCTGCGGTCCGCCGCAGCGGGCGCATCTCGTAAAGTATCGCCGGCAGGCCGGCGCGAGCGATCTGGAGAACGGCTTCGGATCCGGCGAGTCCGCCGCCGATTACATGAATCACCTGCGGCTCCAGGAACGAGACACCTTCCGCGCCCGCAGGAACGAGGTGATGCCAAAAAATGCGAGGAACGCGGCAAAGGCGAAACCGGCCGCCATCATCAGGGGGTTCTGGTCGGGGTCATCCAGGTGCCGCCAGGTGGCCAGCGCCATGAAACCGGCGAGCACGAGGAACAAGAATCCAATGAGCTGATTCCAAAGAACACGCATCGGCCGGACGATCCCTGGGAGGACATGGCGAACGAACTTGCCGGTGGTGGCGAACATGTTTCTGCTGCCAGTGTAACGAAAGACTACACAGGGATTGCAACGACAGGGGAAAAGCCTGGCATCCCGGGACGCGAGGGTGTAGTATCTACTGAAAAGGTCTTCGACTGACGATAAGATGGTTGAGGTGCAGGGAATGGCGAAACCTGCATTAGCCTTCGCTCATCTTTAACTTAGGGGTGACAGCGCCGAGGAAAGAGGTAGCCATTTGGACGACCGACTCAAGGAGTTGATGCAGGAATTGGGGAACGCGATCAACGAGTCGCTCTCCGATTCCGACCGTATCGCGGGAGCGATCGGCGAGATCAAACGGGCCGGCTACGATGTGTTCCTTGTACTCGAAGCCACTATCGGGTTCAACAAGCGGGAAGAGGGCGACGAAGAAGAGGCTTCCGAACAGAGTGAAAGCGCCGAAGCCGAAGCGCCAACGAAACGCCGCTTTGAATCCACGGGCAAGATTCGCCTGACGAGTCAGGATCAGAAGTTTCTCAAAGCCCTCAAGATCGCCATCGACGAAGAAGCAGAACGCTGACCCTAGCCGTCGATCGACACGTCGGCAATTCCCACCAATTCCAGCGGAAGATTATCGGAGATGTCCGTTTCAGGCAGTGCCGCAGCCTGAGGCGGAGTGTCCGACGGACACATGGTATTCACGAACCGCTGTCTCTCGATGGCCCGCTTCAGTGATCGCGCGAGCGGTTCAGCATCGAGCGACGCCTTAACCAGAAAGTCCTGCGCGCCTTCGCGCAGCAGCATGGCCTCCAGCGAATCGTCGGACTCATCCGCCATCACCAGGATCGGCGTTCTCGGAGCGACGGTGGAAACCGCGATGAACGTCTCGTGCAGAACGCGGCTGTCCGGCAGGCTCAGGTTGAGCAGAATCGCGTCGTAGCCACCGTCGATGGCGAGATCGCAGGCTTCGGCTGCCGTGCCGGCGAACTCCGGCGCCCACGCGCGCCACGGCCGCCATACGCGGGTCTCCGCCGCTTCTTCCAGAAGCTCGCGAAGGAAGCGCTCATCTTCGAACGAATCCTCCACCACCAGCAATCGAAGCGATCTGCTATCCGTCACCGCATGGATTAGTGCGGCGAGGGGCGCATTTTTCTCCGGACAAGCCGGTACTTCACGCCCCTGCCGAGAGCGTTCCGCGTGGCCGTCTATTGAAGTGTCGCGGATTCGATGGGATTTCAGCAGAATGCAGCACCCGCGTCGAGCGGCTCGCTTTTGCCGACGCGGCCCGGCGCCATCGGCAAGCGGTGATGATTGGGGGCTGAGCCGAGCTTACCGCCCGAACTCTGGCAAAGTCACTGTGCGGCCCACTCAAGAGGCCGAATGGAGTGTTCGGCGCGCTATTCTTCCTCGAGCCGGTATTCTTTGAGCTTGCGATAGAGCGTGGTGCGGCCGATGCCCAGCAGGTGCGCGGCGACGGCGCGGTCGCCGCGGGTATACTCCAGCGCGCCAAGGATAGCCTGCTTTTCGATTTCGGCAAGCGGCAGCACGGGACAATTGTTCGCTACAGGCGCGGTCGAAACAGGAATGGTGTCGGTGGGGAGTGAGGCGGGGCCGGAAGATTCGGGAACTGAGGCCGCTGCGGCGCGGACCAACGATTGCGACCGGTTCACGGCGACGTGATTCTGGAGATTGGAGGGCAGATCGATCACGTGCAGGAGCGGTCCGGAATTGATGGCCACCATGTGCTGGATGCAGTTCTCAAGCTCGCGAACGTTGCCTGGCCAATCGTAGGTGAGCATGGTCTCCAGAGTTTCCTGTGTGAGCGAGTGAGATCTGCCGTACCGGGCCAGGAAGTGTCCGATCAACGCGGGAATGTCCTCGCGGCGGTCGCGAAGGGGAGCGAGCCGCAGGTTGACCACGTTCAGCCGGTAGAACAGATCGCGCCGGAAAGTGCCTTTCTCCACTTCCTTCGCCAGGTCGCGGTTGGTGGCGGCGATGATCCTGAAGTCGGACCGCCGTTGCTGAAGCGAGCCTACGGGACGAAACTCCTTCTCCTGCAGAACACGGAGTAGCTTGGACTGCAGATCGAGCGGCAGCTCGCCGATTTCGTCGAAGAACGCGGTGCCGCCGTGAGCCATCTCGATGAGGCCGGTTTTCTGAGCCACTGCGCCGGTGAATGCGCCGCGAGCGTGACCGAACAGCTCGCTTTCCATGAGCGGCCCGACCAGCGCCGAACAGTCGATGGGAACGAAGACGCCGCCCGTGGGGTTCACGTCGTGAATGGCTCGGGCGACAACTTCCTTTCCGGTGCCGGTCTCGCCGAGTAGCAACACCGGCCAGCGGCCGCGGCCGAGCTTCTCCACCAGCCGCAGGATATGGCGAATGCGCGGCGACTGGCCGACGATCGCGTGCAGTTGTTCCTGTTCAACCATTACAGAAGGGAGCCCGTACTCCATTCAGTCTCTATAGTGCATTGGACAACAAAAACTCTATCCCGAAGTTGGCCTCCGCAATACTCCGCAAATGGGGTATACACCCTGGTCATGCGGGGGGTGGTATGCGTTTTCAACGGCTTGCCCTCACTGGCGGGTCATCGAGTCGAACGACAAAGCACTGGTAGCCTTCGCCGGCGAGCTGCCGCGCAAGCTGTCCGGCGGCGTCTTCAGTGGATTGAGTCCCCACCAGAACACGCCACAGCGTGGGGTTGCCCGTGCGCGTTACAAGCTGCGCGTTGCCGAAGCGTTGTTCCATGACTGAGCGGACCAGGTCAGCGCGCGAGCGATCGGCAAATGCACCGACCTGCACCGCGAAGACAGCGGAAGCGACGGAAGGCGACGAAAGAACGTCGAGACGGACGCGCGCCAGCCCTGGACCGATCATGCCGATCGCCTCAGCAGCGGCGTGTGAAAGATCGATGATGCGGCCAGCGACGAAAGGACCGCGATCGATGATTCGAACGTCGACGGTCTTTCCATTGTCGAGATCGGCTACGCGCACCCATGTGCCGAAGGGAAGCGTGCGATGCGCGGCCACCATCGTATCCATGTCGTAGACTTCGCCGTCGGCGGCGGGTCTGCCGTGATACGGATGCCCATACCAGCTTGCGAGACCGGTTTCGGCGCTTTCCGGCGGCGCGGGAGACGGAACGCGGACCGTAGGTGCGCTCGTGGCGTGACGCCGGGAGCATCCGGAGAGCGCAAGCGCCAACATTGCGGCGACGATGACGCACATTGCGCGGCGCTCAGGCATCTACACGGATGCTAACCTGCTTGCGCACCTCGAGGCAACATCGAAAGCCAATAAAAACGGGCCTCGGAGGTGCCAGAACAATTCTGCACCGCGATGTTTTGGGGCTTGGAACGGCCTTCGCGAGGCTTCCGCGAGCGTCTCGCGATGCCGTAACTCTCATTTTTTTCTTGACTTTCGTTTCGATCCACTTTATATATGAGTCACGGTGCGATCCTTCGGGGTTGCGCAAAATCTGATGTTAGGGAGAATCAATCGATGAAGAACGCTGCAAAGAAAGCTGCCAAGAAGGCTGCAAAGAAAGCGCCCGCAAAGAAGGCGAAGAAGTAGCCTGGGCGCCGGAAGGCGCCACAGCCAAGGGTTCATGCATACCGGCCCCGAGTCATCGGGGCCTTTTTTATTGCCCGCCCGCAGTGATGTTGTCCCTTCTTCACGCCGCGCTTCCTTCCGCCCTCCGCACAGCGACTCGGGTTGATCTACCATAGCCTGCAGGGAGCACTCATGAAGTTCATCCTCACGGTATTCACGCTGTGCGCGCTCGCGCCGGCCGCGGAGAACAGCACGGAAGCGCTGGTGGAGCGCGTCGGCGACACCGGATTCATCCAGGTCCCCGGGGACAGCTTCGACTCGCTGTCGCCGCGCCAGAAGGAGGTGGCCTGGTGGTTGAGTCAGGCTTCCATCGCTATCGATCCGATCATCTACGACCAGCTCTCCCGCTTCGGCCTGCGCCAGAAGGCGATCCTCGAGATGATTGTGGCGCACCCGCAGGGCGTCGACCCGGCGGCATTGGCCAGGATTCAGAGGTTCACAAAGCTGTTCTGGGCCAATCGCGGCAATCACAACGAGATGACCGCCCGGAAGTTCATGCCGGAATTCACCTTCGAACAACTTCGTGACGCCGGACTCGCCGCTTTGCGCCGCGGCGCGAAGGATACCATGACCGAACAGGAGTTCCTCGCCGAACTGGATGCGCTTCGTCCGTCGCTTTTCGATCCGGCGTTTGAGCCGATGATCACCGCCAAGAGTCCGGAAGGCGGCCACGATATTCTGCAGGCAAGCGCGAACAACTTCTACCAGGGCGTGTCGCTGGCCGATCTGACCGGCTTCACCGAACACTATCCGCTCAACTCGCGCCTGGTGAAGACCAATGGCGAACTTCACGAGGAGGTCTGGCGAGCCGGCACGCCGGATGGAAACGTCCCGCCCGGAATGTACGCCGAGTTCCTCGGGCGCGCCAACGAATATCTGGAACGCGCGCAAAGAGTGGCCGAAGCCGGACAGGCCAAGGCCATCGGCGATCTGATTTGGTTTTATCAGACCGGCGACCCGCGAGACTGGCTGCAGTTCGACGTGGACTGGGTACAGAACAACGAGCCCGTCGATTTCGCCAACGGTTTCATCGAGGTGTACCGCGACGCCCGCGGAGCGAAAGGCACTTCACAGAGTTTCGTCAGCATCACCGACCAGAAGGTGAACGCGCTGATGCAAAAGATCGCGGCCAATGCGCAGTACTTCGAGGACAAAGCGCCGTGGGCCGAGCAGTACAAGAAGCAGGGGGTGAAACCACCGCTGGCGAAAGCCGTCGAGGCGATCATCGAGACGGGCGACTTTCAGGTGAGCACCATCGGCGATAACCTGCCCAACGAAGACGAGATCCACGAGAAGTACGGGAGCAAGAGCTTTCTCTTCACTGGGTCGACGCGCGCTCTGAATCACGCCACCGGCGACGGAGTCATCCACGAGTTCTCGTGGAACGATGAGGAGTTCCGGATTCTGAAGGAGCACGGTGACGAAGCCGAGGATCTGATGACCGCGCTGCACGAGATTATCGGCCACGGATCCGGCAAGGTGAGTCCCAGGCTGACCCACGAGCCCGCTTTCTATTTGAAGCAGTACTTTTCGACGCTCGAGGAGGCGCGCGCCGATCTCATGGCGCTCTGGAATGTCTGGGATCCGCGCCTGCGCGAACTCGGGCTCATCTCCGGGCCGGACGTGGCCAAGGCCATGTATTTTCGCGCCGCCATGGCGCCGCTTACGCAACTCCAGCGTAATCCGCACGGCGCCACGCTTGAAGAGGACCACCAGCGCGACCGCCAGCTCATTGTGGAGTACATCATCGACAAGACCGGCGGGATCTCGAAGAAGGTGCGCAACGGCAAGACCTATTACTACGTGGACGACTTCGAGAAGATGCGCAGGGGCGTCGGCCTGCTCCTGGCCGAGCTGATGCGTATCAAAGCCGAAGGCGATTACGACGCGATCAAGGCCTTGGTCGACCGCTACGCCGTCCATTTCAATCCGGCGTTGCGCGATCAGGTGGTGGAGCGTTATAAGAAGCTCGATCTGCCCACCTATTGGGCCGGGATCTATCCGGAGCTACACCACAAGATGAACGTCGTCACGATTACCTATCCTCACGACGTCACGCACCAGTATCTGCACTTCAGCTCGATGTACGACCCGAGGTCGGCGCACTAATATGCGAACAAAGGCCGCCGGCGCGCTTTGGCGGCCCTCCTCGTCGGCCTCACGTTCCTCTGGATCGTGAACGACCGGGCGGCGTGCCGGCTTTCATCGAGAGGTCGCTGACTCTGATGACCGGCCCGACACCGGGGAACGATTACCCATCTTCAGCAGCAGTCTGCCTCTGACCGGCAACCAAAGCGCCGTTATGGCCGAGCTGGCCTCCTCGTTGCATTGACCGGACTGTACGGTACACGCTATTGTGTTGGGAAAGCTGCGGCATGAGCTCCATCCCCGAAAAACACGGCGAGGCGTACAGTCTCTACTGTCCGATACCGTGTACTGCCATTTGCGCCGAACTGCAGCTCCCCACTAACTGCGGATCGCCGGGCTTCGAGTTCATCAACTTCTATCTGGGATTCGAGAACGAAATCGAGTGCGGCGTGTCGCGCTCGGAGAAGTTCAAAGGCGACCACATGTGGAACCGCTTCGTGAACGGCCGCATGCTGAACCCGAGCTGGGTCTATAACGCGCACACTTCGGATACGCTCGATGGGGGCAAAGTCCAGTTGCTGCTCTTCCGCGATCCGGCGACAAGCCTGGTCTATTTCAAGGTCGACAACCAGCCGATCGGGAGTCCGGTGCCGTATGCCAACCCGAGACCGCACGTCAAGATGTCTGTCGGCGCTTCGGACGTTCGCACCTGTTTCTACGATCAGGTCCGTTTCACCCTTGTGGAAATCCGGCTCGCGGATCCGCCGCCCGGCGCCCCGGACGTCGTCGACATCGGGAAGACGGAGGCCACCGCCCTGCACCAGGCCGTCCACCTGGATTTAAAGGCAGCCAGCGAGACGCTGAGTTTCATTCCAATGGGCTGGGAACTTCATCACGCGCAAGGCGAGGATCAGATCCTCTCCCGCATGACAGTTCCTTCAAGAACCCCGCTGAACTTCGGGAACACGCTGCCACAGGCTACGAGCCTTGAAGGTGGCCTGGAGAATAAGCTGGAGCAGTTCCGGCGCGAGATGCAATCCGCGGTGGCGGGAAGCCCAAAAGGCGCCCCGCCGCAGCAGACCTCTCCAAGCAAGCCCTAGCTGCACCCGCTGGTGCCGCCACAGTTCTCGCACTTGTAGCAGCTACCGTTGCGGGTCATCAGGCCGCCGCATTCCGAGCACAGCGGCGCGTCGCTCACAATCGGCTCGAACTGCAGCGCCTGCTGCGGCTCCGGTTCGGTGGGGCGCAACGCATGGGTGTCACCGGCTTCGCCGAGCGCATACTCCGGCCCGAGGAATCGCGCGCCCAGCCAGCGGAAGATGTAATCCATGATCGACTTGGCGTAGGGGATCTGCTGATTCCCCGTCCAGCCGCTCGGCTCGAAGCGCACATGGCTGAACTTGTCCACGAAGAACTTCAGCGGCACGCCATACTGCAGCGCGTAACTGATGGAAGTGGCGAAGCTGTCCATGAGCCCGGAAATGGTTGAGCCTTCCTTGGCCATGGAGATGAAGACTTCGCCCGGCGTGCCGTCTTCATACATCCCCACCGTGATGTAACCTTCGTGCCCGGCGATGGAGAACTTGTGAGTGACGGAAGCGCGCTCATCGGGCAGCTTGTGCCGCACCGGCTTGTAGACGATCTTCTCGGTGACCGTGGGCTGCGCCGGAGCCGCTGCAGCAGGCTTCTTCGCATCCTTGTTGCCGGCCGTGTTGAGCGGTTGCGTCCGCTTCGAGTTGTCGCGGTAGATAGCCACAGCTTTCAATCCCAGACGCCAGCTTTCGATGTAGGCGTCCATGATCTCTTCTACTGTAGACTCTTCCGGCATGTTGATGGTTTTCGAGATCGCGCCGGAGATGAACGGCTGCACCGCGGCCATCATGCGTACATGACCCATGTGATGGATGAACCGCTTGCCGTTCTGCGGACGGAAGCTGCAGTCGAAAACGGCGAGGTGCTCGTCCTTCAGACCGGGCGCCCCTTCGATGGTGCCGGTGGAGTCGATGTAGGTAACAATCTTCTCCGCGTTCTCGGGCGAGTAGCCCAGCTTAATGAGCGCCTGCGGCACCGTGTTATTGACGATGCGGATCACGCCGCCGCCCACCAGCTTCTTGAACTTCACCAGCGCGAGGTCAGGCTCGATGCCGGTGGTATCGCAGTCCATCATGAAGCCGATGGTGCCCGTCGGCGCAATCACCGTGGTCTGCGAGTTACGGAAGCCGACATGCTCGCCCAGCGAGTACGCATCGTGCCACACTTCGACGGCGGCATCGAACAGATCGGCGGGAACGCGCTTGCTGTCGATGGCGCTGACGGCACGGCCGTGCTGCAGGATGACATCGAGGAAAGACTGCTCGTTCAGCGCATAACCGGGGCACGGCCCCACGGCTTCAGCAACGCGGGCGCTGGTCAGATAGGCCTGGCCGCACATCACCGCGGTGATCGCTGCCGCCCAGTCGCGCCCCTGCGCGGAATCGTAGGGAATGCCCATGGACATTAAGAGCGCGCCGAGATTGGCGAAGCCGAGGCCCAGCGGACGGAAATCGTGCGAATTGCGGGCGATCCGCTCGGTGGGATAGCTGGCTGCGTCTACGATAATCTCCTGCGCCAGAGTCACGGTGTCGCAGGCGTGCCGGAACGCCTCAACGTCAAACTCGCCGCCCGGTCCCACGAACTTCATCAGGTTCAGCGAGGCAAGGTTGCAGGCTGAATCGTCAAGGAACATGTATTCCGAGCAAGGGTTCGACGCGTTGATGCGGCCGGTCACCTTCGATGTGTGCCAGCGATTGACCGTGGTGTCGAACTGCATGCCGGGGTCGCCGCACTGCCACGTGGCTTCTGCGATGCCGCGCAGAAGATCGCGGGCTTTGTAGCGCTTCACCGGCTGGCCGCTCGATACGGATTTCGTCCACCAGTCGCTGTCCGCCGCCGCGGCTTCCATGAACTCGTCGGTCGCGCGTACGGAGTTGTTGGCGTTCTGGAAGAAGATCGAGCTGTACGCGTCACCGTCGATTGACGCATCATAGCCCGCGTCGATCAGCGTATGCGCCTTCTTCTCTTCCTTCGCTTTGCAATAAATGAATCTCTCGATGTCGGGGTGGTCTGCGTTGAGAATCACCATCTTCGCCGCGCGCCGCGTTTTGCCGCCACTCTTGATCACGCCGGCGAATGCGTCGAAGCCCTTCATGAAGCTGAGCGGACCGGAGGCCTTCCCGCCGCCAGAGAGCAACCCGTTCTCCTCGCGCAGGGTGGAGAGATTGGTTCCGGTTCCCGAACCCCATTTGAACAGCATGCCCTCGGTCTTGGCCAGATCGAGAATCGATTCCAGCGTGTCTCCCACCGAGTTAATGAAGCAGGCAGAGCATTGCGGACGGCTCTCGCCCTTCTTCAGCGCGACAATCCCATCGGTGGCCTCATCCCAATGCCAGCCGTAGCCGCGCGCTTCCTTCACCCCGACGTTAAACCACACCGGCGAGTTGAAGCAGGCCTTCTGGGTCAGCATCAGGTGTGCGAGCTCGTTGCGGAAATTCTCAGCATCGGCTTCAGTGCGGAAGTAGTTGCCGACTTTGCCCCAGTCGGCGATGGTGTCCACCACGCGATGGACAAGCTGCGCAACGCTTTTCTCACGCTCCGGCGAGCTGGCCTTTCCGTGGAAATACTTGCTGACGACGATGTTGGTGGCGGTCTGCGACCAGTCGACCGGCACCTCGACATCGGTCTGCTCGAAGATGATTTGACCCTTATCGTTAGCTATGGCTGCGGTTCGTTGTTCCCATTTGAGCTCGTCGTACGGAGTCCGGCCGGGCTCGAGCTTCTGGGTGAAGTATTTCGGGAAGGTCACGCCAATGCGCTGCGAGGTCGGAAGCGGCCGCTTTCCGTTCCGAAGCTCGCCCACCCGGGTGCTGAGGTCAACGCTGAGCTGTCCCATCTTTTATCTACTCCTGGCGCTCTGTCAGATTCTCGGGGGATCTGACGATTTTCTCATGGTTCCCCGGCTTCCTGCACACGAACGTTAATAAACCATTAAGCCAGGGACGCACTGGCAATAATGACCCAACATATAGTGGTAGGTCAAGAACTTTATCTATTAGATGTACAGTACCTTACAAGGGGTGCGGGTGGTAGTGCCCACAAGGTCGGTTGGGGATGACCTGTGTCCCAACGACACAGGTCTGCCACAGTCTGTCCAGGGCTTTCCGGCTTTTCCTGCTTCTAACTCATTGAAAAAGCGTACCAGAACTCCGGTTCCAGGATTGCTCTTACAGGGAACGAATTGATTGAGGTAATCTCTAGACCTGCCCTCTGATTGCAACGAGTGAGATAACGAAGCGAGCCGGAACGAAAAACGGCGTGCTTGCGGGAGCCGGTGTTCAATCTTTAGCCGCTCTCTTCGGGACTTGCTGGTTGCATCAGAGGGGCTTTTTTTAGGTCTCTGACTCATTTTGTGCGAGCTTTCCACGGGTCACGGGAAGCAGCGATGCTGGCGTTCGTGGTACAGGATAGAAGGACGCGGGCCTGACCAGGAATTGAACCAGTAAGCGGGTGTTTGATTCGGCGCGCTGTAGCCGTGATCCAGCCCGTTCCGGGCAGCGCGCATTGGCCGCCGGTCTACCTTATATAAGCCTCAGCAACCGGCGGCCGATGCGTTCCTCCTTCCCTGTCGTGGTAATGTGAATTACAGTAGAAACGCGTGGAACCGGCTTGATTCAGCGGCGGACGCTGTTTATACTGGCTCTTTCCTGCTTGCGGTGCAGGGGTGCTGCATGATGGTTCGCGATGATATCGACCCATTGGGCCCTCAACGGGAAGCGGCGATGTTTTATGGTCTTTTCCTGCGGGGGCACTCGCCGGAAGCGCTTCGCCGGGATATCGACGTACCCAAGCCGGTGCTGGATAAGTGGTTGAAGCGCAAGTACGAACCCAGCTTTCGCGACACCATCCACCGGATGTATTCCTACCGCAAACAGGTTCTGGCCATTTTCGACGAGCTGGTGCTCCACGAGAAGGTTAGAGTGCGGGTGCAGTAGCCGCTCGAATCCGCAGCAACGAATTCCACAGGTCCGCCACCAGATCCAGCCTCAGCGCATTCGCACCATCGGAGAGCGCCCTCTCGGGAGCCTCGTGCACCTCGAAAAACACGCCGTCGATGCCCGCAGCCACCGCAGCCCTTGCCAGCGGCGCGATGAACTGCGGTTGACCGCCAGAAACCGTGCCCGCTCCGCCCGGAGTCTGCACACTGTGGGTGGCGTCGAAAATCACCGGCCAGCCCGATTCGCGCATGATGGTGAGGCCGCGCATGTCCACCACCAGGTTGTTATAGCCGAACGACGAGCCGCGCTCGGTGAGCAGCACCCGCGTGTTTCCGGTGGAGGCCACCTTCTCGGCGGCCAGGTGAATATCGTGAGGCGCAACGAACTGGCCTTTCTTGATGTTCACGACACGCCCGCTGCGCCCGGCCTCGAGCAGCAGGTCGGTCTGTCGGCAGAGAAACGCGGGGATCTGGATGATGTCCACTGCTTCGGCGGCCGGAGACACCTGCGATACTTCGTGCACATCCGTCAGGACCGCGTAGCCTTCGCGGCGCAAGCCCGCCAGAATCCGCAGCCCTTCCGTCGGGCCGGGTCCACGATACGACCCACCGCTGCTGCGATTGGCCTTATCGTACGAAGCTTTGAAGACGAAAGTGCCGAGAATGCGCTTCAGCTCGGCCGCGAGGAAATGGACGTGTTCCTCGCTCTCGATGACGCATGGACCGGCGATGGGAACCAGCGGACAGCCGCGGCCGAAGGCAATCGGCGCGCCGGCGGACGTGGTGAACTCAACCATGTTCAGCGTGCGTGAGCTGCTGGTGAACGCGAGTCTCGACGGTGGCATGCGGCCGCTGCTTCCGGTGCTTCAGGGCCGCGCCGATGAAGGCCCTGAAAAGCGGGTGAGGCTCCATCGGTTTGGACTTGAATTCCGGATGGAACTGGCAGCCCAGGTACCACGGGTGATCGCGAACCTCGCAGATCTCCACGTAAATGCCGTCGGGAGTCTGGCCGGCGAGAACCAGGCCGTTTTCGGTCAGCGTCTTTTCGAACTCGCGATTGAACTCGTAGCGATGCCTGTGGCGCTCGCTGATCTCCTCCGCCCCATAGGCGGCGCGCGCGAAAGTTCCTTCCGCCAGCCGGCATGGATAAGCGCCCAGCCGCATGGTCCCGCCCAACTCGTCGATACCCTTCAACTCGCGCAGCTTGTAGATGACGCGGTATGGCGCGACCTTGTCGAACTCCGTGGAGTTGGCGCCCTTAAGGCCGCACACGTTGCGCGCATACTCGATGACCATGGTCTGCATGCCGAGGCAGATGCCGAAATAAGGCACCTTGTGCTCGCGCGCGAAGCGGATGGCATTGATCATGCCTTCGACGCCGCGCTCGCCGAACCCGCCGGGAACGAGAATGCCGTCGTACTGGCGCAGCCGCTCGATGCAATCGGGCCATTCCAGGTGCTGCGCTTCGATCCATTCGATGTTGACCTTTGCGCGATGTGCCAGGCCGCCATGCAGGAGAGCTTCCTTTAGGCTCTTATAAGAATCCTCATATTCGACGTACTTGCCCACCAGCCCGATGGTCACGTGATCGGCCGGGTTCTGCATGCGCTCGATCATGCCGGTCCAGTGGCTCAGATTGCGCTCCGGCGCGTCGATCTTCAGCAGATCGATCAGAATCTCGTCGAGTCCCTGTTCAGCGAAGACCAGCGGGCACTCATACACCGATTGCACGTCGCTGGCGGTGATCACCGCGTTCACATCGACGTCGCAGAACAGCGCCACCTTTTCCTTCAGGTCCTGCGAGAGTGGATGATCGCTGCGGCACATCAGCACGTCGGGCTGGATACCGATAGCGCGCAATTCCTTCACGCTGTGCTGTGTGGGTTTCGTTTTCAGCTCCTGCGCGGCGGCAATCCAGGGAACCAGCGTCACGTGGACGAAGGCGGTGTTGTCGCGTCCGAACTCGTGGCGTAACTGACGGATGGCTTCGAGAAACGGAAGCGACTCGATGTCGCCCACCGTGCCGCCGATCTCGACGATTACCACGTCCACGCCAGGAGCAACCTTGCGCGCCGCGTCCTTGATCTCGTTGGTAACGTGCGGAATCACCTGCACGGTCTTGCCCAGATAATCGCCGCGGCGCTCGCGGGCGATGATGCGCTCGTAAATTCGCCCCGAGGTCAGGTTGTTGGCCTGGGTGAGCGGAGCGTGGGTGAATCGCTCATAGTGCCCAAGATCGAGGTCGGTCTCGGCGCCGTCGTCGGTAACGAAGACTTCGCCGTGCTGGAAGGGGCTCATTGTGCCGGGGTCCACGTTGAGATACGGGTCGAACTTTTGCAGAGTGACGCGCAGGCCGCGGCTCTCCAGCAGACACCCGATCGAGGCCGCCGCGATCCCCTTACCCAGAGAGGAGACCACGCCGCCGGTCACAAAGATGTATTTCGCCACGTCAATGAACTCCTTCCACGCCCGGCGCCGCTACTTCGAACAGCCTCGAAGCGCGCTCCAGGTCTTCCGGCGTGTCCACGCCGAGAGAGTCGTACTCGGTTTCGGCTACGCGGATACGATGTCCGTTCTCGAGAGCGCGCAACTGCTCGAGCTTCTCCGCTTTCTCCAGCGGCCCCACGGGCAGATCGGAATAACTAAGCAGGAATTCCCGGCGGTACACGTAGAGGCCAATGTGCTTAAAGAGCGCGAGGCCGCTGCCGTCACGCGCGTAGGGAATGGCATATCGCGAGAAATAGATGGCGTTGCCGGCGATATCCGTGACCACCTTGACAACGTTGGGATTCACGATCTCCGCGGGATCCTCGATGCGTCGCTTGAGCGTACCCATGGGTGCGTCGGCGTCGTCGAGCAGCGCCAGCACGGCAGCGTCGATGGCGGCCGGATCGATAAGAGGCTCATCGCCCTGGATGTTCACGACGATGCTGGCCGGATCGGCCGAGGCCACTTCGGCGATGCGGTCCGTTCCCGAAACGTGATCGGTCCGCGTCATGCGAACTGGTGCACCAAATTTCCGCGCGGCAGCCTCGATACGCGCATCGTCGGTGGCGACAATCAGGTTGGTGAGATAGCGCGCCTGCAAAGCCCGCTCGTACACGTGCTGGACGATTGGTTTTCCGGCGAGAGGGGCGAGTGCCTTACCTGGGAAACGAGAGGAAGCGAACCTGGCAGGAATAATGCCCAGGATTCTGGTCGGCACAGTCGATTATAGCATGCGACGGCATGTTTCGCGGCTACGTGTCCGAAGACGCGCCTCGCGCATCGGTACGCGCCTTCCTCTTTCACCTCCCTAACCTATGCGTTGCGTTGCCTCGGATCGGACGCCAAAAGTGATAGACTCGCGGTGACCCGTTATTAGCGCGTGCAATAACGGCATCCCGGCTCGATCGAACCGCGCGGAATCCCCTATAGAGGTCAATGTAATGCCACGGGAATATCCCCGGCAGGCGCGGGCGCTTGCCGGTCTCGCGCTGGCGTGCGCGGCGGCTGGCTGCGCGCAGACTGCTGCCTCGCGCGCCCTCATCAATCAGGCTGTCGACGAGGGCCGGCTGATCACGCTTGCCGGCAATGTACGTTCGGACAAGATTCGATACGCCGATCTCGGGCCGGCCGAAAGCGATCTCCGCCTGGATATGTATCTCCAGCTCAAACGCTCACCGGAGCGCGAAATCGCGGCGCAGCAGTTCGTCGAGTCGCTTACCGACAGGACGTCACCCAACTTCCACAAGTGGATCACCGCCGCCGAGTACGGACGAAGGTTCGGCGCATCTCCCGAGGACATCGCCACCGTTTCGCGTTGGCTCGAATCGCACGGATTCACCGTCAATAGCGTCCCGGCGAATAGCATGGTGATCGATTTCTCGGGCACCGCCGCTCAGGTGAGCGAGGCGCTTCATACCGAGATCCACACCTTCGATGTCGCGAGTAAGCGCCGCTTCGCCAATGTGAGGGATCCTCGAATCCCTGCCGCGCTGGCTCCTGCGGTGGCCGGAGTCGTCTCCCTGAACAACTTCGGGCCGCATTCCATGCTTGTGCCCAGGGCGCAGTATACGCTGAGCAGCACAGAGGCGCCCCTGGTCCCGGGAGATCTTGCCACCATCTACAATTTGAATGCGGTATTCGCCGGCGGTTATACGGGCAAAGGCCAGACCATCGTCCTGGTGGAGGACACGGATCTCTACGCCGGCACCGCCGATTGGAAAGCGTTCCGCCAGAAGTTCGGCCTCGATCGGTACGCCGACGCGTCACTCACGCAAGTGCATCCCACGCCCGCATCCGGCGGTACTGCCTGCAACGATCCCGGCATCAACGAGGATCTGGATGAAGCCGCGATTGACGTCGAATGGGCCACGGCCACGGCCCCCGACGCCACCATTGTCATGGCCTCCTGCGCGGACTCGACGAATTTCGGCGGATTCATCGCCCTGCAAAACATGCTGACCAACGGCGGTACGCTGCCGAGCGTGGTCAGCATCAGCTACGGCGAGTCGGAGGTGGAGACAGGAGCCGCCTTCAACGCGTATATCAATGTGCTCTACCAAACCGCCGCTGCGGCGGGAGTGTCGGTCTTCGTTTCGTCCGGCGATGACGCCGCGGCGGCATCCGATCGTGGCTCGCTCGCGGCGGTATTCGGAATCGGTGTCAGTGGCTGGGCATCCACGGCATACAACGTGGCCGTCGGCGGCACTGACTTCAGCGATCTGCCAGACGGAACCACTGCTACCTTCTGGAACTCCGTGAACGGCAAATACTTCAATTCCGCCACCTCTTATGTCCCGGAGATCCCGTGGAATGATTCGTGCACCGGCTCTCTCGCCGCCAGATTCGAGGGCTTCGGCGCGGGCTATGGCGCATCGGGTCTCTGCAATGCCGACCCGAATCTTGCGAACACCATTGGGGGCAGCGGAGGGCCAAGCGCTTGCGCGACCGGCACGCGTTCCTCGGACTTCGCCGTCAGTGGTACCTGCGCCGGGTACGCCAAGCCCTCCTGGCAAACCGTCTTCGGGAACCCCAGCGACGGTGTCCGCGATCTCCCGGACGTCTCGCTCTTCGCGTCGAACGGTTTCTGGGGCCACTACTACGTGGTGTGCCTGTCGCTCGATGCCGATTGCACGAGCGATCCATCGACCTGGCCCGGATACGGCGGGACTTCCGTTTCTTCGCCGATCATGGCGGCCATTCAGGCCCTCATCAATCAGGCGCTCGGCGTTACCAACGTGGGCAACCCCGATCCTGCTTACTACGAAATTGCTCGCAATGAGTTTGGCGCGTCGGGCAACGCAGCGTGCAACTCCAGCGCCGGGCCGGATTCCACCTGCAGCTTCAACGATGTCACGCGCGGCGACATGGCCGTTGCGTGCGCCGGTTCAATCGACTGCTTCCTGGATGGAGAAGTGGTCGGAGTTCTCTCCACCTCGAGCACGTCGTATGAGCCCGCGTACGCGGCGGCCCCGGGCTGGGATTTCGCTACCGGGCTTGGCAGCGTGAACGCGTTCAACCTCTTGATTAGCTTTGTGAACTCGGTGGCTCCTTCGAGTTTGCCCACCGGCGCGCCGGTGCTGCTGTCCCCGGCCAACGGGGCCACCGGTGTTTCCCCGGAACCGGACCTGTCGTGGCAACTGACGCCCGGCGCGAGATCCTACGACGTCTATTTCGGCACGGCTTCGCCGCCTCCTTTAGTCGCGAATACGATGAACTTTACGTATACGCCGGCCGCGCTGAACCCGAACACGGCGTATTACTGGGCGGTCGGCGCGAGGAATAGCATTGGCGCAGTCGCGTCTGCGCCTTGGTCGTTCACCACGGGATGTGCGTCAGCGTTGAAATCTCGGGGCGCTTCGGTGTCCGCGGCAGGTGGTGCAGGTACCATCCTCGTAACCTCCCCGGCTGGCTGCGCGTGGACGGCGGTGAGCAACGCTTCCTGGATTGTCATCGCGTCTGGCCCTTCCGGCGCCGGCGATGGAACCGTCGAATACTCGGTGGCAAGCAATATGGACGCATCGCGGACGGGCACAATCACCGTTGCAAACCAGACCTTCACCATCAGCCAGGCCTCCGATGCTTTTCTGATTTCTACTATGGCCGGCGGAGCGCTTCCTCCGACGGCTGCGGCCGGAACCTCGCTTTCGTTTTCTCTCGGCAGTGGGCTCGCCGTCGATTCGTCGGGCAACACATACTTCACGAGCTCCAAACTGAACGCCGTTTTCATGGCCAATCCCGCGGGTGTTGTAACGCGCATCGCGGGAACTGGCGAGCCGGGTTATGCCGGGGATGCGGGGCCCGCTCTGAGCGCGCAATTCTACAACCCAGGTGGTCTGGCAATCGACTCGGCCGGCAATCTCTACATTGCCGACACTGTCAACAACCGCATCCGCAAGCTGGATGTCTCGGGGAATGTCATTACCGTAGCGGGAAACGGCGGTTGTTGTTCTCCCACTGGCGACGGGTTCCCGGCAACAAGCGCGCAGATTGGCATTGTCTACGCTCTGGCGTCGGACGCCGCGGGAGACCTGTACCTTTCCGACAATTACAACAACGTGATTCGAAAAGTCGACACGCATGGAATCATAACCACGGTGGCCGGCAACGGCACTCCCGGATATTCCGGCGATGGTCATGCGGCCACCAGCGCACAACTGAACAGCCCATACGGCGTCGCTGCGGACGCGGGCGGCGATTTGTTTATCGCCGACGCCGGCAACCTGCGTGTCCGCAAAGTCACCGCGGGCGGGACCATTTCCACCGTTGCCGGCGATGGAGGCTGCTGCTATCCGGGTGACGGCGGTCAGGCCACCAGCACGGAGCTGACCTATCCGCAGAGCGTTGCGCTGGACCCGTGGGGCCGCCTTTATATCGCCGACAGCGGAGCGGCGCGCATCCTGAAGTTGAACTCCTCCGGAACTATCGCCACCGTGGCGGGAAATGGGTCGGCGGGTTACTCGGGCGATAACGGCGCAGCCACGAGCGCTCAACTTTCGTCGCCCACCGCCCTGGCCATCGACGGCTCCGGAAACCTCTATGTCGCCGACACGGACGAAGCGCGCATTCGCAAAGTGGATGCGGGAGGCGCCATCGCAACTCTGGTTGGCGGTGCAATCAACGATGGCGGCATTGCCGCCCTCGGCCTGCTGAATCAGCCCGCCGCCGTTGCCAGTGACACTATCGGGAACGTATACATCGCCGACACATTCAATCATCGCGTCCGCAAGGTGACGCCCAGCGGAAGTATCTCCACGGTTGCGGGAACAGGCGAATCCGGTTTTGCGGGCGATGGCCGGGCGGCAGTGAACGCGCAACTGAACAGCCCGCAAGGCGTGGCCGCCGATTCCGCTGGCGACATCTACATTGCCGACACCGGTAACGAGCGTGTGCGCAAGGTAGATACCACGGGCACCATCACCACTCTGGCGGGAAACGGCGCCACCGGTTACTCGGGCGATGGCGGCTCCGCTACCAGCGCTACGTTGTGGTCGCCCCGCGGGCTTGCCTTGGATTCCAACGGGTATGTCTACATCGCCGACACTTCCAATAGCGCGATCCGGAAGGTGGTGGGCACAACCATTACGACCGTGGCTGGCAACGGCCTGGCCGGTTTCTCCGGCGACACCGGCAAGGCTACCAGCGCTCAGCTTCGCTACCCCCGCGGTGTCGCCGTGGACAGCGCCGGCAACATGTATATTGCCGATACCGGGAACCTGCGCGTTCGAATGGTTTCGAAGGGTGGAACCATCACGACAGTCGCCGGGGACGGAAACTGCTGCGGCCAGCTCGGCGATCGAGGACTCGCAACGAGCGCCGACTTGGCTTATCCCGAAGGCGTCGCTGTAGACGCATATGGCAATCTGTATATCGCGGATACGGATATGGCGTGGATCCGCGAGGTGACTCCATCCGGCATGACGAGCACTATCGCGGGAATCTGGGGCTACGCTTATTCAGGTGACGGCGGTCCGGCGACGCTTGCCAGTCTCTGGCTCCCTTCTGCCGTGGCCATAGGGCCCGACGGAACTCTGCTGGTGGCCGATCAGGGCAATAACGCCGTGAGAATGCTGACTCCGGCGAACGCTCAGCCGGTTCTCACCGTTCGCAGCGCACACGCCGAGTTTGCCCCTGGCCAGACCGGCGCCACTTTCACTCTGACCGTCAGCAATGCTGTTGACGCCGGGCCGACGAGCGGTCTCGTCACTGTCAACGATATTGTTCCTGCGGCATTCCCTCTCGTATCCATGTCGGGTGCGGGCTGGACCTGCCAAACCCCGGCCGGCCATGTCTGCACACGGTCCGATGCGTTGCCCGCGGGAGCTTCGTATCCGCCGGTCACCGTCACCGTGAACGTGCCGCCGTCGGCCCGGGGCCAGGCGACGAACCAGGCGAGCGTGGTTGTCGGAGGCATAAGTGCGGCCACAGCGGACCTGTCCATCGTCGGCTCGAATCCGATCGTCAGCTCATCGTTCCCGGCATCGGCAAAAGCCGGCGCTCGCGGGTTCGTGCTGGCGCTTCATGGGGCCGGATTCGAGAAAGGCGGCGTCGTTCAGTGGAGCCTGGGGGCCACTGCTACTACTCTCGACACCCGATTTATTAACGCCACGGAGGTCACTGCCGTGGTGGGAGCCGACCAGCTTGCGAAAGCCGGTGTCGCGCAGATCGTGTATACGAATCCCGGCGGGAATTCCTCGGAGCCATTCCCATTCACGGTGCTCGCCGGTCGCCGGCCGTAGAGGCAGCGTTGGACTAACTCAACCCACCGGCCGGGGAGTCGCCCGCACCGCACGCTCGAAGGCCCAGCCGCGGATGTGGTTGATCTGTTCCTTCATGGTCCGCGAGAGCGGCACAATGCTAACGGCGGTGCTGACCAGGTCCTGATCGGTGACCTCGCGGTCGGCCAGACGTGCCCGTGTAATCGCCGAGACTACGCACTGCTCGATCTCGGCGCCGGTCCAGCCCACCGTGAATTCCATCAGCTGTGCGATGTTGAACTTCGACGCGTCCTCTCCGCGCCGGTTGAGATGAATGCGGAAGATCTCCATGCGCTCGTCCTCAATCGGCAGGTCTACAAAGAATACTTCATCGAAGCGGCCCTTGCGGATCATCTCGGCGGGAAGCAAATCGAGCCGGTTCGCCGTGGCCGCGACAAACAGGCCGCGAGTTTTCTCCTGCATCCAGGTCAGGAAGAAGGCGAAGATGCGACCTTGTTCGCCGCTCGATTCGGTCGACGTGATGCCCATCTCGATCTCGTCGAACCAGAGTACCGCGGGCGCCATGTCCTCCATCATCTTGCACGATTGTACGAACACGCCTTCCGGCTTGCCATGCCGTCCCGAGAAGATCTCGATCATGTCCAGGCGATAGAGGGGTAAATCGAAATGCGAGGCAATGGCCTTTACACAGAGGCTCTTCCCGCAGCCCGGAATGCCCATCATGAGCAGGCCCTTGGGGACGATTTCCGCGCTCAGCCTGTCGCGCATTTCGAATAGCTTGCGGCGCTCGAGCAGCCACTTCTTCAGATTCTGCAGGCCGCCGACCTCGTCAATGGTGGTGCCGCCGGAAATGTACTCGATCACACCCCCGCGGCTCACCAGCAGCCGCTTCTCTTCGAGCAGAGCAGGCACCGCCCCCACTCCAAGCGCTGGGTTTACGGCCATCGCTCGGCGCATGGCATAGCGCGCTTCGTCGAGCGTCAGCCCCTGCAGGGCGCGTGCGAACTGATGCAGCACCGCATCGCCGGCCCGCACGCCTTCGTCGCGCAGAAACTGCACCAGCTCCACCAGATCCGGTGGGCGGAGTTCCACGAACACAAATGTGCGGTCAAGCTCATCGGGTATCGCGCGGACGGCCGAGCTGACCACAACATACTTCTGCTGGTCGAAGCAGCTCTCGGCAACATCGCGCAGGCGGCGGCGGACTTCGGCCGATTCGCGGAGAGGTTCGTGAAAATCCTTCAGATGAAAGAGGCCGGGGTGCGGGTGTCCGATGATGAAATCGAGCACCGCGCGCGGATCGGAGGAGCTCTCCTCCCCAGGAGCGCCGTCGCGGCTGAGACCTTCTGTGAGGCTCCAGGTCCAAACCGGCGCCGGCTCAGCCAGCCGCGGTCCCACCTCGCGAAGCACCGCGGCCACGCGTTGCTCCTCCGTGGAATGAACGTAGGTCAGCGGGCGCCCGGACTCGAAGATCTCGCGGAGTGTCTTTACTGCGCGGCTTTCGCCCGCCGATTCAGTTCGCACCGAGCTTCCTCTCCACGCTGGTTACCTTATCCTGCATTGACTGCGAGCGATCCGTGCGCGTGCCAAAGCGCATGCTGGTGGAAATACGCGGCACCCCTGCCTCGTGCAGCACTTCGTGACAACGCTTCACCGCGGCGAAGACAGCGTCCCACTCGCCCTCCACATTCGTTCCGTAAGCGTGCAGCTTCGTGTTGAGGCCGGCTTCGGTCAACACCCGTTCGCACACCGCGACTTCGCGCGATACGGAAACCCCTATCCCAATCGGGATGATGCAAATGTCCGCGATCACATGCATGAAAGGAACCCCAGCTATTCTACCCTTGCGATAACATCGAGGTTTCTATGACCCGACGCGATCTTCTCAAAAGCAGTATCGCCGTGCCCGCCGCGGCGGCAACATTGTCCCTCGACGACGTGGCGGTGGCAACCGAGAACGTTCCTGACCACCCTCGCGAACGGCTCCTTCTCGATTTCGGCTGGCGATTCAGTCTCGGCCACGCCACCGACCCCGCCCGCGATTTCGGCTTCGGCGGCGGCAAGGGCGAGACTCTTATCAAATCAGGCACACTGTTCGCGCCAGGCGATATTCATTATGACGACAGCGCCTGGAAAAAAGTCGATCTGCCGCACGATTGGGCCGTGGAGTTGCCTTTTGTCAACGATCCTGGATTGTACTCGCACGGTTGCAAGCCCCTCGGACGGAAGTATCCGGACACCAGCATCGGATGGTATCGCCGCGTGTTCGACGTTCCCGCCGGCGACGCCGGCCGCCGCATCTCCCTCGAATTCGGCGGCGTCTTTCGCGATTGCATTGTCGCGGTCAACGGCTTTTATGTCGATCGGAACTACAGCGGCTACGCTCCGTTCCGCATCGACGTTACCGACTTCCTGAACTACGGCGACAAGAACGTGGTGGTAGTGCGCGCCGACGCCTCGCTCAACGAAGGCTGGTTCTACGAAGGCGCCGGCATCTATCGCCACGTCTGGCTGACGAAGACACAACGGGTTCACGTGGCGCACTGGGGCACGTTCGTCCGCTCGGCGCTGAAAGACAATCTGGCCACTGTTCAGATCACCACCGAAGTTAAGAACGAAAGCAATGACGCGCAGAACTGCCGGGTCGTCTCTTCGGTGGTGGACGCCGCGGGCAAGCCGATCGGTTCGGTGACATCCGCTCCGGCCCCGATTGCGGCCTGGGGACGCCTGGAGTTCGAGCAGCAGGTGGCGGTGGGCAATCCGGCGCTGTGGTCGCCCGACACTCCGAACATGTACCGGCTGCTGACAACGGTGACGGATCAGATCGGCACCGTGCTCGACCGCTACGAGACGCCATTTGGAATCCGCAGTCTCCACTACGACGCCAACGAGGGCTTTTTCCTGAATGGCCAGCGCCTGGAACTCAAAGGCACCTGCAATCATCAGGATCATGCGGGTGTCGGGTCGGCGTTGCCGGACCGCGTCTTTGCATATCGCGTCGAGCGCCTGAAGGAAATGGGCTCGAACGCCTGGCGGACCGCGCATAATCCGCCCGCCGAAGAACTGCTGGACGCCTGCGACCGCCTCGGCATGATGGTAATGGATGAGACGCGCTTTATGTCGTCGGACCGCGAGGGCCTCAGCCAGCTGGAGCGCATGATCCGGCGTGACCGCAATCATCCGTCGGTCATCGTTTGGTCGCTCGGCAACGAGGAGCCCATCCAGTTCAACGAGCATGGCGTTCACATTCTGACCACCATGAAGCGTGTGGCCCACAAGCTGGACCCCACGCGGCTTTGCACGGCGGCCATGAACTTCCCGGGCGCCAGCGCGGCGGCACTGCTCATGGATGTCCGCGGATACAACTACAGCGAATCCGGCATCGACGAATACCACCGGAACGCCCCCGATCAGCCGATGCTCGGCTCCGAAACGGCCAGCACAGTGAGCACGCGCGGCATCTACGCCAACGACAAGGTGAAGGGCTACGTCAGCGCCTACGATGTCAATACGCCGCGCTGGGGTAAAACCGCCGAACAGTGGTGGAAGTTTTATGACGAGCGCAGATTCCTTGCCGGCGGGTTTGCGTGGACCGGTTTCGATTACCGCGGCGAGCCCACGCCCTACGGCTGGCCCTGCATTAATTCGCACTTCGGCATCATCGATGTCTGCGGCTTTCCCAAGGACAACTTCTATTACTACCAGGCGTGGTGGGGCCCGAAACCCGTGTTGCACCTGTTTCCACACTGGAACTGGAAAGCCGGCGATGAGATTGACGTCTGGTGCCATAGCAATCTGGAGCGCGTCGAGTTGTTCATCAACGGGCGCAGCCTCGGGGCAAGAGATGTCGTAAAGGATATGCATCTCAGCTGGAAGGTGAAATACGCGCCAGGCGTCATTGAAGCGCGCGGATACCGCGGCGGTCAGCAGGTGCTGACTGCGAGACGCGAGACCACCGGAGCGCCGGCGCGGATCGTCCTCAGGCCCGATCGCGTACGAATCGGCGCGGATGGTCAGGATGTCTGTCTGGTGGCCGCGGAGATCGTGGATGCCCAGGGGCGCATCGTTTCAACCGCCGGCAATGAGATCGCGTTCGCCGTCGCTGGCCCGGGCGCGTTGATCGGCGTGGGCAACGGCGATCCCAGCAGCCACGAATCCGACAAAGGCAACAAGCGGCAAGCCTTCAACGGATTGTGCATGGCCATCGTACAGGCTTCCAGACAGGATGGGCCGCTGAAGATCACGGCGTCGTCGCCGGGTCTGGAAGCCGCGGCGGCGACTATCGCCTGCGACCCGGCGATCGCGCGGCCGACGGCGTAGCACCCTCGGGAGTCTCGGCAACAGCTTCGCGAATCTCAGCCAGTTCGGCGTTCCCAACGGCGCATGGGATCCGCGTGAAATTCAGCTTGGAGGCAAGCTGATCTTCTAAAACCAACGTCAGCAACCCGGGCCCGCGCTGTTACCTTGCGCGGGCCTTTGCTTCTCTCCGGACTACCAAACCCTGCAGGCGCTGGCTCCCGCCACCATGGGCTGGTCCGCCTTGCACGAAAATGCCGTCTGGAATTCAGGCATATTGCGCACAACACCGTCCACGCGATACGGACCCGGCGAATGCGGATCGGTGCGTGCTCGAAGCCGCGCTTCCTCCGGCGTCTGATTCTGGCACCAGATCTGCGCGTAGCCGAGGAAGAGCCGCTGCTCGGGCGTGTAGCCGTCCACCATCGGCGCCGCTTTCCCATCAAGGAACTCCAGCAGAGCCATCAGGGCCAGCCGCACGCCGCCATTGTCGGCCGTGTTCTCGCCCAGCGTGAGCTTGCCGTTAAGATGCACACCGGGAATCGTCTCGAAGCTGGAGTACTCATCGATCAGACACTGCGCCCGCTTCTGGAACTCGGTGGCGTCTTCCTTTGTCCACCAGTCGGTCAGATTGCCTTCGCCGTCAAACTTGCGGCCCTGGTCGTCGAAACCGTGCGTGAGTTCGTGTCCCACCACCGCGGCGATGCCGCCATAATTCACCGCCTCATCGCGGCCGTTGCTGTAGAAAGGCGGCTGCAGAATTCCCGCCGGGAAGTTGATATTGTTCTCCGAAGGACTGTAGTAGGCGTTTACCGTCGGGGGCGTCATGTGAAACTCCATGCGGTCCACCGGAGTGCCGATCTTCTTCACTTGCCGCTGCACCTCGAAGGTTGTCGCCGCCAGCGTGTCGCCAAACAGATCGTTGCGTACGATTTGCACGCTGGAATAATCGCGCCACTTGTTCGGATACCCAATCTTGTTGGCAATCGCGTCGAGTTTGACGAAAGCCTGCTTCTTCGTCGCCGGTGTCATCCAGTCGAGGCTGTGCAGGTCCTTGTTCATCTCCGCCTCGATCGCTTTGACCATCGCCAGCGTATGGGCCTTGCCCTCCGCGCCGAATGTCGATTCGACATACTTCTGGCCGAGCGCTTCTCCAAGCCCCCGATCCACCATATCCACGCAGCGCTTCCATCGCGGCCGCAGCTCCTTCGCTCCGGTCAAAGCTTTGCCGTAAAACGCGAAGTTCTCATCGACGAACGGAGTCGATAGCTGGTCCGCCCATTTGTGCACGATGTGCCATTTCATGTATGCCTTGAGCGTGTCCAGGTCCGTGGCGTCCACCGTCTTTTGAAGCGCGCTATAAAAATCCGGTACGTTGACGTCGAGCGACTCAACCTTCGGTGAGCCGATTCCGTCCAGATACCGGTTCCAGTCGATGAACGGGGTCAGCGAGCCGAGTTGCGCTACCGTCATCATGTGATAAATCGCGTTCGGATCGCGGCGCGCAACCCGATCCATGGAGGCTTTGGCGAGTTCCGTTTCAAAGGCCATGATCTCTCTCGCCCGCGCCGCCGCGGCCTCCGCCGGCTCGCCGATGAGTTGCAGCATTCGCGCGATATGCTCCACATATTCGGCCCGCAGCTTCATCGAATTCTCGTCGGTTTTCAGATAGTAATCGCGATCCGGCAACCCGAGGCCGCCCTGATCGGCATCCGCGATGGTCATGCGCGAGTTCTTTGGATCGGCTTGCGAACGGAACCCGAAGAACACCGGAATTGCGTCCCGGTGCAGACGAATCACTTCCCCTTCAACATCTTTTTTGCTCGCCAGCGCGTCTACCCGCTTGAGCTCGGGCTCCACCGGGTCGTACCCCTTCGCGTTTACGGCCCCTTCATCCATGCAGGCGTGATAGTAGTCGCCAATCTTCTGCTCTACAGGAGTCCGTGAAGCGCCGCCAGTGGACGCCTTCTCGAGAATGCCGCGCAGGATCTCGCGATTTCGGTCGGCCAGCTCGTTGAACCGGCCCCAACGCGATTCATCGGGCGGGATGGGATGCGTGGCCATCCAGTTCCCGCACGCGTATCGGTAAAAGTCCACGCACGGACTTACGGTCTTGTCGAGCGCACTGAGATCTACTCCGGTGACCGGCCTGGAGCTCTGGGCCAATGCCACGCCGGTGAGCGCGGCAAAAGCTGCAACGATGAATGAGGTTAGTCGCACCTCAACATTGTATGCGTTTGCAGCACCTCCCGCAGGTGGGGCAAGCGCCTCTCTACCACACCCGGCAACCTGGACTCGCCACCATCGGTTGGCCTGCCCCGCACGAAAAGGCCTTCTGAAACTCCACCATGTTTTCGAGTGTGCCGTCCACGCGAAACCGGCCGGGCGAGTGCGGATCGACCTTTGCGTCGTTCCGGGCCCTTTGCGTCGTCTGGTTCTCACACCAGACCTGCGCCGCGCCCAGGAAAAACCGCTGCTGCGGCGTGTAGCCATCCAGCAGCCGCGCTGCTTTGCCGGCAACGAAGTCCATCATTGCCATGAAAGCCAGCCGCATGCCCCCGTTGTCCGCGGTGT
>Ga0335078_10002240_pt1 | contig 29342 bp, 24 predicted proteins | sample Lox_Sample_32_FD_206711 | JGI IMG/M metagenome (GOLD analysis project Ga0335078, IMG submission 206711) | Soil microbial communities from Loxahatchee National Wildlife Refuge, Florida, United States - Lox_Sample_3.2 | ecosystem: Environmental > Terrestrial > Soil > Wetlands | place: USA...
CCTTCAGCATGATGCTCGAGTAGTCATCGTGCGCGCGATGAAAGCGGGCGATGGGCTCCTCGATGCCGATCCCGGTCGTTACCGCGAAGGCACCGATGTAGTCGCGCACACCGCTCGTCTTCGGGGCGATGTAGTCCGCGAGACACTCGTGCGGCTGGCCGGGTGGCTTGCCCTTCTGCTGGCGAAGGAAGGAGAGCGTCTCGAGCACTTGGCCGCGGGCCTCGTCCGCATACACCTCGACATCGTCTCCCGCGGCGTTCGCCGGGAACAGTCCCACCACGGCGCGCGCCTCGAGCCAGCCCTCGGCGATGAGTTGCTTCAACATGCGGCGGGCATCGGCGTAGAGATTGCTCGCCGCCTCGCCCACCTTCGGATCGGTGAGCACGTCGGGAAACTTGCCGGTGAGCTCCCAGGCGTTGAAGAACGGCATCCAGTCGATGTAGCCGAGGAGCTCGCCGAGCGGATATTTCTCGAACGTGCGGATGCCGGGCACGCGCGGCGGCGCGGGCGCATAACCCGCCCAGTCGATGCGGCGGCGGTTCGCTCTCGCCTGCGCGATGCCGAGCTCCGGCGCCTTCACCTTCCTGCCGGCGTGCTGCTCGCGCCGGCGCTCGTGCTCGTCGTTGACCTTGGCGAGGAACGGCTCGCGCTGTTCCGGGTTGGCGAGCGTCTGGCAGATCCCGACCGAGCGCGAGGCGTCCTTCACGTAGACGACCGCCGAGCGGTACTGCGGCGCGATCTTCACCGAGGTGTGGGCCGGAGAGGTGGTGGCGCCGCCGATGAGCAGCGGCAGCTCGAAGCCCTGCCGCTGCATCTCGCGGGCGACGTTCACCATCTCATCGAGCGAGGGCGTGATGAGCCCGGAGAGGCCGATGTAGTCCGCATTCTCGCGCCGGGCGGTGTCGAGGATCTTCTCGCACGGCACCATCACGCCGAGGTCGATGACCTCGAAGTTGTTGCATTGCAGCACCACGCCGACGATGTTCTTGCCGATGTCGTGCACGTCGCCCTTGACGGTCGCGATCACGACCCGGCCGTTGGAGCGGTGGCCGCCGGAGGAGCCCTTGCTCTGCTCGATGAAGGGGATGAGATGCGCCACCGCGCGCTTCATGACGCGCGCGCTCTTGACCACCTGCGGCAGGAACATCTTGCCGGCGCCGAAGAGGTCGCCGACGACGTTCATGCCGTCCATCAGCGGCCCCTCGATCACCTGCAGCGGCCGCTCGAAGGCGAGGCGCGCCTCCTCGGTGTCCTCGATGACGAAATCATCGATGCCCTTGACCAGCGCATGCTCGAGGCGCTTGGCGACCGGGAGCGAGCGCCATTCGAGGTCCTCCTTGCGCTTCGCCCCGCCCTCGCCCTTGTAGCGGGCGGCGATCTCGAGCAGCCGCTCCGTCGCATCGGCACGCCGGTTGAGAATGACGTCCTCGACCGCAGCGCGCAGCTCCGGCGTGATCTGCTCGTAGATGGCGAGCTGGCCGGCGTTGACGATCCCCAGGTCCATGCCGGCCGCGATGGCGTGGTAGAGGAACACCGAGTGCATCGCCTCGCGCACCGGATCGTTGCCCCGGAAGGAGAACGACACGTTGCTCAGGCCGCCGCTCACGAGCGCGTGCGGCAGCAGGCTCTTGATTCGCCGCGTCGCCTCGATGAAGGCGAGCGCGTAGCCGTTGTGCTCCTCGATTCCGGTCGCCACCGCGAAGATATTGGGATCGAAGATGATGTCTTCCGGCGGAAAGCCGGCGCGCGTCAGCAGGCGATAGGCGCGCTCGCAGATCGCCACCCGCCGCTCGACGGTGTCCGCCTGCCCCTGCTCGTCGAAGGCCATCACGACCGCCGCGGCGCCATAGCGGCGCACCTTGCGCGCGTGCTCGAGGAAGATCTCCTCGCCTTCCTTCAAACTGATCGAGTTGACGATGCCCTTGCCCTGCAGACACTTGAGCCCCGCCTCGAGCACGCTCCACTTCGAGGAGTCCAGCATCACCGGAACACGCGCGATGTCGGGCTCGGCGGCGATGAGGTGCAGGAAGCGCACCATGGCCGCCTCGGAATCCAGCATCCCCTCGTCCATGTTGATGTCGATGAGCTGGGCGCCGCTGGTGACCTGCTGGCGCGCCACCTCGAGCGCCGCCGCGTAGTCGCCGGCCTCGATGAGCTTGCGAAAGCGCGCAGAGCCGGTGACATTGGTGCGCTCGCCGACGTTCACGAAGAGCGAATCCTCGTCGATCGCGACCGGCTCGAGCCCCGCGAGGCGCGTCTTCACGGGCACGCTCGGCAGGGCGCGCGGCGCCAAGCGACCAAGCCCCTGGTGCAGCTGCCGGATGTGCTCCGGTGTCGTGCCGCAGCAGCCGCCGAGGATGTTGACCAGGCCCGAGGCGGCGTAGTCGCGCAGGATCTCCGCGGTCTCCTCCGGCGCCTCGTCGTACTCTCCAAAGGCGTTCGGCAACCCGGCGTTCGGGTAGGCGCACACCCGCGTGTCGGCGACGCGCGCGAGCTCCTGCACGTAGGGGCGCAGCTGCCGCCCGCCGAGCGCGCAGTTGAGGCCCACCGCGAGCGGACGCGCGTGGCGGATGGAATTCCAGAAGGCCTCCGCCGTCTGGCCCGAGAGAATCCTTCCCGAGGCATCGGTGATGGTGCCCGAGACCATGATCGGCACTTCCGCGCCGATCTCATCGAACAGCGACAGCGCCGCATAGATCGCGGCCTTGGCGTTCAGGGTGTCGATCACCGTTTCGATGAGCAGCAGATCGGCGCCGCCGAGGAGCAGCGCGCGCGCGGCATCGAGGTAGGTGGCCGCGAGCTCATCGAACGAGGTGCTGCGAAAGCCCGGATCGTTCACATCCGGGGAGAGCGAGCACATGCGGCTCGTGGGCCCGAGCGCCCCGGCGACGAAGGCCGGGCGGCCGGCCGAGCGCGCGTATTCGTCGGCGGCGGCGCGCGCCAGGTGCGCCGCGCGGTAGTTGAGCTCCGGCACCAGCGCCTCGGTGCCGTAATCGGCCTGCGATACGGAGTTGGAATTGAACGTGTTGGTCTCGATGATGTCCGAGCCGGCCTCGAGGTACGCGCGATGGATCGCGGCGATGACCTCCGGGCGCGTGAGTGTCAGGATGTCGTTGTTGCCCTTGAGGTCGCGTCCATGGTGGAGGAATCGCTCGCCGCGGTAGCCGCGCTCATCGAGCCGATGCTGCTGCACCATCGTGCCCATGGCGCCATCGAGGAGCACGATGCGCTCATCGAGCAGGCGCTTCAGGCGCTCGATCCGCTCCTGCCGCTCGGCCTCATCGACGGGTGAGACCGCGAACGGCGCGGCGGCCGCCCTCGGCGCCGTTGCGTCCTTGTCGCGGGGCACCGGCCGATCGGCCCGCGCGGGAAGATGCGTGCAGCCGCTCATGCGGAGGCTCCCGCGGCGATCGGAGCCGCGGCGGGCTGTCTGCCCGGCCGTACGCCCAATGCGTGGCAGATCGCGTAAGTGAGCTCCGCGCGGTTGAGAGTGTAGAAATGGAAGTCGCGCACGCCGTGTAGTTCCAGCATCTGCACCTGCTCTATCGCGACGCTCGCCGCAAGCAGACGCCGCGTCTCCGGATCATCATCGAGGTCCTGAAAGCGCTCCTCGAGCCAGCGCGGGATGCTCGTGCCGCAGCGGGCGGCGATCCGCAGCACCTGGGGGAAGCGCGTGATCGGCAGGATCCCGGGCACGATGGGCGCGCGAATGCCGGCGCCGGCACAAAGATCGCGAAATCGCAGGAAAGCCTCCATGTCGTAGAAGAACTGCGTGATCGCGCGCGAAGCGCCCGCATCCAGCTTGCGCTTGAGATTGTCGAGATCGAACTTCGGCGAGGGTGCCTCGGGATGCACTTCCGGATAGGCGGCGACGGAGATGTCGAAATCCGCGACCGTCCTCAGGCCCGCCACCAGATCCGCGGCGTAGGCGAAGCCGTCCGGATGCGGCTCGTAGCGCGCAGCGCCCTGGGGCGGGTCGCCGCGCAGCGCCACGATGTGACGGATTCCCTGATCGCGATACTGGCGCGCGATGTCGAGAATCTCGCCGCGACTCGCGCCCACACAGGTCAGGTGCGGGGCACCCACGAGCGCGGTCTCCTGTTGGATGCGGGTCACCAGCTGATGCGTGCGGGCGCGGGTCGAGCCGTCTGCGCCGTAAGTGACGGAGACGAACCGCGGGGCAAGCGGCGCGAGGCGCTTCACGGAGCGCCACAGCAGCGCTTCCATTTCCGCATCGCCCGGCGGGAAGAATTCGAAGGAAACGTTGAGTTTGTTCATGGCTGCAGCCGTTGAATGGTTGGGGCGCTTCGCCCGTCAAGCCGCGCTTGCCGTGCCGCGCGTGCGCTCCGCGGGCAGAGTGGCGAGCGCCGCCAGCACGTGTTGCCCGTCCGCTTCGAGGGGACTCATCCGCGCGCAGGCGAGGCCCGCCTCGCCGAGCAGCCTTCGCAGCCGCGCGAGCGGATGCTCCACCACCCGCTCCCGCGGGCTCTCGAGCGAGTCATAACCTTCGAAGAGGAGCAAACGTCCGCCGGGCGAGAGCACCCGGCGCGCGGCCGCGAGCAGCGCCTGCGGCGCCTGCCCGGGCGCGCCCGATCGATCGAGGAGCACGACGTCGAAAGTCTGTCCGAGACGCGCCAGATCTCGGGAGCCGGGCGGCTCCCCGCCCGAGGCGAGGAGCACGCGGCAACGAAGGCCGGCGCGCTCGAGAACCGCGCGGGCCGCCTGCGAGGAGCGGCGGGAGTGCGCGATAACGCTGCAATCCCTTCCCAGAGTGGCCGCGGTCTCGATGAGCTCCGGGTGATCGGCGCCGACGAGCAGGACAGCTCCTGCTCCTGCTCCCGCGGCCGGCTCGACCGACTCGACGAATCCCCGCAGCTCCCTCCCCAGTCGCGAAGCCGCCGGCACTCCCTGGCGCAGTCCCTCGGTCCGAAGGGCCTGCGCCCGCTCCCGGTCGCGGGACAGGAGCGGGTCGGAACGGTCGAGCTGACCGAGGAGCCCCTGCACGAAGCCCGCGGCCGGACCGGTGCGAGCGAGCCCGTAGTGCACCCATTGCCCCTGGCGCAGGCGCTCGATCAGCCCCGCCTCACCCAGGATTTTGAGGTGCCGCGATACCCGAGGCTCGCTCTGACCCACTACCTGCGCGATGTCACAAACGCTGAGTTCATGGGCCGCGCAAAGCGCGAGCAGCCGAAGTCTCGTCGGCTCACCGGTCGCTCGCAGCCAGTTCAACAGGGTCTCATGGGGTGATGCAGTCATTTTGAAATAAAGACTTGCACAATTATTTAATTAAAAGATACCTGCGCTGATGGGCCAGCGCAAGTGGACGCGGATTGTTTCAGTACCGAGCCAGAATCAATGGATAGTCGACGGATTGCCGCCTGCGGGAGTCGTGTCGGCGAACAGCGCCTGCACATCGTCCTCGTCGAAACGGTAGGGCCGATGGCAGAACTCGCACGTGACGGTGACCGAGCCCTGCTCCCGGAGCACGTCGCGCACCTCGTCCGGTCCCAGAGCGCGCAGCAGGCTCGTCACTCGGCCCTGGCTGCAGCGGCACTCGAACTGCACCGGCGCACCCCGGAAGAGCCGCATGTCGTGATCGGCGAAACCGCGGCCGAGCAGCTCCTCGACCGGGCACCGCAGCAGATCCTCGGGGCTCAATCGCTCGATTCCGCGCTCGGCCTGCTCCCAGACCTCGCTCAGCTGGGAGTCATCGGCCGCCGTGTCCTCGGGCAGCTTCTGCACCAGCACGCCCGCGCCGAAGGTCTCGTCCGCGGCGAGCAGCACGCGGGTCGGCAGCTGTTCCGAGCGGGCGAAATAAGCCTCGAGTGAGGCCGCCAGCGAATCGCCGCTCAAGGGCACGATGCCCTGGTAGCGCACATGGCGCTCGTTCGCCTCGATGGTGACCGCGAACCGGCCGTCGCTCCCGACCAGGCGGCGAAAGACCTCGCCGCTCGCCGCAAGCGAATCGGCGGCGCCGTCCACCGGCAAGTCGGCTACCGCCGCCGCATCGAAACGCGCGACCGCCCGCAGGCGAAAATCATGGGTGCACTGCGCCACGAGCAGGCTCACGGCACCATTGCCCTGAAGCTGCAGCGTGAGCTGGCCGCGGAACTTCAGGGTTGCGGCGAGCAGCACCGAGGCGGCGACCGCCTGGCCGAGGAGCTCCCGCACCGGCTGCGGGTAGTCGCGATGCGCGCGCAGCTCGCGCCACGCGCCTTCCAGGTGCACCCAGTGCCCGCGGACCGGGCGGTTCTCGACGATGAAGCGACGAACCTCGTCGCGGGGTTGGATGGAGGATGGCATGCCCCGAGAATGGGGCACCGGATGCGATTACTCAACCGGGGGCAGGCTCAGCCCGGAAGCTTTCTCTTCAGCAGCTCATTGAGCTGCGCGGGATTCGCTTTGCCCTGAGTCGCCTTCATCACCTGGCCGACGAAGAAGCCGAAGAGCTTGTCCTTGCCCGCCCGGTACTCGGCGAGCTGACCCGGATTCTTCGCCATCACCTCTTCGATCGCCCTCTCGATGGCGCCGGTGTCGGTGATCTGCTTGAGGCCCTTCGAGGCGATGATCGCATCGGCGCTCCCGCCGCCGGCCCACATCGACTCGAACACTTCCTTGGCGATCTTCCCGGAGATCGTCTGATCGGCGATGCGCGCGAGCAAGCCCGCGAGCCGCTGCGCCGGCATCCTCCCCGAGCCGACCTCGAGACTCTCCTTGTTGAGCGCGGCGGCGAGCTCCCCCATTACCCAGTTGGCGGCGAGCTTCGGCTCCTGCGGCACGGCGCGCGCCACCTCCTCGTAGTAATCGGCGAGCTCGCGACTCGCCGTCAGCACGCCGGCGTCGTATGCCGAAAGCCCGTATTGAGACGAGAAGCGCGCCGCCTTCTCGTCGGGAAGCTCGGGCAGGGCCTTGCGCACCTCCTCGATGAAGGCCTCATCGAGCGCGAGCGGCAGGAGGTCGGGGTCCGGGAAGTAGCGATAGTCGTTCGCCTCCTCCTTGGTGCGCATGGAGCGCGTCTCGCCCTTGTCCGGGTCGTACAGACGCGTCTCCTGCACGACCTTGCCGCCCGACTCGATGAGATCGATCTGACGCGCCACCTCGTACTGGATTGCCTTCTCGACGAAGCGGAAGGAGTTGATGTTCTTGATTTCCGCGCGGGTCCCCAGGCCCTCGCTCTTGCGCCGCACCGACACGTTGGCATCGCAGCGGAACGATCCCTCCTGCATGTTGCCGTCGCAGATCTCGAGGTAGCGCACCAGCGTGTGCACCTTCTTCATGTAGGCGACCGCTTCCTTCGCCGAGCGCAGATCCGGCTCAGAGACGATCTCGAGGAGCGGCGTGCCGGCGCGGTTGAGATCGACTCCCGTGAGCCCGCCCAGCCCCTCGTGCAGCGACTTGCCCGCGTCCTCCTCGAGGTGCGCGCGGGTGATGCCGATGCGCTTGGTGCTGCCGTCATCGAGCACAATGTCGAGCGCGCCCTGCGCCACGATGGGCAGCTCGTACTGACTGATCTGGTAGCCTTTCGGCAGATCCGGATAGAAGTAGTTCTTGCGCGCGAACACCGAGTGGCGCGCGACGCGCGCCCCGATCGCGAGCCCGAAGCGTACCGCCATGCGCACGGCCTCGCCGTTCAACACCGGCAGCACCCCCGGAAAGCCGAGATCGATCAGGCTCGCTTGCGCGTTGGGTGGCGCGCCGTAAGCAGTCGAGGCGCCGGAGAAGATCTTCGAGCGCGTGGCGAGCTGGGCGTGGATCTCGAGACCGATGACGGTCTCCCAGCCGGGGCGAGGCTCCGTCATGCGAAGCCCTCCGGCGAGCGCCGATGCCAGTCCGTCGCGAGCTGATAACCGTGCGCGACATTGAGGATGCGCGCCTCGGAAAAATGCGGGCCGACGATCTGCAAGCCGACCGGAAGCCCCTCCACGAAGCCGCAGGGAACGGAGATCGCCGGCAGTCCCGCAAGGTTCGCGCCGATGGTGTAGATGTCGTTGAGATACATCGTGACCGGATCGGCGGTCTTGGCGCCGATGCGAAAGGCGGCCGTCGGGGTGGTGGGCCCGGCGAGCACGTCGACTTCGGTGAAGGCGCGTTTGAAATCGGCGGCGATGAGCTGGCGCACTCGCTGCGCTTTCAGGTAGTACGCATCGTAGTAGCCCGCCGACAGCACGTAGGTGCCGGTCATGATGCGGCGCTTGACCTCGGCCCCGAAACCCTCGCCGCGCGAGCGGCGATAGAGATCCTGCAGGTCGCGCGGATCCTTGCAGCGGTGGCCGAATCGCACCCCGTCATAACGCGCGAGGTTCGATGAGCACTCCGCTGGCGCGACCACGTAGTAGACGGGCACCGAGCGCGGCAGATTCGGCAGGCTGACCTCCCGCAGGATCGCCCCCGACTTCTCCAGCACCGCGAGCGCCTCGCGAATGCGCCGCTCGTTCTCGCGGTCGAGTCCGGCGTCGAAGAACTCCTTGATGAGACCCACTTTGAGGCCCGCGAGCGGCGCATCGAGCTCCGCCACATAGTCGGGCACCGGAGCATGGACGCTGGTCGAGTCGTTCGGATCGAAACCGGCGATCTCCCGCAGCATCAGCGCCGCATCCTGTGCGCTCGTGGTGAGAACCCCGCCCTGATCGAGACTCGAGGCGAAGGCGATCAGCCCGAAGCGCGATACGCGACCGTAGGTGGGCTTGATCCCCGTGATGCCGCAAAGCGCCGCCGGCTGGCGGATCGAGCCGCCGGTATCCGTCGCAGTCGCGCCCGGCACGAGGCGGGCGGCCACGGCGGCCGCCGATCCGCCCGAGGAGCCGCCGGGCACAAAGTCCGTATTCCAGGGGTTGCGGACCGGGCCGTAGTAGCTGGTCTCGTTCGAGGAGCCCATGGCGAACTCGTCCATGTTGAGCTTGCCCAGGACCACCGCACCTGCCGCCTTGAGCTTGGCGACCACGGTGGCGTCGTATGGCGACACGAAGTTCTCGAGCATCCGCGACCCACAGGTGGTGCGCACGCCGGCCGTGCAGAACAGATCCTTGTGCGCGATCGGCACCCCGGCGAGCGCCCCGCCCCCGCCGGCCGCAAGATGCCGATCGGCGGCCGCCGCGGCCTCCAGGGCCCGCTCCGCCGTCACGGAGATGAAGGCATTCAGCTTGGGCTGGCTCGCCTCGATGCGCTCGAGATAGGCTCGCACGAGCTCCACGCTCGAGAACTTCTTCGCCCGCAGGCCGGCCGCGAGCTGCGTGAGGGAATTCCTGTGAATCACGTCACTTCACACCGGGTTATTCGATCACTTTGGGGACGAGGTACAGGCCCGCGGCGACCTGCGGCGCGATCGACTGATAGAGCTCGTGGTGATCCCTTTCCGTGACCGCATCCGGCCGCAGCCGCTGCGTGAGGCCGGGCAGCGGATGGGCCATGGGCGCTACCCCCTCCGTGTCGGCGCGATCAAGCTCCCCGACCAGGTCGAGAATCCGCGACAGGCTGTCCTGGTAGACCGGAATCTCGGCGGGCTCGAGCTCGAGGCGGGCAAGCTGGGCGATGCTTTCGATCTGCGCGCGGGTGAGGGACATGGGAAGAGCGGCGAATGAGAAAAACAGCCCAAAATCATACATGTTGCCTTGCTGAATGTCCCCTCGGTTGCTAGATTACGCGCCACTTTCCGGGGGGTCCCCCGCCGTCGCTTCTCTTTCGGACGCTTCATGCTCAAACGCTTGCGCGGCTATTTCTCCAGCGATCTGTCGATCGATCTGGGAACGGCCAACACTCTGATCTATGTGCGCGACAAAGGCATCGTGCTGAACGAGCCTTCGGTCGTCGCAGTGCAGGACGAGCCCTCCCGGGGCGGCAAGATCATCGTCGCCGTGGGCCAGGAGGCCAAGAGCATGCTCGGCCGCACGCCCGGACACATCACCGCCGTGCGCCCGATGAAGGACGGCGTCATCGCCGACTTCACCTATACCGAGAAGATGCTGCAGTTCTTCATCAATAAGGTGCACGGCAATCGGATGCTGAAGCCTTCCCCGCGCGTGCTGGTGTGCGTGCCCTTCGGCTCCACTCAGGTCGAGCGGCGCGCCATCCGCGAGTCGGCCGAGGGGGCCGGTGCGCGCAACGTTGCGATCGTGAGCGAGCCGATGGCCGCGGCGGTCGGCGCGGGGCTTCCGGTGCACGAGGCCCGCGGCTCGATGGTGCTCGACATCGGCGGCGGCACCTCGGAGGTCGCCGTGCTGTCGCTGAATGGCGTCGTGTACGCCAACTCCGCGCGCATCGGCGGCGATCGCTTCGACGAGGCGATCATGAACTACGTACGGCGCAACTACGGCATCCTCATCGGCGAGGCGACCGCCGAGCGCATCAAGATCGAGATCGGCTCGGCCTATCCCGGCCAGCAGGTGCGCGAGCTCTCGGTGAAGGGCCGCAATCTCTCGGAGGGGGTGCCGCGCAGCTTCACCCTGAACAGCAACGAGATCCTCGAGGCCCTGCAGGAGCCGTTGCAGAACATCGTGAGCGCGGTCAAGCAAGCGCTCGAGCAGACTCCGCCGGAACTCGGCGCGGACGTCGCCGAGCGTGGCATCGTGCTCACCGGCGGCGGTGCGCTGCTGCGGGACATCGACAAGCTTCTCACGGAGGAGACCGGGTTGCCCGTCGTCGTGGCGGATGATCCTCTGACCTGCGTGGCGCGGGGCGGCGGCCGGATACTCGAGCTCATGGACGAGATGGGCCCCGGTCACTTCGGGCTCGAGTAGCGACGGGAGCGCTCAAAGGTTAGTGGCGGGCTTCGCGACAGGGGCCGGTAGACCGCTTTCGGGCCGCGGAGGCTCGCCGGGATTTCGCTTCGCCCTTTACGCCATCCTCTCGATCGGACTCATGATTCTCGACCAGCGGTTCGACTGGCTCGAGCGGGCGCACTACGTCATGCAGGCCGCCACTTATCCCATCGAGCGCGTGGTGAGCTCACCCGTCGCGGCCTGGCGATGGGCGCAATCGAGCTTCGCGACCCGCGATTCGCTCGAGGTGGAGAATCAGCGGCTGCGCAATCGCCTGCGGGACCTCGAGGTGCGATCTATGCGGTATGACGCACTCGCGCAGGAGAATGCCGCGCTCATCGGTCTGCGCCACTCGCTCCCGCCGGTCGCCCGGCGCTGGCTCCCCGCCGACATCGTCAACATCCAGCTCGCGGATTTGCGCCAGCGTGTCCTCATCGACCGCGGCTCCCTCAACGGAGTGCTCGCCGGGCAGGCGGTGCTGGATGATGACGGCGTGGTCGGTCAGACCCTGCACGTCGGACCCTGGAGCGCCGAGGTCATCCTCATCACCGACCCGGAGCACGCGCTGCCCGTTGCCATCGAGCGCACGGGCTTGCGGACCATCGCCGTCGGAGCGGGGGACGCGACCTCGCTCGCGCTGCCCTATCTGCCGGCCAATGCCGATGTTCGCGTGGGCGACGTCCTGGTCACGTCCGGGTTGGGCGGGGTGTTTCCTCCGGGATATCCGGTGGCAAAAGTGACGGAAGTGCACAAGGATGCGGTGCAGCCGCTGGCGCACGTGCGCGCGGCGCCGTTCGCGCATCTCGAGACCGATCGCGACGTGATGCTGATCTGGTTCCGACGCGACACTCCGGCGGCTCCGCTGACGGAGAAGCACGGCGAGCTGACTTCCGGTGATCGGGGGATCCGTCCGCTCGCGGTGCCGCAGAAGGCACCCGAGAGCGGCCTCGTGCAGCCGCCATTGCCGCCCTCCGCCAAGGACAAGAAGACGGGCGCGGCGCGCACGAAGCCGAGCGCTGCCGGCACGAAGCCGCAGGTGGCCGCGAGAAAGTCGGAGCGGCCGTCGACATGAACACCTCCAGTGCCCGCATCGCGATGCTGAAGACGGTCATCGGCGCGCTCGTGCTGACTCTGCTGCCGCTGCCTTCCTGGCTCGAGGTCATCCGTCCCGGGTTTTTGGCGCTGACGGTGCTCTACTGGTCGATCGCGGCGCCGCGCGCCGGCGGAATCGCTCTCGGCTGGGGCTGCGGACTGCTGCTCGATGCGTTCGAGGGGCCGGTGCTCGGGGAGCATGCGCTCGCCCTGGCGCTCCTCGCCTATCTCGCCGTGCGCGAGCATCAGAGAATCCGCTCGAAGCCCGCTTTTCAGCAGTCGCTCATCGTGTTCGCCGCGCTCGTCATCTACGAGTTCGTCCTCTTCGCCATCGACGGCTGGAGCGGGCACGCGCTGACGACGCCGCTGCGGTGGCTGCCGACCTTCACCGGCGCGTTGATCTGGCCGGCGGCGGCTGCGATCCTCGCACGCAGCTACCGACCGCAAACGTGAGGACGGCCGCCGTGCCAACGGCCTGAGATGTCGCCCGTTCGCATCAAGGATCACTGGCGAGAGCAGCGGATCTTCGACCGCCGCGCGATCTTCGCGGGTGCGCTCATGGCGCTGCTCGGGTTGGCTCTCCTCGGGCGGCTGTATCTGCTGCAGGTGACCCGGCACGACTACTACTCGGCGCTCTCGCAGGAGAACCGGGTGCGCACCGATCCCATTCCGGCGGCGCGCGGCCTCATCCTCGACCGCTACGGCGAGGTGATTGCCTCGAACCAGCCGACCTTCCAGCTCGAGCTGATTCCCGACGAGGTGCCGAATCTCTCGGGCTCGCTCAAGCGCCTGGTGAAGCTCGGCCTCTTGCAGGCGGATGACATCCCCGAGCTGATCGGCACCATCAAGTCGCGCCGCAGCTTCGACAGCGTGCCGATCCGGCTGCATCTCTCGGACGAGGAAGTGGCCCGGTTTGCGGTGCATCGGTTCGAGTTCCCGGGCATCGACATCACCCCCCGGCAGGCGCGTTGGTATCCTGAGGCGTCGCTCGCGGTCGATGCGATGGGCTACGTCGGTACGATCAGCGAGAAGGATCTGGCGCACATCGACCGGGCCGCCTATGCCGGCACGGCGGTCATCGGCAAGACGGGAGTCGAAGCGGCCTTCGAGAAGCAGCTGCACGGCACCAACGGCTTCCGGCAGATTCTCGTCGATGCGCAGGGTCGCCCGGTGCCGAAGCCCGGCGTCTTCGGCAAGGATCTGGAGATGAAAGCGCCCACGCCCGGCGATGACGTCATTCTCTCGCTCGACCTGAAGGTACAGAAGGTCGCCGAGGCCGCGCTCGCCGGCCAGGAAGGCGCGGTGGTCGCTCTCGATCCCAACAGCGGGGACATCATCGCGCTCGTGAGCGCACCGGGCTTCGATCCCAACCTCTTCGCCCGCGGCATCACGGAGAAGGAGTACGCGGCTCTGCAGGACGATCCCGACCGGCCCTTGTACGATCGGGCGCTGCGCGGGGAATACTCCTCCGGATCGACCATCAAGCCCGGGTTGGCCCTCGGCGCGCTCACCGACGGCGTGATCGATCCGGACAAGCCGATCTTCTGTCCCGGCTACTACCGCCTGCCCGGCGGCCGGCACGTCTGGCACGATGCGAATCACGAGCACCACGGCGAGGTGAACCTCGATCTCGCCATCGCGAGATCCTGCGATGTCTACTTCTACGGCGTGGCTCACGCGATGGGGATCGATCGCATCTCGGCGTGGTTGCCGCTGCTGGGCTTTGGACGTCCGACCGGCATCGACATCGGCGGCGAGAAGCCGGGCCTCGTGCCATCGCGCGCCTGGAAAGAGACCCACTTCAGCAATCCCGGCAATCAGGTGTGGTTCCCGGGCGAGACGGTCAACCTCGGCATCGGTCAGGGCTACTTCCTCGTCACTCCGCTGCAGTTGGCACACTACGCCGGCATCCTCGCGACGCGCGGGCGCATCTGGCGGCCGCGCCTGGTGACGGGACTGCGCAGCCCGGAGTCCGGCAAGATCCATTGGCTGCGCCCCGTCTATGAAGGTGACCTCTCCAACATCAGCGCTGATTCCTGGAAGCGCGTGATTCACGGCATGATCGGCGCGACGACCTATCCGCCGCCTCATGAGGGCACCGCGTATTGGCCGATGCGCGGATCCGTGTACACCATCGCCGGCAAGACGGGCACCGACCAGATCGTGAACGAGGCGGTCACGGGCCGATACACCGACGACCAGCTGAGCAAGATCAAGGAGAAGTACCGCGACAACGCCTGGTTCATCGCCTTCGCTCCGGCGGAGGCGCCGCGGATCGCGGTCGCGGTCATCGTCGAGCATGCGGGATGGGGCTCCACGGGCGCGGCGCCGCTCGCTCGCAAGGTGATGGACGCCTATCTTCTGGGGCCCGATGGCAAACTGCTGCCCGCGGCGCCCCGTGGACCTTACTCGGAGCCGGCGGACATCAAGCCGCGGGTGGAGTTTTCATTGCCGCCGCCGGCGCTCGCGCCTGCCGTTCAGCAGATTGCGGATCAGCCGCACCCGGTCCGCCCTCCAGCGGTGAAATAGCGGCAGGATCGACGCTTCATGATCTACGAAGAAATCAGCTCCGAGTCGCGCACCCGCCGTACGCTCACCGGCGCCGCGCGCGTGCTTTCGGCCCTCAGAATGGACGGGCCGCTCGTGACCGGTCTCGCGCTCACCGCTGCCTACGGCCTGGTCGTGCTCTACAGCGCCTCGGCGGAAGTGCCGATGGTGCTGCGAACGGTGATGCGGCTCATGCTGGGTACGGCGGTCATGCTGGCGCTGGCGCGGGTCAGCCCGAATTTCCTGCGGCGTACCTCGCCGTGGCTGTATGGCATCGGGGTCGTCCTCCTGCTCGCGGTCGCGGTCGCGGGTCACACGCGGCTCGGCGCGCAACGCTGGCTCAGCCTGGGTCCGATCCGCTTTCAGCCCTCGGAGCTCATGAAGCTCGCCGTGCCTATGATGTGCGCCTGGTATCTGCACGAGCGGCCGTTGCCGCCTCGCTGGCCCAACCTGCTCCTTCTCGGCCTCATCATCGTCGCGCCGGCGGCGCTGGTCGCGAAGGAGCCGGACCTCGGCACCGCCGCGCTCATCGCAGCCGCCGGCCTGCTGATCGTCTTCCTCGCGGGCCTGCGCGTGCGCGTGATCATCGCGATGCTGCTCCTCGCCGTCGCGGCAGCGTGGTTCGGGCTGCGCTTCATGCATGGCTATCAGCGCCAGCGCCTGCTCACCTTCCTCAACCCGCAATCGGACCCCTTGGGCGCGGGCTACCACATCATCCAGTCGCAGATCGCGATCGGCTCGGGCGGCGTCTTCGGCAAGGGCTGGATGAACGGCAGCCAGGCGCAGCTCGATTTCCTGCCCGAGCGGACCACGGATTTCATCTTCGCCGTCATCGGCGAGGAGTTCGGCCTGCTCGGGCTCGCGGTGCTCCTGCTGCTCTATGCTTTCCTCATCGGTCGCTCGCTGTACCTCGCCCTGCAGACACCCGACACTTTCTCGCGTTTGCTCGGCGGCAGCATCGCGCTGACTTTCTTCGTTTACGTGTTCATCAACGCCGGCATGGTCACCGGACTCCTTCCGGTCGTCGGCGTTCCGCTACCGCTCGTCAGCTATGGGGGAAGCTCGGTGGTGACCGTGCTCGCAGGCTTCGGTATTCTGATGTCGCTTCACGCCCACCGGAAACTCATGGGCTCCTAAGTGTCTCGACCGATCGCAGCCGTCGCATTCTTCGCACTCGCCGCCGCCGGCCTCGGCGGTGTCGGCCCGCTGTGCGCGGCGGAGCCCGGCCTGCCGTTCCCGCACGCGCAGCTCGAGAGATTCGCCACCCAGGTCGCCCACCGCGACGGCTTGCGCCGCCGAGCGGTCCTGCGGGTGCTCCTGCAAGCGCGCGCGCAGCCGCAGATCATCGACAACATCAGCCGCCCCGCCGAGCGGGTGCTGCGGTGGTGGCAGTATCGGCAGATCTTCCTCACGGACCGGCGCATCGACGAAGGGGTCGAGTTCTGGCGCGAGCATCGTGACTCGCTCGAGCGGGTGAGCGCCGAGCAGGGCGTGCCGCCGCAGTACATAGTCGCGATCCTCGGCGCCGAGACCTACTACGGCCGCATCATGGGCTCCTACCGGGTGCTCGATGCGCTCTCGACGCTGGCGTTCGACTATCCGCCCCGCAGCCGTTTCTTCCGGCGGGAGCTCGAACAGTTCCTGGTCCTCACCCACCGCGAGAAGCTCGATCCGCTCACCCTCAAGGGCTCTTACGCCGGTGCGATGGGACCGCTGCAGTTCATGCCTTCGGCCTATCTGCGCTATGCGGTCGATGGCAACGCGGACGGCACGCGCGACCTGTTCTCGGACTGGGACGACATTTTCGCGAGCATCGCGCAGTACCTGCACGATTGCGGATGGCAGCCGGGAGGCCCGGTCGTGGCGGACGTCAGAATCGACCCTGGCGCCACCTTCCAAATCGACCCGGAGAATCTCGCCCTGGATGAGACCATCGAGGGTCTGAACGAGCAGGGGGTACGGGTCGAAAGCGACGCGCCGGCCAACACGCGGGTCGTGCTGCTCCTGGCCGAGCAGCAGGACGGGCCGACGTACCGGGTCGGCTTCGATAACTTCCACGCGCTCACGCGCTACAACCATAGCGCCCTGTATGCCATGGCGGTCAACGACCTGGCTCAGGCCATTGCGCTCAGGCTCACGCCGTCCGGCCCGGGCCTCGTACCTACGCCGACCACGGCGAAGTCGCCCGCCGATGCGGATCGCGCACAACACTCGTCCCAGTGAGCCCGCCCGGTGAGAGCCGCAGCCGCGGCTAGTGGCCGCACCGTCGCTCCCTGCGCGCGATGGGGTCGGGCGCGCCGGGGCCTCGTCTGGGCGATTTCAGTCGCGGCTCTGGCGGGTTGCGCCAGTACGCCGCACCCGCGTGCGCGACCCGCTGTCGGGCTGCCGCCACCACCCCCGAACCTCGCCATGATTCCCAACGCGGTCCCGCGCGTCGAGCCGCGCGCCGCGCACGGCAATCCACCCTTCTACGATGTCGATGGCAAGCGCTACTACGTGTTGGCGACGGCGGCAGGTTACGACGCGACGGGCGTGGCCTCGTGGTACGGTCCGACTTTCGACGGCCTGCGCACCGCCGACGGCGACCGCTATGACATGTATGCCATGACGGCGGCTCACAAGACGCTGCCGCTGCCCTGTTATGTGCGGGTCACCAATCTCGGCAACGGCCGCAGCGTCGTCGTGAAGGTCAACGATCGCGGCCCGTTCGTGGACAACCGGCTGATCGACCTCTCGTATACCGCCGCCGCCAAGCTCGGCATGCTCGGCACCGGCACCGCGCTCGTCGAGGTGCGTGCCATCACGCCGGACACGGTCGCACCGCTCACCCGGGTCGCGGAGAGCCCGCCGCCCATACTTTACGTGCAGGTGGGGGCTTTTTCCCAGCGCAGCAATGCCGAGCACGTGCTCGGGCGGCTGCGGGCAGCCGGTCTCGCCGCCGCATTCATCTTCGGCCCGCCGGTGGCGCGCGGCGAGTTGTATCGCGTGCGCATCGGGCCGGTGAGCGGCGTGCCGGAATTCGATCGGCTGGTCGCGCGACTCACCGCCCTCGGTTACCCGGGCTCCCGGCTCGTCGTCCCTTGAGCCGGGGATTGCGACGGTGCGCTGCCTCGCCGGTCGACACACTGCGCTCTCTTGCCGGATGATCGAACTTCACGGCGAGCGAGCGATCGTACAATGCGCGCGCGCCCTTCATGCCACTTATGAGGATTTGCCAGGATGTCCCGCTCTTCCGCCGCCCCCCTCCTCGCCGTCTCGATGCTCGCACTGACTGGCGCCGCTCGCGCCGCGGTGCCGATACCGCCACCCCCCGATCTCGATGCCGGTGCGTACATCCTGGTCGATCATCAGAGCGGTGATGTGATCGCACAGAAAAATGCCGATCAGCGCATGGCGCCCGCCAGCCTGACCAAGCTCATGACCGCCTACATCGTCTTCTCGGCGCTGAAGGACGGGCGGCTGAAGCTCGATGACCCGGTCACGGTCAGCACTGCGGCCTGGCGCACGGGCGGCTCGCGAACCTTCATCAAGGTCGGCAGCCAGGTGCCGGTCATCGACCTGCTGAAGGGAATGATCGTCCAGTCGGGCAACGATGCGACGGTGGCGCTGGCGCAGCGCGTCGGCGGTACGCGCGCCGGATTCGTGCAGCTGATGAACGAGGATGCGCAGCGGCTCGGAATGAAATCGACCCATTATGCGGACGTCGACGGCCTGCCGGACCCGCAGCACTACAGCACCGCCCGTGACCTCGCGACCCTCACCAGCGCGCTCATTCGGGATTTCCCCGAGTACTACTACATCTTCGGCCTGAAGGACTTCACCTGGAACAAGATCAAGCAGCCGAACCGCAACGGGCTGCTCTGGTCGGATCCGTCGGTGGACGGCCTGAAGACGGGTCACACGGAAGGCGCGGGCTATTGCCTCATCGCATCGGCCGACCGCAAGGGCACGCGCCTCGTGAGCGTGGTGCTCGATGCGCCCAAATGGCACTCGCGCGAGGCCGACAGCGAAGCGCTGCTCAATTACGGCTACAACTTCTTCCAGACCGAGAAGGTCGCGACGGCGCGCGCGCCGGTTCTCAAGCCCCGCGTGTACGAATCCGAGTCCGGATACGCCGCAGTCGGCACCCCGAGCGATCTCTACGTGACGCTGCCGCGCGGTCCGGCGGGCACGGTCGCAACCAGCGCGGCATTGACCAAGACCCGGTTGATTGCGCCGCTGCCGGCGGGAAGCGTGGTCGGCGAGCTCACGGTGACCGACGGCAACGGTCAGGTGGTCGGGCGCGAGCCGCTCGTCACCCTCGAGGCGGTGCCCGCCGGAAGCTTTCTCACCCGTGCGTTGGACGGCGTGCGCCTGTGGTTTCATTAGTATCGCGAGCGCGGCCTTATGACGACGGCGCTTGATCTCGCGGTCACCCTGAGACCCGCCAACGCGGGCCGACGGTCCCCGGGAAACGGAGCGGCCCTGGACCGCTTGCTCACTTGCTGTTGACGGAGCGGTCTTAGATGGCGGAACCCTTTCCCATCTGTTATTTGAACGGTGAGTACCTGCCGCTCGCCGAGGCTCGCATCTCGCCGCTCGACCGCGGCTTTCTCTACGGCGATGGCGCCTACGAGGTCATGCCCGTTTACGGCGCGAGGCCGTTTCGCCTCGAGGCGCACTGCGCGCGTTTCACCCTCAGTCTCGCCGAGCTGCGCATGGCCGACCCGCGCAGCCGGTCGGAGTGGTGCGACATCTTCGAGACGCTCATCACCCGTAACGGCGGCGGGGATCAATACATCTACTGGCAGGTGACGCGGGGCGCGGAGCGCGGACGCAATCACGCGCCGCTCCCCGACATCCCGCGCACCGTGTTCGCCTTCTGCGCGCCGCTGCCGCCTGCGGCGGCGTCGGTGTTGGAAAAGGGGGTCGCCTGCATCACCGCGGAAGACAGCCGCTGGGCGCGCTGCGACATCAAGTCGGTGGCGCTGCTCGCGAACGTGCTGCTGCGGCAGCTCGCGGTCGATGCCCATGCCGCGGAGACCATTCTCCTGCGCAACGGCGAGTTGACGGAGGCTTCCTCCTCCACCGTGCAGGTGCTGATCGGCGGGGAGCTGCGGACTCCGCCCAACTCCCGCAGGATCCTGCCGGGAACGACGCGCGGAGTGGTCGAAGAGCTCGCGGCGCGAATCGGCCTGCCCGTCCGTGCGGTGCCGGTGAGCGAGGGCGAGCTGCGCAGCGCGGATGAGATCTGGATCTCGGCGTCGACGCGCGAGGTGCAGCCCGTGACGACGCTCGACGGCCAGCCAGTGGGCAGCGGTCGCCCCGGGCCGCTCTGGCGCCGGGTGTATGATGAGTTTCAGCGCTGGAAACGGGAGCTGCAGCCTCAGCCATGGAGATGAATGAGCCGCCGCCGCTGCTCGAGTTTCCGACCGACTATCCGATCAAGATCATCGGCCGACCCTCGGATGAGTTTCGGGCCCGCGTGCACGCAGTCGTGCTGCGGCACGCGCCGCTCATCGAGCCGGAGCGCGTGAGCGAGCGCCTGAGCGAGAACGGCAACTTCCTCTCGATTTCCTATCGGATCAGAGCGGAGAGCCGCGAGCAGGTGATCGCCCTCACCACCGACCTCAGGGACTGCGAGGGCGTACTGATGTTGATCTGAGCGCCGAAGCCGGCGATCAGAGCGTGATTTCGCTGATCTGCACCACGGGCTTGGCGTTGGTGTAGTTCGGGATGTCGCCCATGATCTCGCCTGCGTGCGGCCCGAACGCCTTCTCGAACGCCTCGACCGAGTCGAACGTGAGGTATCCGGCGGCGATGTACGCCGGAGCCGTGCCCGACTGCCCGGCATTGAGCCCGCGGTCGGCGGCAATGCTCTTGCAGGCCGCGCCGCACAGCCTCTTCACCATGGGCATGTGCTTGCTCGTGTAGTACGCCATGTCGAAGGTCGTACCCTTGCCGTTGGGGTACAGCACGGTGACTCTGATCATATTGTGGCTACCCGGTTGCTGCTCGGCGGCAGTGTCCCGCGGCCTGGACTACAAGTCCAGATCTCGCTGCGGATTGAGGCGACACTCGTCCGAGGTGTTCCATGCCGGGTCACCCATACAGCTGCGCGAGCAGGTGCGGCTTCAGCGCCTGCGCAGCGGCGCTGACCGAAGCGACCGGACCCAGGTCCGCGAGGCGGGTCATCTCGAGCCCGGCATAGCCGCAGGGATTGATGCGTCGGAAGGGTTCGAGATCCACGCTGACGTTCCAGGCGATGCCGTGATAGCTCGCGCCGCGGCGCACGCGGATGCCGACGCTCGCGAGCTTGCGGCCCTCGACGTAGACACCGGGAGCGTTCTTGCGGCACTCGGCGCGAATGCCGAGCTCGGCCACGCAGTCGATGACGCTGCGCTCCAGTGCGGTGACGATGTCGCGCACGCCGAGTCCGGCGCGCCGCAGATCGACCAGCGGGTAGACGACGAGCTGGCCGGGGCCGTGATAGGTAACCTGGCCACCGCGATCGATCTGCACGACCGGGATGTCCCCGGGGGCGAGCAGATGATCGCGGCTCGCGTTCATGCCGAGGGTGAAGACCGGAGGATGCTCGAGGAGCCAGATCTCATCGGGCGTCTGTGGCCCGCGCTCGTCCGTGAAGCGCTGCATGGCGCGCCAGGTCGGCTCGTACTCCACGAGACCGAGGTCGCGCACGACGGGGGACGGCACGGAGCGCGGGGTCACGCGAGTCGGGCGTTGTCGAGGCCTGCGTTGTTGCGGTTGAGCGCTTGCTCGGCGCGATAGCTCGAGCGCACCAGCGGCCCCGAAACGCACTCCAGGAAGCCGCGTGCCAGAGCGCTGGCGCGGTAGCGGTCGAACTCGGCAGGCGTGACGTAGCGCTGCACCGCCAAGTGATTGGCGGTGGGCCGCAGATACTGCCCGAGGGTGACGATATCGACGCCGACCGCCCGCAGATCCGTCAGTGTCGCCTCGATCTCCTCCTCGCTCTCGCCGAGACCCAGCATGAGACTGCTCTTGGTCAGCACGGAACGCCCGTGTTGCTTCGCATGCGCGAGCACGCGCAATGTCTGCTCATATCCCGCGCGCGGATCTCTCACGGGGTGAGTGAGGCGGCGCACGGTCTCGATGTTCTGCGCGAAGACCTCGAGTCCCGAATCGACGACGGTCTCGACATCCGCGAGGACTCCCTGGAAATCCGGCGTCAGCGCCTCCACCGCGGTCGCGGGATTGCGCCGCTTGATGGCGCGGATGCAGGCGGCGTAGTGGCCGGCGCCGCCGTCGGCCAGATCGTCCCGGTCGACCGAGGTCAGCACCACGTACTTGAGCCTCATGAGCTCGACGGTACGGGCGGCGTTCTGCGGCTCATCCGGATCGAGCCACCCTCGGGGGTTGCCCGTATCGACGGAGCAGAAGCGGCAGGCGCGGGTGCAGACCGCCCCCATGAGCATGATCGTCGCCGTGCCGGCATTCCAGCACTCGCCGATGTTCGGGCACTTGGCCTCTTCACAGACGGTGGCCAGGCGATGCTCCTTGACGATGCCCTTGACCGCCTGGAATCCCGCGCCCGAAGGCGCCCTCGCCCGAAGCCACGGGGGTTTGCCGCTGCGAGCCGCCGAGGCCGGCGCCCAGCCGCCCGCCGAGGTGCTCTTGATACCGTCCCGGATTGCGGTAAACCCCTGAGGTGTAACGTATTTCTCGCCACTGCGAGGCGGCTGCCGCTCGGCAGCCGCGCTCTCGGCGATGACCGGAATGTCTTTGAGGCTGGCCATGGCGGCCATTTTACGCCACCCGCGCCACCCACCCTTCAGCGGGATCGTGCGCCCCGCTCCCGGGCATCGAGGGCGGCCAGGCGATCCGGCGAGCCGATATCGAGCCATTCCCCGCGATGGACCTCGCCGCGAAGGCGGCGCGCGGCGATGGCGCGCTTAAGCAGCGGCAGCAGCGGAAACTTCCCCGGCGAAGAGCCCTCGAAGAGCTGCGGCCGATACACCCCGACGCCGGTGTAGGTGAAGCGGTCGACTGCGCGCTCCACCACGACATCACCCTCCAGCCCGAAATCCCCGCGCGGATGGTGGGGCGGATTCGGCGCGAGCACGAGATGCGCGTCGGCGGCATCATTCCAACTCGTGAAGCGGCTGAAATCCAGGTCGATCCAGATGTCGGAGTTGACGACCAGAAAAGGCGCTTCCCCGAGAAACGGCAGCGCTCGCTGGATGCCGCCGCCGGCCTCGAGCGGCACGGGACCCTCCTCGCTGTAGGTGATTCGCACGCCGTAACGGCTGCCGTCCCCCAAGGCGGCGCGGATACGCTCGCCGAGCCAGGAGAGGTTGATCACAACTTCAACGATGCCCGCTCTCGCGAGCGCCTCGAGCTGATAGACGATCAGCGATTTCCCGGCGACCTCGACCAGCGGCTTCGGCAGAGTATCGGTGATGGGCCGCAGGCGCTCGCCGCGGCCAGCCGCGAGCAACATGGCCCTCACGTCTGCGCCGCCTCTCGCGCCACGCGCTCATTGGCGCGCGGCAGCTCCGGAGCGACGCGGCGCTCGAGAAATTCCGACAGCGGCGCGAGCTCGGGGTAGAGCCGACAGACTTCCCGGACATACCCGAGCGTCAGCGGCAGGTCGCGCACGTACCCCGGCTTGCCGTCCCGGTACCAGAGACGCGCGAATCGGCCGAGCACCTTGATGTGCCGCTGCGCACCCACCAGATCGAACCAGCGCACGAACTGCGCCGGCCCCGCGCCCACCTGCGCCCCGCGGGCTCGCAGGAGCGAGTGATAACCGCGCACCCACTCGAGCACGCGCTCCCGCGGCCAGGAAATGTAACAATCCTTCAACAGCGACACGAGGTCGTAGCCGATGGGCCCGCGCAGCGCGTCCTGAAAGTCGATGATGCCGGGGTTGCGCTCCGCGAGCACCATGAGATTGCGCGAGTGGTAATCGCGGTGCACGAACACCTGCGGCTGGGACAGCGCCTCGCCGATGAGGAACTCGAAGGCGGCGGCGATCATCTCGCGCTCCGCCGCGGTCAGCTCGAGCGCGAGGTGCCGCTCGAGGAGCCACTGCGGCATCTCGGCGAGCTCGCGCTCGAGCGGCGCGCGATCGTACGGCGGGAGCTGCGCGGCGGCCGCGCCGCCCCGCAATTGGATCTCGGCGAGCGACTGCAGCGCATCGGCGTAAAGGCGCTGCGGATCGCCCCCCGCGCCGAGCCTCGCCAGATAGTGGGTGGAGCCCAAGTCCTCGAGCAGCAGCAATCCGCGCTCGATATCGGCCTCGAACACGTGCGGGACGTGGACGCCGAGCGCCTCGAGGAGCGCCGTGACGCGCAGATACGGCCGCACGTCCTCGGTCTGCGGCGGTGCGTCCATGACGATCAGGGTGCGGTCATCGCAGAAGGCGCGAAAGTAGCGGCGGAAGCTGGCATCGCTCGAAGCGGGCTCGATCCGCGCGGGGTGCAGCCGAAGATCGCGCGCCAGCCAACCTTGCAGGAGCGCGAGTCGCGCATCGTTCTCAGGCATGGCCCATTATAATGCCGCCCCTGATGCCGCGTCGGAGCCCATTCTGGACCGCCCTGCTGTCGCTCGGCGGCCTCACGCCTCTTTTGCGAGCCGAGGAACCGCCGCTCCCCGCTCCCCCTGCTGCACCGATCACCGCCGGCGCGCCCAGCGGTGCGAGCGCCGCGACCCGCGGTTCAGCCGCGGTCGCGAAGTCATTCGCCGCCGCCGGCCCGGTCGATATCAAAGCCGACCACGCGACCGTGGCCAAGGACGGCGTCATGACCCTCGACGGCCATGTCGTCGTGCGCCAGGGGCAGCGCCAGATCAAAGCGAGCCGACTGCGGTACAACCGGAACAACAACTCGCTCGCCACTCACGGTGGTATCGACTACACCGATCCCTTGGTGCACGTCACCGGCGCGGGCGGCAGCTACTCCCCGACCGCGGGCGCGCAGTTCCAGTCGGCGCATTTCGACCTGGTGCAGCGAGCGGCGCGCGGCACGGCGCGGGAAATGCAACTTTCGCCGCAGGGCCTGCTTCACCTCGCGCACGTGACCTTCACGACCTGCCCGGTGAATGACCAATCCTGGATCCTGCGCGCGACGCGAATCACCCTCGACACCCGCGAGCGGGTGGGCACGGCCCGCAATGCGCGCATCGACTTCAAGGGCGTGCCCATTCTCTACCTGCCATGGGTGTCGTTTCCGCTCGGCAACGTCCGCAAGAGCGGATTTCTCTTTCCGACGGTCGGCAACACCTCCACGGGTGGCGCGGAGCTTTCGATTCCCTACTACTGGAACATCGCGCCGAACGCCGACTTCACCTTTCAGCCGACCGAATACAGCCGCCGCGGAGCGGATATCGGCGGCGACCTGCGCTATCTCACGCCGCGGCAGCACGGCGAGCTCAACTGGGATTACCTGCCGAACGATGCCGTCTATCACGCGAGCCGCAGCCTCGTGCGCCTGGTGAACGTCACCGATCTGCCCGACAACGTCCGCCTCACCCTCGATGGCGAGAACGTGAGCGATACGCGCTACTTCGAGGATTTCTCGACCGGCCCGGAGGGCACGAGCACCCCGTTCCTCGATCGGCGGGCCGTGCTCTCCTACCGCGACCTGCATTGGAACATCGAGGGCATGACGCAGCAGTTCCAGACGATCGACAGCACGCTGCCGCTCGATGAGCGCCCGTACGCGCGCGTGCCCGACCTCACCGTCAGCGCCGATTACGGCTGGGGACCGGGCGAGATCGTCAGTTACGGTTTCGACTCGGAAGTCGTCGATTTCCGGCGCTCGACCGGCGTGAACGGATGGCGGCTCGACCTCTATCCGACGACCTCCCTCAACATCGTGGGGCCCGGTTACTTCATCCGTCCGTCGCTCGCCTGGCGGGCGACTCAGTACGAGCTCTATGACACGACAGCGGGGGAGCCGAGCTCGCCATCGCGAACGCTCCCCATCGCGAGTCTCGACACCGGGCTGCAGCTCGAGCGCGCCGCAGGCTCGCACGAGCAGCGCACCGTCACCCTCGAGCCGCGCGTCATGTATCTTTACGTGCCCTATCGCAACCAGACCGCACTGCCGGTGTTCGACACCGCCGTGCCGGATCTCGACCCGGTGGAGCTCTATCGCACCAACCGCTACGTCGGCGCCGATCGCGTGGGGGATGCCAACCAGCTGAGCCTCGGCGTCACCACGCGCCTGCTCAACGCCCTCGACGGGCGTCAGTACCTGACCGCGACCTTCGGCCAGGAGGTGTACTTCGCGACCCCGCGGGTCACTTTGCCGGGCGAGTTGCCCCGTACCGACCGGCGCTCGGACCTGGTCGCGCAGCTGGCGCTGACCGCCTTCCAGCACTGGAGCGCGGATGCCTCCCTGCAATGGAACCCGCAGAGCGAGCAGACGCAGCGGGCCCTGGTCGAAGTGCAGTACCATCCGTCGCCCGAGAGTGTGGTCAATCTCGGCTACCGGTTCGAGCGCGGCCTTTTCGAAGAGGCCGCCCTCGTCGCACCGCAGCCGGGCCAGGCGCCCCTCTGCGGGACACCGGTGACGCCGAGCTGCAACGTCGAGCAGATCGAGGCCTCCACGGCCTGGCCCATCGGCCGGTCCTGGAGCATCTTCGCCCGCGGGGTTTACTCGCTGGCGGACCATGAAGCGCTGGAGCGATTCGCCGGCTTCGAGTACCGGGCGTGCTGCTGGAGCCTGCGTCTCGGCGCGCGCCGCTACGTCGGCGCCCGGCCCACGAGCAGCGCGGCCCGCACCGGGCCCCAGGACACCGGTATCTGGCTGCAGCTGGAACTCACGGGCCTGGCCAGTGTCGGATCGGCTTCGGATGCCTCTCTTCGCGAGGTCATTCCCGGCTACACTCCGACCGAGGCGAATTCCCCAGCATTACCGGTCCGCTAAAGGACCACTCCACCGAGGATGACGAGCGCATGCGGCGGCTAATGGTACTGATTCTGGGCGTCGTGGCCTTTCCGGGCCTGGCGCTGGCGCAAACCCGCGATCTGTCCACCCAAGGGACGCTCCTCGATCGCGTCGCCGCCGTGGTCAATGACGGCGTAGTGCTCGAGAGCGAGGTCGACGATCAGATCAAGGACGTGAGGGCCCGGCTGCAGGCGCAGAACATGGCGTTGCCGGCCGAGAGCGTGCTGCACCGGCAGGTGCTGGATCGTCTGATCCTGCAGCGCATCCAGCTCGAGCAGGCCAAGCAGAACGGGATCACGATCTCTGATGATCAGCTGAATGCCGCGCTCGCGGATGTGGCCAAGCGCAACGGCATTCCCTTCGCCGACCTGCCGAGCGCGCTCGCGCAGCAGGGGATCGACTACGGCAGCTACCGCGAGGAGATGCGCCAGGAGCTCACGATCGGCCTGCTGCGCCAGCGCGATGTGCTGCAGCGCATCGTGGTGACGCCCCGCGAGATCGATCAGTTCCTCGCCCGGCAGGGCCAGCATCCCTCGGCCAACGAGGAATACAACGTATCGCACATCCTGATCGCGGTTCCGCCCAATGCCACGCCGGCGCAGATCACGCAGGCGCAGCAGCGCGCCACCGACGTTTACCGGCGCGCGAGCCAGGGCGAGGACTTCGCCAAGCTCGCCGTCGCCTATTCCAACAGCGAGGATGCCCTGGAAGGCGGCTCACTCGGCTGGCGCCAGGGCTCGGAGCTGCCGACCTTCCTCAGCAGCCTCATTCTGAGCCTGAAGCCCGGCCAGGTGGGCGCGCCGCTGCGCACGCCGACCGGCTTTCACATCGTCAAGCTCAACCAGGTCCGCGCGCAGGAGAAAAAGGATCTCGTGGCGCAGGTTCACGTGCGCCACATCCTCCTCAAGACCAACGCGCTGCAGGACGATGCCACGGTGCGGCAGCGGCTGGAGCAGATCCGCCAGCGCATTTTGAACGGTGAGAGCTTCGCGGTCGCCGCCGCGGCCGCCTCGCAGGATCCCGGCTCCGCCTCCGAGGGCGGCGATCTCGGCTGGGAGAGTCCGAGTGTCTACAGTCCGCGGTTCGCGGCCGCCGTCGCGACGCTCAAAGTGGGCGAAATCAGTCAGCCGTTCCAGACAGAATTCGGCTGGCACATCGTGCAGCTCCTCGGCCGCCGCAACCACGACGAGACTCAGGAGGTCAAGCGGCTGAACGCGATGGAGGCCATTCGCGCCAGCAAGGCCGACGAGGACACGGAGCTGTGGCTGCAGCAGCTGCGCGATGACGCTTACGTGAAAGTCCTGGCCGGCTGATCGGCCGTGGACCTGCCGTGCTGCCGCGCATTGCGCTGACCTCGGGCGAGCCCGCCGGCATAGGTCCGGATCTGTGCCTCGCGATCGCGGCACGCGCTCTCGATTGCGATCTCGTCTGCCTCGGTGACCGGCAGCTGCTCAGCGAGCGGGCACGGGCACTCGGGTGGAAGGTCGAGTTGCAGCCCTACGATGGAACCTCGCGCCCTCACGTGCCCGGCATGCTCAGGATCGAGCATCATCCGCTGCTCGCGCCGGCCGTCCCCGGCCGACCGGACACTCGCAATGGCCGCTCGGTCATCGGGCTCCTCGAGCGTGCCTGCGACGGCGCGCTCGCCGGCGAGTTCGCCGCGATCGTCACCGCGCCCGTGCACAAAGCCATCATCAACGATGCCGGCATCGCCTTCACCGGGCACACGGAATTCTTCGCCGAGCGTACCCATGCCGCGCGGCCGGTGATGATGCTCGCGACTTCCTCCTTGCGCGTCGCGGTCGCCACCACCCACCTGCCGCTCGCGGCGGTGAGCGCGGCGATCACCGGCGAGCTCCTCTGCGAAGTGCTCGGCGTCATCGATCGCGACCTCGCCCGCTGGTGGGGGATCGAGCGGCCGCGGATCGCCGTCTGCGGCCTCAATCCTCATGCCGGTGAGGGCGGACACCTGGGCGAGGAGGAAATCCGGGTGATTGCGCCCGCCATCGCCCGCATGCGCGAGCGCGGTCTCGAGGTGGTGGGACCGCTGCCGGCGGATACGGTCTTCGTGCCGCGCGTGCTCGCCGACTTCGACGTGGTGCTCGCCATGTATCACGATCAGGGGCTGCCCGTGGTGAAGCACGCGGGCTTCGACACCGCGGTGAACGTGACCCTGGGACTGCCCATTCTGCGAACCTCGGTGGATCATGGCACCGCACTCGATCTCGCGGGCACGGGCCGCGCGGATCCCGGGAGCCTCACGGCCGCCATCGAGCTCGCGGTGCACCTCGCACGGCGAGCCGCCTGATGCGGCCGACGGCGTTCCCGGGCAGAGCCAGAAAGCGCTTCGGCCAGCACTTCCTGCACGATCCGGCGATCATCGAGCGCCTCGCAGCCGCGATCGCGCCCGCGGCGGGAGAAGCCCTGGTGGAAATCGGTCCGGGCCGCGGCGCGCTCACCCGTCGGCTGCTCGCTTCTGATTGCGGCTCGCTCGATGCGATCGAGATCGACCGCGATCTCACCGCCCTGCTGCGCGCCGAGCTCGGCGGTGATGCCCGGCTTTGCGTGCACAATGCGGATGCCCTGCGGGTCGACTTCGCCGCCCTCGCGCGCCAGCGCGGGCAAGCCCTGCGGGTCGTCGGTAATCTGCCCTACAACATCTCGACGCCGTTGCTGTTTCATCTGCTCGAAGCGGTGCGCGACATCCGCGACCTGCACGTGATGTTGCAGCGGGAGGTCATCGATCGCATGGCCGCCCGGCCCGGCGAGCCGGCTTACGGCCGGCTGACCGTGATGATCTTTCCCTGGGTCGAAGTGCAGCGCCTGTTCGATGTCGGGCCGGGGGCGTTCCAGCCGCCACCGCAGGTGTGGTCGGCGGTAGCGAAGCTCAAGGTCCGGCCCGAGCCGGCCTTCGCCCTCAATCCCGCATTCGCCACCGTGGTGGCCGCGGCCTTCGGCCATCGCCGCAAGACCTTGCGCAACGCGCTGCGCGCACTGGTGAGCGCGCAGCAGATCGAGAGCTGCGGAGTGGATCCTG
>Ga0335078_10002242_pt1 | contig 29334 bp, 26 predicted proteins | sample Lox_Sample_32_FD_206711 | JGI IMG/M metagenome (GOLD analysis project Ga0335078, IMG submission 206711) | Soil microbial communities from Loxahatchee National Wildlife Refuge, Florida, United States - Lox_Sample_3.2 | ecosystem: Environmental > Terrestrial > Soil > Wetlands | place: USA...
GGACGTTCGACGACCAGCGCCACCGCGCCGCGCGCGATCGCTTCGGGGGCGAACTCGTGGCCGTCGCGGGTGAACCCCGGGACACAGAAAAACAGCGTGCCGGGCTGGACGGCACGGGTGTCGTAGACGAGGCCGGTGATCTCCACGCCACCCGCGACCGGCGGAGCCGCGGGCAGCAGCTCGTCAAGTCGCATCGATGTTCTCGGTCCGCATCCGAGCGGAGGGTACTTGGCGAGGAGGTCAGCGGTACGCGCTGGCCTGGAGCTCAAACAGCTCCGCGTAACGCCCGCCCATTCCCATCAGCTCGTCGTGGTTCCCCTCCTCGACGATCCGACCCTGGTCCATCACGTAAATCCGGTCGGCGTCCCGCACAGTCGAGAATCTGTGCGAGATCAAGACGAGAGACCGTCCGGCCTCGAGTCGGCGGACGTGTTCGAACAGTTTGTGCTCAGACCGTGCATCCATGGACGCGGTGGGCTCGTCGAGCACCAGCAGACTCGCGTCGCGGAAGAAGGCACGAGCAAGCGCAACGCGCTGCCATTGCCCGCCGGAGAGATCGACTCCCCCCTGGTATTGCTTTCCCAGTCCGGTCTCATACTCATCCGGAAGCGCACGCAGGAACCGATCGGCGCCCGCCTGCTCCGCCGCGGCGTGTACCGCCGCGAGGTCGTCAATCCGGTCTGCCCGGCCGAAGCCTATGTTCTCGCGGGCCGAGAGTTGGTAGTGCACGAAGTCCTGGAAGATCACACCGATGTGGGTCCGCAAGGAGCCAACGTCGAGCGTCGCTGTATCAACTCCGTCCCAGAGGATCTCGCCGGTTGTGGGCACGTACAGCTGGCCGAGGAGCTTTGCCAGCGTCGTCTTGCCTGACCCGTTCTCACCGACGAGCGCAATGGTCTCACCATCGCGAAGAGTCAGTGACACGTCTCGGACCGCCCACGCTGCCGCGCCCGGATACTTGAACCCGACATTGTGAAGAGCAAGTTCGGCGAACGCTGGGGCGGGAGGGCGCCGGTCAGGCGCAGGACTCGCGGAGGTCGGCCGGCGGGCGAGAAACTCGTCGTAATCCCTCAGGAACAGCGCCGATTCGAACAATTCGCTGATGCCGAAGAAGGTCTGCTGCAGGTTGCCACCTAGCAACCTGACCGCGAGCAGGGCCGCACCCCCGGACGCAACGCCGATTCGCCCGCTCACGATGAGCCAGACCAAAACCCCCAGCGCGGCGCTCGTGGCCACCGTTGTCACCAGCGCGTTCAGTCCCCCAAGCGCCAAGCGCCGACGGATATGCGCGCGGTAATCGGCGAGATAGCCGGCGTAGTTGGCCAGCCACCGGCGCTTGAGGACAGGGCCAAGATCAAAGGCTCGGATCTCCTTGGACTCACCTCGGCCAGAGAGCGTGTTGATCAGATACTCGTTGAGCCTCAGCTGTGTCGTCTGACCGGCACGGAAGCGAAACTCGACGTGTCCGGTCCTGTGTGAGATCAGCCACAGAGGAAGACTCCCGGCGAGAAGCACCGCAACAAGGATCGGCTGAATGATCACCAGTGCCACGGTCAACCCTGCCACGCCGACGAGGCCACTGATCACCTGGACGAGCCCCTGGCTGAGCGTGAGCGGTCGGAGCACCGCATTTGTCTTCACTCGCTGGAGAGCGTCGAAGAACTCCGGGTCTTCGAACATCTCGAGCGGCACGTGGCTGGTGACGCGGATGATGCCGTCCCAGGTAAGGCGCTGAACCTCCTCGCCGAGCAGACGCTGCAGCTGTAGTTGTGAGCTCGTGGCAAGACCGCTGAGCGCTGTAGTGGCGGCAAGGGCGATGACGAGCGGCAGGATCGTCGCCAGGCTGGCGCTGTGGTGCGTGCTTAGGAGCTCATCGAGTATGAGCTTCCCGAGCAGCACCTGAAGGAGAAGCAGGCCCGCGGAGAAGAACGATAGAGACAGGTTGACCCAGAAGACCCGCGGACTCGCCTGCTTTGCCATCCGGAGGGAACGCGCTGTCAGCCCGAAGAACCCGCCAACCGACTTTCGCTCGGCGGCGCCCGACTGAAGGTACGCGAGTGGATCGAACGGGACCGGTGCGTCGCCGGCTCCGTCGTGCTGGTCGGCGGCCAGCTCGTCCGCTTGGACCTCGCTCGTCGTTGTCGGAGTCGTCACACCAGGGCTTCCGAGGAGAGACGGGCGAGTTCGTCGACGAGTCGGGCCCCAACGTCGGGTTCAAACGGCGGGCCCCACGGGATCTTCGCCTGGATGACCGGAACCGCCTGGGCCAGAGCGGTGGCCTGCTCGAACAGGCGTGTGACCAACGTGGGTGACCGCCAGCCCTCAATCCGGGGCATCGCCACGAGCACGGCAACCGCGTCCGACCCGGAGAGCCGCTTGGTCGCAACCGCGGAACAGTCCCTCGACGGAGACGGCACCACGATGGCCTCAAGCGGGACGTCATCCCCAGCGAGGTGTCCGGGGTGTACGCCGACCCGGCCGTCGGGGGTGGTAGACACGGCGGGCGCCCTCGTGAACCGGGAGACGAGGTCCGCCTGTTGGGTCCGGAGGCGCAGCATCGATGCGCCACGCCGGCAGCGAGGCACGTCCGCGTCGAGATCGACAACGAGGACGTCATCGCTGACGAGGCCACAGCCCTCGGCGCATAACAGGGCCGCGCACGTGGTCTTGCCTCTCGCGGTCGGTCCAACGAAGCCGACAGCCCCGCCCATGGGAAGTTCGACCGCGCTCGCATGAAGAACGTAGCGGCCGGCCATCGTCAGCACATACGAAACGATGTTGCCTGGCACGAGGAGCCCCGCCAGTTCCTCGCTGACTTCGGGATGTCGATGACAGGTGACCCGACGAAGGTCACGACCGAACGCGAAGTCCGCGAACGCATAGAACCGGGCGACGGTTGTGCCGTCATCCAATCCGCAGAAGCTGTATCGCGGCCATCCGGCATCATCGAAACTCTCCGCGATCACGTTGGGCGCGGGACGACGCCACGGGATCTCGGCACAGCGGCCACCGACGACTGTGAGGTCGGCGTCCCCGGGCTCCGCTGCTGGATCTGCGGCGAGCGGAATGTCCGACCGTATGCGTAGGCCGGACACTTCGTAATCGGTGGTCATCGCCATGGAAGAGTGTGTGGCCGGTGTGATCTACCCAGATCGCACTCGTGAGGAATGACACGAGATGCTCGGTTGACCTGGTGGAGGGCAGTAGGGGCGCGCGCCAAAATCCGAGTGATACGGATATCCAAAATCGCCGCGTCAGAGCGCGACGACAATGTAACGCGCACCCCCGCCCGACATCCTGTCAAGCCGGGCCCTCCTATGGCCTAGGAGAGCCCAAACCCTGTCCTACTTAGGAAACAGTACCCGGCGCGCCCGGCGACGGCGGATTCTTGTTGCCTTCAGATGAGCCCGGGAAATCGAAATAGATCCCTGGCTTGGACTGGGTGAGGTCCGAGATTGGTCCCAGAACCGTCACCTTTGGTGGCTCGTAATGTGGAGCCATACCTACCTCCAACGTTGTCGTTTGGCTTATCGCTTTCCGACGGCCGCGATTCTAGCGAACCTGGTGTCGGCGTCGGGTAACTCCCGTGAATGTCACCGAGGATTGACGAGCAGCCAGCTTGCCTGGAGCAACACCGCACTGGTATTCGGTGGGAGCTCCGACAGCCACGCACCTCGCAACGGCTCACGCAAGACGACGTTTGGCTCTGGTAACGGACCCTCCCACCCCCGCGCGAATTCGCGAGTAGGTTCATTGAAGAAAGCCCTGGTGAAGTGCGCCTTTGTAGCGCGTCGTAGCACGCGCTCCGGCAGTAGGTCGGAAAACAGTGCACTCATCAGCGCACTCCGCGGGCCGCTCCCGAGCCGCCCTCCCCACCGCCCCAGAGAATGGAGAAATGCAGAGTCCCAGAAGGGGTTGAACAGTTCGGCCCCGGCGTTCCGGGTTTGACGCTCCAGAGTCTCGAGCATCAAAACGGTCGCGCGCTCTCGCCGTGTCCAGCGCAGGAACTCTGTCCATGACCGCGGTTCAGCGGCGTTCGCCTGTCCCTGGTGACGGGCCCAGACGCGCCGAGCCGCCGGGATCAGCCACGGTGCCGGAGTCGGGGCGAGTCGGGTTTCGATCGCCCGCCGCACCCCGAGGGGCGCGTAGGCACGGATGAGTCTTCGTACATCTCGGAGACGAAATCGTCGTCGTCGTGCGAGCAAGTCACTGACTGCGCCTCGCCCCCAACCGGCGAACACCTGGTCGCCGCCGTCGCCGTGAACGAACGCACCACCCTTGGCCGCGCGTTGCAGTGGCAACAGGCCGTGCGCCGCGGGTGGCCACTGCAATCCGTTCTCTTCGAGCGAGGCGCGCCATTCGGCACCGATCAGATCGATGTCGTCGGCCTGCTGCACGATCGTCCAGTCACTGAGTCTCAAGTGTTCGACGACGTTGGCCTGCCACTCGGACTCCTCACCCTCTGGAGCGTCGCGGAAGCGCATCGTTAGCGGGATAGGGTCGTCGAGGCCCTCGCGCCTCGCGATTCGTGTCGCCAAAGCGAGCAGCACAGACGAGTCGCGGCCGCCGGAAAATGCGACATAGCAGGGAGATCTCGCTACCGCCGGGAGCAGCGCCCGCTCCAAAGCCATGACGGGGTGACCTACGGGATCGACGGTCACGATGTCGGGCGCGCGGGTGTCCGGGCCGGCCGTCCACCCCGTGACGAGCTCCAACCGGGTCAGCCCAGATGCGTTAGCAGGGTGCGACCAAACCTCGTGATACCAGCTCTCGTCCATGGCGCGAAGTGACTCGACTCGAGTCTACGGGTGAATCGAATCCGACCGAATCCTGTGGATCTCTACGAAATCCACACCGTCCGGGTCTCCATCGAGCCAGGCGTGTGCCTCGAACTTGTCCTCGGACCGAACCCCGATGACGACGTCGCGCATGGTTCCCCGCCCTCGCAGCCATGCCTGTCGCAGCAATGAGCGCTCGAGGCAACTGGCACGCGCCACGCGTGCGGCAAGCATCACGACCCTTCCTGAGTTCCGCGACACTCGGCGAGGCGGTCGATTTACCGAGGCGCGGACACCGTCGCGCGCGAGTGCGCCGCGGAGTCGGCGTAACTCGCGAGCAGCCCACGCTCCGGCCATCACATCATGCACCGGACCGAACGCTCGCCGCCGGAGTCTCACCAGTCGTGAGGGCCGGGCGTCGAACACCGCGGTCACCCCAGAAGCTCCCGATCCTCGAGCATCGTGACGAACTCGTCGACGTCCGTCCGTGCGCGGTGCTCCTCGACGCCGAAATCGGACACCAGCCGTGCCGCCATCGTTGCCGGTGTGCTGCCGTCGACGAGCATCTCCCACAGTGTCGTACCACTCTGATTTATCGAAAGGTAGGCATTTGACCGGAGATCGAGCAAGATGACCTCGTCACCAACCTGGCGCCAGGACAGATCGTCGTCTCTGATTTTCAGCTCTTTGTTATCGATCGCTTGCATTGCTTGATTCTGGCAGCTAAACGGGCGCCCGACGCCGGCACTACGCCGACCCGGGCGGTCACCCCAGCGGGTGACTCCGGTGTCCGTCGTGCGCTACGACATCGTCATACAGCTCCTCGAGCTGCGCGGCCCGTTTGCGAATATCGAACTCGGCTTCCACGCGGTGGCGACCTGCAGCGCCGAGCCTTCGGGCCAGATCCGTGTCGCTGATGACGCGGTTCAGGTACTCGGCCAACACTCTCACGTTCCCTTCGGGTGCGAGCAGCCCGGTCTCTCCGTCCGCAACGGCCTCGGATATCCCGCCGGAGGCATAGCTCACAACCGGGCAGCGCGCCGCCGCGGCCTCTAGGTACACCATGCCCAGACCCTCGTTCCTCGACGGTACGCACAGCGCGATGCTCCTCGCCATCGCGCGCGCGACGTATTCCGGTTCGCGCTCTCCGACGAAGCTCGCCTTCACCCGCAAACTCTCCGCATGGCGTTCTAACTTTGCCCGTAGCGGTCCATCGCCGATCACGACCAGCGCGGGCGGATCGGTCATTCCGGACAGAGCCTCGAGCAGATCCCCGCAACCCTTCTGAGCGATGAGACGCCCCACGAACAGCAGGTGCCCTCCCGGGTCTGCACGTGGCGAGTCCGGCCGCACCGGGATCCCGATCGGCGCCACCGTGATTCTCTCCTCGGGCGCGCCAGCCTCCAGCAGCTTTGTTCGAATGAACTCGGATACCGCGAGAAGCCGAGTTGCGCGACGGAACAACGCCGAGTAATTCACCGTCAGCTCCGTCAGGGGCATCGTTGCGTCGTAGCCGTGAAATGTCACGACGAGCGGACGGCGCGCAAGGCGAGCGGCGCGTGCAATTCGAGTCCCGTCCGGACCAAAGTGGGCATGGACAAGCAATGTCGATCGCAGATGATGGTGCAGCCGGACACTCGTTCGGCTGCGCCAATAGACCTGGCGGTCCACGCGATGAAGCAGCGTCCGCTGTCCCTGGATCGTGAAATCCGGAACGACGTGGAGGCCACTAGGGAATCTGCGGACGCCCGATAGGAGGGCAGACCACCGTCGAAAGGACCGCGCCTGGTTCAGGATGAATGTCTCCGAGCCAGGCAGTAGGTCCTCGCGCCAGACGCAGACGCGATTTAGGCCGTTGCTCGCCATCGTGCTGCCGGGCCGAATAGGAGTGTCTGATCGATGAGGTCGAGGATCCCGGGCGTCGTGGATTCGTCGAACTTCCGCGCGAAGGGAGTGCCGGCACGGACGGCGATTGCGAGGGAGCTTTCGTCAATCACATCAGGGTGCGGGACGAGATCGCTCTGCCACCGCAGCCACGAGATCGGCTCCCACCGGATCCGTAGGTCGGGTGCACCCGCCAGAACTGTCTGAAAATATGCTTCGTCCGGCACCAGCGTCGTTGCGAAGTAGTCGCGAGCATCTGTAGTTTCGGGGCCGCCGACGCAGGTCGCAACTGCCCGCCGGGAAAGCGCCATCCACTGCGATCCCTTGTAGATGGGCCGCTCTTTGGACCACCGCACCGCGCGGCGCCTGATGCCGAGCACCCACCCTTCGTTTCGTGGAAGTTGATTGAGAACCACCACTGCCTGAAGTGGGTAGAGGCATTTGAACCACAGCCTGCGCACGGACCGCGTCATCAGAAGCGGCAGTCGTGAAATCACATTCAGACGCGGAAGCCAATGCCACCGATGCGTGTAGCGCATCTTCAGTCTCTCCCGGTTCCTCCCCGGAGTCATACCAGCGTGTCCGTCCACGAGCGGCTCGCCCGACATCATCGCGTCGTAACCGTCTGAGAGCAGTGACGTCTCCCACGGCTCGAGCGGCCTGATTGGGTAGTCCTGACCCGATATCAGGACGATCCAATCCGGATCGTGCAGCTCGGAGGCACGGCGGAACGCCTCAAGCGTCGCCTCGACCAGTGACCAGTGACCCCAGCGGCATGGGATTGCGCTCACGAGTAGTTCGGCTCCGGACGCTTCCGCAGCGGGGGGGTCGATGAAACCGGGCGGCTGATTGTGCCGGATCAGCACGCGTGACCGAGAACTGATCGCGCGAATCGTTCTCGCCAGCCTCAGAACCTGCGGCGCGTTGTCATGACAAAGGACTACGTAGGAGATCGTCGCTTCGCTCATAAAAGTTGCCGGTAGCTACGGATCCCCTAGGCGCGTGCGGGATCGCCCCGGGTGAGCAGGGTGATGACGTCAAGCAGTGCTCGGGGTGCTGCAAGCTTTAAGACCCGCAGGTAGACGACTGCGCCGACGACTACCTGCAGAGCAAGGCAAGCGGCGGGGCCAAGCATTGGTGTGAGAAGAAATCCGAGCGCGGCGACGATGATGGCCATCACGCACGCCACGGTGAACGGGACCGCACTCGCTCGCACGAATGCAACCGTCCCAAGCCCGATGGAAAGCCTCGCCGTTTCGAGCGAGAGAGGAAGTAACAGGTAGGCGCGGGCCGCGAGCGCTATCGCAACGCCCTCTGCTCCCCACGGCAAGCCGACGAGCATCGCCGCGATGACGCTCAGGCTGCTCAGGTTGCCCCAGGTCGACAGCAATCGTGTCCGGCCGACCGCCTGGCTCAACAGACCCGACATAGCGGTGAGGATCTGAGGCGCGGCAGAGATCGCCAGGATTGCAACCAGTGGGATGGCGCCCGCCCAATTCGGCCCGAAGGCTACGAGGACAAAATTGTGGGCGGTGGCAGCGAGACCCAGCACCAGCGGGAAGAACAACACGCCACTTGCACGGGATACGCGGAGCACGGCCGCTCGGAGGCGATCGGGGTCGTCCTGCATCGCCGAGAACACCGGCAGCAGGACTCGGCCAAGAACGCCAGTGACCTGACTGACTGGCATGAGCATCAGCATGTACGCCCGGTTGTAGAACCCGAGCTCGCTGGCCCCGACAAACCGTCCGATGAGCAGGTTGTCGCCGTTCCGTGCCCAGTAGTTGATCACGTTGAACCCGGTCACATGCTTCCCGAACGAGAACAGCTTGTGCGCGCTCTCGCGAGTCGGTCTGGCACGGGGCAGCCATCCGGCCGCGAGAAACGAGAACACGGTGCTGGATCCCATGGTGACGAGGGGTCCGATCACGAGGCTCTTTGCTCCAACTCCCAATGCCGCTGCAGTGACGCTGATGGCGAGACCAAGAACCATCGTGCCGAGGTCTATGGCCGCCACCACTCGAAACCTCATGCGCCGCTCGAGCAGGGCGGTCGGAACAGTGGTGTTGGAAAGCATGAAACCGACGCTCGCCAACGCCAGCAACCCGGCTACTTCGGGCTGATGTACAAGAGCGCTGAGCGGCTCGCTCAGCCCGAGCACGATCAGCGTGAGAGCGACACCGACGGCGGCGTTGATGCCGAACGCCGTCGAGGCGTCAGACTCGTTGATCGTCCTCGACTGGACCAGCGCCGCACCTATCCCCAGGTCGTTGAATAGAAACGCAAATCCGGTGAAGGTCCACACGATGGCGACGAGCCCATAGGCACTAGGCAACAGAAGTCGTGCTAGGACGACGGAGGCTGCGAATTGGGCAAGCTGGCTGGCGAGTCGTGCCATCGTGACCCAAGCCACACCGCGTGCCGTGCGGCTCGCCAGCGGAACCGTCGTCTCCAGATGCCTCGCGGATGCGACGGAGCTGTGCCGCGTCCGCGTGCGATCACCCTGTCGACTCATCTTGAGCGATGCAGGCACTAGGGCTCCAGAGGGTCAATGTGTCGCCGCAAGTCGCGCAAAGTCCTCCCGTACGAGACGTCTTGCGCCAGATCGACGAGACCATCCACCACCGTAACTGGGACAGCGCGGAATCTGGTCCGGCGTAGAGCGCGGAGCGTGCGCCGCAGATGGATAGCGCTCAGACGAACCGTCGACTGGGGTGGCGGCACGACCGCGCCTTGCGACCCGTACGCGTGGCGCAGCTGAGCGTTACTCCGGCCGTATTTCGCCCACTGCTGCACGAGCGAAAGGACATCCGACCGAGGCCTCCACTCGATCAGTGGCTCCTCGACCTCGTTAAGCCCACGGAAGCCGGCGAGCTGAATCCTCCAACAGAGATCCGCATCTCCGCCACTCTCGAGTACCCGAAATCCGTCGACAGCCTCAAGCGCGACACGCTCGACCGCGAGGCCGGCGGTGGGGAAGAAGCGCAGGAAACTGTCGCTTCGGTAGTACTCCAGTCGCAGGTGCTGTCGACCCGCGGCCACGCGCTCGGCGAGCGTGTTGCCAGACCGGACGACGATATCCACAAAGATCAGCCCTGGGTTCTGCGACGCAGCCGCTCGCACTCGATCCAACAAGCCCGGACGTGCAATGCACCGAACATCGGTGAAGAGAACGTAGGGCTGGCTCGCAGCTCGCCAGCCGTCGTTCCTGGCTGCATACGGACCTCCCGGCGCGTTGCGCCGAATGACGTGTGCCCCCAAGCGCTCGGCAACCGCGGAGGTAGCGTCATTCGAGGAGTCGTCAACCACAATCAGCGAGTCACCCGTACGCGTCTGTTGTGAGAGAGACGCGAGGCACTCTCGTAACAGATGCGCTGCGTTCCGAACAGGTATGACAATCGCGAGCGGCGCGGCCTGGTTTTCGTCGGTCATGGTGTGCGAGGTGGCTCAAATCCCGTTCCGGGCGCGCGCCTAGGATTACGAGCCGGCGGTGCGCCCTAGGAGTTGGGCGTTCAGTCGGATTCGATTATTCGGCGGATGCCGGGCACTCGTAGCTGGGGCTGGAGCGCGCTACAAAAGACACAAGCCCTGTCCCCAGTCAGGGCATCGTGCGTTCCTCAGCCAGGATAGCCCACCATCGGCCCCGCGGCGTCGCACCGATCCCAGGCGCCGAACGCCCGGCTGAGGCGGATCGTACGGAATAGCGGCCCGGCACGGAGTGACTAAGCCCGTGCGGTGAGACCTCTTCCCGGTTGGTGCAGCATGGCGATCGTGTCATCCTCGTTGACAGCCACCCGATACCCGTGTGCGACGACGCGGCTAACGGCGTGTGCATGCTCGTGCGGAGCGAGATGCCGATGCTCGAACCGAATCAATGCCGGGCGCTGCTGCTCGAGGGGCAGCATGGCGATGATGTGTGCGTCATATCCCTCTGTATCCACCTGAACCACGTCCACGGGCCGCGGTGCCTGGGCAAGAACGTCCTCGACCGTCACCGTTCGCACAGGCGTACCGGCCACGCGGTCGGCGAGTCCCGCGTTGCCGCGGATGTGCCTGAAGAGATGTTCGCGGTCGAACGAGGACACCTGGCCCTTCCACCACGGGTCGTCGGGTTCCGAGCCGGCGATGTGCCACAGCGTTCGCGACCCACGTTGCTCGGCCACCGCCGCGTTCAGGAACACGAGTCCCTCGACATCGGCATAGGCCTCGCGTAAGCGCTCGAAGGCGTCCGGCTGGGGCTCGACCAGGATCCCGCGCCAGCCCAAACGACGCACGAGGTCATGCATCGGGTCATTGGCCTGGCCGTCGAACGCGCCCACCTGCACAAATCCCACCTCTTCTCGCGTGGCGCTGACGGTCGCAGCAGCGATGTCAAGATCGACCGTCAGCCGCGAGACCTGTGCTGCGGCCGGCAGCACCCGGACGTTGAGGCGTTGCCTCGCGCCGAGTGGCACGTCGACGCCGATCCCGAAGAGGCGGTTCCGCAGTCGCTTCAACTCGAGCGTCGTCCGTTCGCGCTCGCGTCCGAACCGGCGTGTCACTCGTCCGAGCGTGTCCACGTGTACATCCTACGGCGCAGTCTCATACCCACGTCATCCCAGCAGCCCGGGAAGCAGATGCGAGCGAACGCGAACCTCGAGCTGCTCCTGCGAGTGCGCGGCGAGCATCTCGTACGCGTGGGTACGGTAGGCGTCGCGCTCCAACGGCGGCAGCCGAATCGCCGCCTCCAGCGAGTCCGCGAGCGCCCCCGCCGAGAACGTCGATCCGATCAGCGCCGGAGCCAGAGCCCGGTTCAAGCTGAGTGCTGCGTACGGGCCTCGGGAAGGCAGGGTCACGAGCAGCGCGCCGTCAGCCAGCGCCTCGAGCTGAGCGATGCCGTAGTTCTCGTATCGCGAGGCCGCGATGTAGAGCTCGGCGCGCCGGGTCAGCGCGCGGAAGTCTGCCGGCGCCACCAACCCGAGCCACTCGACGTTGCGGGGCATGTCAAGACCCTGCTCCTGTACGAACTGGCAGCCGGCTTCGGGCCCGAGACCCGCGACCATGAGCTTTCGCCCAGCAACCGGAGCTTGATTCCATGCGCGAAGCACCAGATCGAGCCCTTTCTTGACCGGACTCGCCGCATAAGTGACCGCACATGGTTCGCGTTCGTGGCGGAGCGGGAAACGGTCAATCGGGATGGGAAGGGCAACGACATTGGCACCGGGCGGAAGCAACTTCGCCACCTCGGGCACAACCTCATTCCCCCAGGGCAGAAGCATTCGCGCGTCTCGAAAGCGTCGACGCTCGAGCCAGTGCTCTGGCGCGAAGGCACGCCCCTGCCGACTAAGTCGCGCAGGAGTGTCGAACCGTATGGCTGCCGCTCGGGTCCGGCCCGTCCGCGGCTGAAGCATCGCAGCATGCGCCGAGGCGTAGATGATGGCCCGGGGCCGCTCCCGCTGCAGCGCGCGTGCCGTCGTGTTCCTGAGCGCAAAACACTCGTGAATGTCAATTGTCAGCATTGAGCGACGGGCAACGCGGCCGGCGCCCCGCGGCAGCCCATAGCTCGGGACGTCATACGCCACGCTCGCTCCACACGAGTCCAAGGCCTGGAGCAGCGAGTCATCACCGCGAACGAGGCCGGCCGTTGTACCTGCGGCTACGTAGAGGATGTCCACCGGCATTATCGGTCCCGCCGCGTTGACTAGATTCCTCAGTCGGTCGGTGGGCCGGAGCGCCTCCGGCGCACTCTCAACCGTCGCATCCGAGGAATCAGGGCGGGTGGCCCATGCTACATATCTAGCCTCATGGCGTCCGACCGCGTGGCGACTCCAGTCCGAGTGACTTACGCGCGCACCAACACACCTTGATCCGGACCAAACCGTGCATGAGTTCCAAATGGCGACCTGGAGGACGTCCAGCATGACGGCCGCGCGTCCACCGATCGCCTACCTGGTGCTGTCGCACACGCACCCCGAACTCGTCGCGCGTCTGTCCGATCGGCTCCTGCGCGGTGATGAGCTTTGCCACGTCGTCGTTGACCACGACAGCTCTGCTCCGGCGGTGGAACCGTGGTTAGCTCAAAACCCGCGACTCAGGATCCGCGTCAGCGAGCGGCGAGGAGGGTGGGGTGGGTACGGTCTTGTCTCGGCAGTGGTCGACGCCCTGGCCGCAATCCGTCGCGATCTCGACCCTGACTGGGTCGTGTTGCTCTCGGGTCAGGACTATCCGGTCCAGTCGCCACGCGAAGTACGGGACAGGTTGCGATCGTCAGCAGCGGATGTGCACCTCACAGTCCTGCGGCAGGTGCCTGCGGACGCCCGCGCCGGATTAGCCCGCTGGTGGCATGTCCGCTACTACTTCCGCTGGTGGACGCTCCCGCGACTCCCTCCTGTCCTACCGCCCAGCATTCGCTGCAAACGTGTGCATGCAATGCACCGATTGTCGATGGCACAGAGGCGAGTATTTCTATGGTCGCTTCCGCGCGGCAGTGGTACCCGCCTCGGATTACCCCGCTCCGCGACGCCGTTCTCGGACAGCTATCCCTGTTGGGCGGCCTATCAGTGGTTTGCGGTGTCGCGTCGTGGGCTAGAAGCCCTGGATCGTGAGCTTCGCGCGCAGCCGGACCTCGTTCAGCTCTATAAGACGTCGGTCATACCGGACGAATCGATGCTTCAGACCATTTTGTTGAACACGCCAGATCTCGTGACTGTCCAGCCAAACCTGACGTTCCAACGCCCAACCGGCGAAGGCGACGCGCACGCTGCGGATCTGACCCTCGACGACCTGCATGCCATCACCGCGTCGGGCCGTCCTTTCGCCCGGAAGATGCACCCGTCACGCAGCCGCACGCTCATGGACACCCTCGACCAGCGACTCGGGCTGAGCCAACGCTAAGCTGGCTGGCGTAGACCTTAGACGGGCTCAACTCCTGCGGGCCGGTCACGAGTCTCACTTCATTCTTGCCAACGACGAGTAATCCATCCACGAGAGACGTCCCCGTAGGCCGCTCGGTCGACGCCGCACGCGAGGCCGCCTTCTTCGGCCTCGGTTTGGGCTTGGGCGCCGCGAACACGGTTCGTCACCGCATCCGTGGATACGTGAAACCCAGGCCGTTTTCGGCAAGCGACGTGCAGCGGACGATCGCCCATGCAACAACCGTGGTCGATCGGCTCGAGAAGGATGGAGGAATCAACTGGCGTGGCAACCGGGTTCTGGAAATTGGACCCGGCTCGGATCTCACCACAGGCGCGCTCATGATTCATCGTGGCGCATCGTCATATTGCGCCGTCGATCTCTTCGACAATCGGGACCAAGCAGATCCAGCGCTCTACACAGAGCTGTCCCGGTATCTGGAAGGTGCAGTCGATCCCGCCATCCTGCACTTCTGCCAGACGGAGTTTCCCGAGTTGCCGGCGCTCCACGGCGAGTGGGATCTCATTGTGAGTAATGCCACACTCGAACACATCGAGCGGATTCCGGCTCTCTTTCGGCGACTGGCGCAACTCGCCGGCCCTGGGGCGCGCATGGTCCACCACGTCGACGCGCAGACTCACATGCGGTGGATCAGGGAGATTGACCCGTGGAACATCTTGCGGTACCCGAACACGGTCTACGACCGTGTACTCCGGTTCCCAGGCGCGCCCAACCGTCTGCTCGCCGGCGACTATGTGCGTGCGGCAGAGTCCGCCGGCTGGTCGATAGCCTCGGTCGAGGAAGATCTTGCCGCCGATGAGGAGTATCTCTCCCGTGCCCGCCTAGCCCGGCCCTTTCGTTCGGCGGGTGCGGATCTGCGTTCCTTGACATTCACGCTCGTGGCGACCCGGCCTGACGTCCCACCGTCGGCTTCGTGCGGTTCATGATCGATCCCTCCTGGCGGGCTGAGGTCTTTCAGGATTGGGACGCGAACGAAGGGGCGGCGAAGTCCAAGCTGATCATGGCGGCATTTCGTCAGACGCACCGGTGGCTTTCACGCCCTCGCCGCGTATGGCACCCCGTCGCATCGGTCTTCTATACCGTGATCGTCAACTGGATCCTTGGGGTTGAGCTTCCGCCTGAGACACGCGTTGGTCCCGCACTGTGCCTCATGCACCCACAGGCAATCGTCATCAACCGTGATGCGAAGATCGGAGCGCGCTGCATGATTCGCGCTTCGACCACACTTGGCAACAAGGTGGACGCGGCTGGCGACGATCTGGGAAGCCCAGTGGTCGGTGACGACGTTGAATTTGGCGTTGGGGCGATCGTCATCGGCCCGGTCACCATTGGCTCTGGAGCCCGAGTCGGCGCTGGCGCGGTGGTTGTTCGAGACGTCCCGGCAGGAGCCGTGGTGGTCGGGAACCCAGCCCATCCAATTTCACCACGGAGCTAGCGAAAGCTCTCAGGCGCTGTGCGCCCGCGAGATGGACCGGCCACCTAGCCGCCGAGATGATGCTGGCGAACCACCGCGGCGATGAACCGTCCGATGATCTGGCCATAGAGCTCGTGCGCGGCGGGCGACGGGTGATACGGGACCGCCTTGCTCGCAAGCTCCGACGAAAGACGAGCGACCGGCACGCTGCTCCGCTCGGCTTGAACCTGGGCAGGAAGGTTCAGGACCCCGATCACGTTGGGTGCGGCTCGCGCCGCAGCCAATACGCCGTCGATCGCGTGCTCTACCGAAGACGGAACGGGATAGTCATCAGTGAACGGCACAACAACTACCTTCGCCTTCGGCAGAGCTCGGGCGAGATATGCATACAGCGCAGCCGCGGCCGACCGCACCTGCTCCACGCTGTAGACGTCGTCGTTTATCGAGCCGCCGACGACAATCAGATCCGGTGACGCCCTGCCGGGTCGGAGATTGAGGCGGGCGCGCTGTAGGTAGTTCGGAAACTCCACGATCTCGTTACGCTTGACGTACCCGGTTCCGCCTAACGCGTCGACGGTCACATTGCTCAATCCCGCTCGGCGGCTCGCAACGTGGACGAGATCGTCGAACCCCGGATACTGCGCGCCCGAGCCCACGACGTACGAGTCCCCGAGCCAGTAGACGCTCGGCGTATTCGAAGACGATCGCGCAGGCAGAGAAATGCGATCCGAGGCCGAATCAGTCTCGATACCTGCGAGCCAGACCCCTCCGCTCATCTCGAAGGTGATCGTTCTAGCCCGTGCGCTACTGCCACCAGAGAAGTCCAGGTCGAGCACGTGATATGCGAGCGAGCCGCCCGCGGAGCGGGGCGCACTCCCCCCTACCTGTACGCCGTCAACGAGCGCTCTCCACTTTCCACCGGTGCTGAACACGGACAGCCCCAACCGGGTTCCAGTGAACCGGAAAGAAGTCTCATACTCGTTCTGCTGATAGTCCCACCGGTGGTCAACGCCCGGACCAGTGAGAAGGTGACCATCGTGTAATCCGACGAAGGGAAAGCCCAATCCTGTCATCTGCATCTCGCCCGGCACACCGCCCGTCGAGCCGTTGGCCGGGACCAGACGCGCCTGGAACACCTCGTCACCGGCGCGCGACACCTTGCTTACGTTCCACGCGGCGCGGAATGGGATGTGCTGATCCAGGCCGACCTTCGGAGGACGTACCGGCGGCGGCGGTGCAGACGCAGCAACCGCCCGGTGCGTCTGGCCGCAGCCAGACGCAGCAAGTGCCACCAGGGCAACGACTCCGACGGGCGACGCGGCTAGAAGCTTTCGTCCGCGAAGGAGGATATGGACGATCTTAGCGGAGGTGTTGGGAGTCACCTTCAGTTCACATCTCAGTAGTCCAATCAAGTACTCAAATGTGACGCATGGCACACATGGCCAATGCAGGATGGTCCCGCTGAAGTTGAATCTCCGCACGAGCCGGGTAGACCTGTAGCTCCGGGGCACGTAGGCTCCGTTGACTGCGAAGCCCGCCGACAGGCCTTGTTGGCGCGCACGCTGAGCACCTCATGCTTGACGAATCAAAAACCGATAGACCCGGTGTGTTCACGCGACTCCCGCTCTGCCTGGTCCTGGCTGTGGTGTGCACAGCGATGTGCCTAATCCCCGGTGACGCTGTGGCGCACAGATTCCAGATGCGTGCCGCAGCCCCGAAGCGTGGGGCGGCGCGCATCAGTACCGCCGCGCAGACGCAGCTCTTGCTGTCCGACATGTCCGAGCCTTCCCAGGAACTGCCCCAGGGCGTGCCGGTGTGGTACGACTGGGCTGAGCGCCCCAGAACTCATCAGGTGGTGCCGTTAGGAAGCTTCCGGGCGTTCACGGCCTGGGGCCAGCTGTATCGGTGCGCAGGCACCTCGGCGTCGGCCGGCGCGACCGTCGACCTCCGCGACTTACAGACGTGGGTGCTGCTTCGCGGCTCCTCTCAATGGCGGCGGATCCAGTTCTCGTCGTATCTCGGCGGGGCCGCATTCGCCGAGGACTACGCCGGCCCCACGGTCGCCGGCCGGTACTCTGCCTCGTCGTCCGGTACCTCTGCACAGCTGGTGTCGGGGCATAACTTCCATTTCTGGCCCGATGCGGGGCGCGTCAACCTAAATGCGGAGGACGTCGCCGCCTTGACGGTTGCTGTGGAAGCCCGACTCAAACCGACACGGGAGCCGGGGACACCATGTTTTGTGCTGAGCGTAGGAGGCGACGTGTGGAAGTCGCTAACTGCACCGGCAGGTGGATCTAATAGCGAAGACGTCGGGATCGGTCGCTTCAAGCAGGTCGAGCGGCACTGGCGGCTCTTCACCATGACGACAGCGACAGCCGAGCGCCTCCGAAAGCATCCTCTGCCGCCGATTTCTTCAGTCGCCTACGACTTCTAGGCCGACGTCGGCCCTCCTACCGTCTTCTCAAACAGGAAGCCGCCACCGTCTCCGGCAGCGCCCCAGCTCCTTCGGGCGATCACCGGTATCCGGGCCGCCATCATCTCGAGCACACCTGTTCCCGCAACGACGACGCGCGTGTGTCCGGAGAGCGAAGGCACGGCCCGAATCAACGTCTCGACCTCGAAACTCGCCTATTCGGGGACACACCGCCTTGGCCGTCCGGAAGCGTGAAGGACAGCTTGGGGACTGTTCCTATGGGCGCGTCATCGCGCGTCGTGGTCGCAGCACAGCGATTGCGCACCCGAGGATGAGCCCCAGGACTAGAGCTATTGCGCCGTTACGCGCTTTGCTCGCGCCGCTCGGCACCGCTGGTACGCTCGCGCGCTGGATGAGCTCGATGCTCTGGTCCGCAAGAGCTTCGAGAGTCGTGAACGAGTTGAGCTGCGCGGCCAACGGCTGCTTCTGACTTCGCTTTGCGGCGGCGAGTTGAGCGTGTACCGCAGCGCGGGCACCGGTCAACGAGCTTGCATTGGCGTCTCTGACCGCCGCGATGAGTTCCTGCGCCGCGGCGTCGGCGAGTGCCGTAGCGGCGCGCGGGTTCCCCGTCGATCCGTTGACGTTGAGGACGTTCGAGTTGGGAGATGCCGTGATGCTCACCCCGTAGTCGTCAGTCGGGCGGAGGCCGGCAGCCTGAGCTGCCTGCGCTTCCCGCTGGGGGGTGAGCATCGCGATCGCCGTCGACTCGGCGGTCTGCGTATTCACCGGAGACGATCCGCCGGTCACCGCCTGCTGGAAGTTGTTGTCATTGAGCAGAACGTACGAGGTTGCCTGATAGCTAGTCGCGCTCCGACTGGTGATCCCCAAGCCCACGCCCAAGGCGATCACCCCGCACAGCAGGATGATCCACCACGAGCGGAGGAGACTGCGGACGACGTCGCCTAATTCGCCATGGGGTCCCGTGTAAGGCGGCGGCCGGAAGGGGTCGGGATTCGTGTTCGAGGAGTTTTGAGGTGTGTAGTACTGAGTTTCAGTCACAAGTTCACAGACGGGTTGGGTGCGAGTTCAAACGGGCGTAAAACGTGTTCGGGCAGAACTAGTCGTGTTACCCGCGATCCATGGTTTTCCAACTTCTGGCGTGGTGTGCCGGCCTACGGACCCAGCCGGCGCGGCGCGCGCGGAACAGACCGACACTGCGATCGGATCGAGCGCGGTGACGATCCTTGGGCTCCGGTTTCGGACCAGTCGAGCCGGCGCGGATATCGTGGTAGATCGCCTCCGTCCGCCCAGCTATCGCTTCCCAGTCGTACTCTCGCCGGACGTTGTCGCCCAGCCGGGCGCTCGTCTCAGAGCGTTCGGGAGAATCGATGGCGGCGCGGAGCGCTCCGGCTAGCGCCGCCTCGTCGCCGACCGGAAACGAGACACCGAGCTGGTCCCCACCGACGGTCACAGGCTCGAGATTCTCGGGAATCGCGCTAACGACTGGGAAACAGCCGGCAGCAAGAGCCTCAAGCAGCGCGATCGGCAGGCCTTCGATGCTGGAAGGCTGGACGAACACCCGGGCGTTCTGAAGCAACCACGCCTTCTCGGCGCCGTACTGGGGGCCGAGCACGTGGACCCTCTCGTCCTGCTCGGCGAGTCGGGTGACCTCCGCGACGTAATGCGGTGAGTGCGTCCCCGGCCCCGCGATCACCAGTGGAGTGGACCCCTCGACCTGCCTGTAGGCCCGGATGAGGGTGTCGACGTGCTTCTCCGGCACGAGACGGCCCAGGAAGAGGACGTACGAGTCCGGCTCGAGGTCGAGCATCGCGCGTGCCACCGGCGGCTCCTCGGGCTTCACGCCGTTCGGTATGTAACTGGTGCTAGCGCCGAGCTCCTCTCGGTAGTAGCGCTGCAGTTCCCGCGAAACCACGATCGCGCGATTCGGGCTCTTCGCGGCAAGCCTCGAGGCCATCTGCAACACGAATCGTGCGGCTCGTCCCCACTTCTCCCGACGCCAGTCGAGGCCCTGAATCGTGACCACGACCGGAATGCCGGCAAGCCGCGCGACCGGAGCCATCGCGCCAGGGCCGGTCGCATGGAGATGAATGACGTCGAATCTCCCCAATGCCAGGGCATGCAGGAGCGCGAGGAAGGTATGCGAAGCCGCTTCGAGATGCTTCGTATTGATCTGTGGGAGCCGTGTGATGGAGACGTCACGAAACTCGGTCACGTCGCGCTCTGAATACGCGGTCCGGGCATACACCGTGACCTCGTGCCCGCGCTCGGCAAGGTGAGCGGCCAACTCCTCGACCGCCCTTTCCACGCCGCCATAGGTGGCCGGGATTCCCCTCAGCCCGATCATCGCAACTCGCAACGGGCGTTCATCTGCGGCGTTCACTGGCACCGACACCGTGTTGGGGCTCACGCAATCTCCAATCGTGCGTCTTCGTACACCTTGTTCAGAAGCTCGTAATGACGCGTCGCCGAGTGGTGTCGGCGAACGTCCTGCTGAGCGTTGGCACCGAAGCGCGTCGCGAGAGCTCGATCGTTCGCGAGCCGCTCCATCGCCGCTGTCAGGTCTGGGACGCGAACCGGATCGACCACCAGACCCGTCTGCTCATGGCGGACAAACTCCGGAGGGCCACCTCGGTTGGTGACGATCATCGCCTTGGCCCGTGCCTGGGCCTCGAGGATGATCAACGGTCCGTTGTCCTCAAACAGGGATGGGAGCACTACGGCCCGGCCGGCTTCGAGCTCCTCGTAGAGCTTCTCACGAGGGAGCACGCCCAGGTAGGAGACGCGCGGATCGCGCGCCGCCGCCGCTCGGACCTCGGTCTCAAGCGGGCCGCGCCCGGCGATCCTTAACGTCGCCGGCACGCTGACGCGGTCGAACGCCTCGAGCAGGTTCCGAACCCCTTTGGTCTCCTCCAGTCGCCCGGCGTAAACGAGTCGGGGCCCGGCGTCATCGCGTGGACCTTCGACGTTCATCTCGTCGTCTGGCAAGAAGTTCGGGATGTGAGCCACTCGGTGTTTGGAAACGCCGCCGAGAGCGGCCACGTCGATTGCGAACCGGCTGGGCGCAATGAAGCGCTGCACCTTGCCGTACGAGCCCCTTCGCCGAGCGACAAGGGCCTCAGTAGCCGCGATGGCGCTCGCGGGCGCGGATGACTTTACGCACCGGTGCCGGACGGCGCTGATGACGTTACCCGAGGGGCACCGTCGACAAGGTTGCCCTTCTGTGAACAGCGTGTAAGCAGGACAAACGATCTTCCAGTCGTGCATTGTCAACACGGTAGGTATGCGCCGTTTCGCGAGCTCGTCGACGATCGAGAGTGTGAGCTGGTGGTAAATATTGTGAAGATGAGCTACGTCTGGTCGGTGAGCGTCCAGGAGTTTCGACAGAGCGCCGCGCGCGGCCTGCGAGTACACGCTCGATGCAGCGTCGATCGCCCGCTTTGAGATTGCACCGTTCGGTTCGTACGAGCGACGTGGGGCGAAGAACGCTTCGTATGGTGACGGCAGATTCGCGTCGTGTTGCATGGCAAAGTCGATGACCTCGTGCCCTCGATCCAGCAACAAACGCCGTGTCTGCAGGAACGAAGTCTCAGCGCCCGCGCGGGGGTGAAAGAACTTGTTGACGAGTAGAACTCGCACGATTCTCACGCGACCGTTTCGAGAGATCGTTCGACACGACCTCTCGACGCCAAAACCGGTGGATCCGGCGCCCTCGCACGCTGCACCGACGTGCCGGCCAGGATCCCGAACACGAGACAGAAGGGCACCTGGAGGTTGACCGACGTCAGCGTGTTGTCGGTGTACGAGAGGACGGCGAACCCGATCGCCAGGGCGAGGAGATCGAGCCGAATCCACGACGGTGCCCGGCGGATGCATGTCGCGATGACGAAAATGATCGCGGCGAGCACGATCCCACCACCGATGTATCCCCCTTCGAGGAACAGTCGGAGGTACTCGTTGTGCTGGGCGAGGAACCCTTTTTCCGTGATCTTGGTGATCGGCCCGGCGCCGAGACCGTGGCCGAACAGCGGGGCCCGCTTCGCGATCTCATAGAACTCGCGCCAGGCCGCGGCGCGGCCGCTCGTCGAGTCGAAGACAACGCCTTCTCCCTGGATGTACGTACCAGTGGTGTCCCGTGCAAGCAGTGCTGGGACGAGGATGGCGGCAACAATCGCCAGGGCGCCGAACACGATCGTCGCCCGCAGCCATCTTTGCGGGACCCACCGCTTGTCGGCGCGACCGCTGAGGACAAACCTCAGCGTCGGCCACGCCAACGCGAGTCCGAGCGCGATCGCCGCTCCGCGCGAAACGGTCAGGCCAAGAATGACGGCGTTGGCGACGACCAGCGCCGGCGCGTACTTCCATCGGGTGACGCGGTAGCAAATCGACGCTGTCACGCAGCCGATGAAGCACGTGAGCGCGAGCTGGGCCGGCTGGGACGCGCCCTGAAGACGTGTAGTGGTGTACCCGATGCCTTCCTGGAAGAGCTGGTGCAGGTGCGCAACCTGGAGCAACACTCCCAACAGCACGCATGCCACCGGCAGGAACGCGAGGATCTTGAGATAGCGCTCGTCGGTCTTCAGGTCCCACGCAATCGCAAGCGCGGTCCATCCGACGGTCAGGGTCACGAACGAGGACAACATCTGCATGACCGTCAGCCCCGCGATCAGCTGCCCATTGATGACGGCAAGGCCGGCCATGACGATGTAGGCCAGGGGCACGACCAGAAGGCGAGGCCGTACTCCTCTTTGCAAGGCCATTCCAAGGACCGCGAAGTACACGAGTCCTTTCTGCAGCTGCGGCTGGGCGAAGACGCCGGCCCCAGCGCTGAGATATTCCGGGCCGTAACAAAGAGCGAACAGGCAAAGCCCGAACATCACCGCGGGCACGCGGGCAAGGAGCGCGCCCAGCAATAGCGCACACACTGTGCCGGCAGCGACCATTGACGAATGCGTCGCTAGAAGACCTATCAGGGCGGCGCCAACCGCAGCGATCAGCACAATCCCGGTGTTTCGGGACGTAGGTCTGGCGACGGAAATCGAGGTGAAACTCACGAAGTGCTCGACCTCAAGGGAGCTCGTGGTACGTGGACGGGAGCGAGCGATACCGGGCCCGCAGGTGTGAAGATCGCGGCGGAACTGGACGGTGGCCTGATCCCGAGGCCGCGCCGCTCGGGTGATCTTACCGCACTCCCTCAGTGTGTCCGCAAAGTCGCCGATAAAACATCAATAAGCGCGCGGCATCTAGGAGATAGCGCGGCGTGCGTCACGGTGAGGCGGTACAACAACCTTTGGTGACGTCTGTCACAAGATTGTGCCCCGCTGTGAACAAGATGTAACTAAGAGCTGGATCTGCTCACGTGTGGCTTAAGTTCCCGCGCGCGTGACTCGATTACTTGCTGAGTGAGACGTCACCGCCCGCGTGAGAGCAGACTCATGCTCGGCGGGTGGCTCACGCAGCGAGTCAAGCCCACTCGGACGCGCGGTCGCGAGGGCGCTTGTCATCCTCGCCGCCCGCCAGAGAACACGATCCCAGAGAACCCGGCGTTCGGGGCCGCCCCTTCCGTGCGGCGCAGCATTCAGCGTCCGGGTAAAGGTCGCGTCGAGCAGCATCTGACGGCGAGCAAACGCCCTCAAGTCGAGAGTCGGCGCCAGGAGCAGATCCACGAGCGCCACATCGGCGAGCAACCTGCTGGTATCGGATCCGGGTTGTGGGTCTGCGAGTTGCGCCGCGCGCCGTTCTCGCAGCGTCGCGCGGTGAACATCGAGCTTCAGCGGCGCAAGCGGCAGACCCGCCAACTCGGCAGCGACGGCGGCCGATGCCCTCAGGGCCGGTACGAGTTGCGGGAACGCGTTCGCAAAATCGGCAAGCCCGGATGGCGAGAGCGCCGTGCCATGGCGATCCCACCACGCGGCGATGGCTGCGAGATCGCGAATGCCGACAAAGCCATCCCGCGCGTAGAAGAGCAGGAGGCTCGCGAGCTCGTCGACAGGTGTCATGACGCGCTGCCCCGCCGTCATCGCGCTGCGCCGGAGCATATGAGTGCCCGAGGCGCACTCGTACCAATGCACGCGCCAGTGAAGCTCCAGACTAGGCCATCCATGTGGATTTTCCATTCTGTAGTGCAACAACGGCCATCCATCCGGCCCAACAGCGTCCAGAGGTGGCGCATAGGAGAACTCGCGTTGGGCAAGCGCGGCCGCGCGCTCAAGATGCTGCGGAAGGACGAGGACGTCGATATCGCGAGACTCCCGGCTGGCGCTATTTCCGTAGAGTCGGTGCGATAAATCCACGCCTTTTAGGCTGATCGCGGGAATCCCCACCTCCTCCAGGCGCCTGACCACGCCGTCCGTCAGAACACAGCGAACCTTCGCGTCCGCAAGCGCCTGCTGACGTCGCGCGGCGACCTGCTGCTCGAGCTCACGAGCAAGTGTGCCCAGCCCCAACTCCTCGAGTCTGGCCGGAACGAGAAGGCTGACCCGCTGCCCGAGAACGTAACTCGTAAGCGCGCTCAGCGACACCTGGTTTGCAAGCAGAGCAGCTCGTGAGGCGGACGCACTTCGCCGCTCCCTCGTAGAGATCGCTACAAGGACCAGGCGAGCGTGCGCCGAAAAGTCGCGCTCTGCAGTAGCTGTCCGGCGAAAAACCAATGCGTTGGCGATTGTAGGAGCGGCTCCGCACCTCTGAGCCGGCGCTCAGGAAAACTCTAGCCGCAGATTGGAAGTTCGGCCTGCCAGTATCCCTGGCCGTCAGTGCCGAACGATGACTAACCGGGAACACGCCAACGCTGATCAACGGCAGTCCGAGTGGTGCCGACGACTCGAACTTCAGTCGAGGTCGCAAGGCCACGCTTCTGTCACGTCCTGCGCCGAGGGGCGGCGGACCGCTCCACTAGACTCGGTACCGTGACGACCAGTCGCCTGCCAGTCACGGTAATCATCCCGTGCTTCAACGACGGGAGCACTGTCGACACATCGGTACAGTCGGCACTCGAGTCCAACGTTTCGGAGACCATAGTCGTCGACGACGGTTCCACTGATCTCGCGACTCGTGAGCGGCTCGAGGCGCACAGACGCCGGGGAGTGACCGTCGTTCGGATCGACAACAGTGGTCCGGCTGCAGCGCGGACGCATGCGCTTCAGCAGGTGTCGACACCGTATGTATTCAATTTGGACGCCGACGATGAGCTGCTCCCAGGCGCGCTCTCTCGCCTGTACGACGTCATATCACAGAATCCCTCGCTCGACGTCGTGTGGGGCGACTATTCCATGTTTGGCGAACGTTCCTACACGCACCGCACTTCGGAGCGCATCGACGGCTGGCTACTCACATTTGTGAACGACCTTCCCGTCTCCGCTTTGTTTCGCACAGACAGCCTTCGCGCGGTGGGCGGTTGGCGGGTCGGTGGTTACGAGGACTGGGATTTGTGGATGAGCTTCGCCGAGCGCGGCACAACGGGGCGTCGCGTGCCCGTTCCCGTTTTCCGCTATCGCACGCGACCGTCCAGCGCGATGCGAGGGCGCGCGCGCGATGAGTCGCGCCACGACTCGGTGTTCGCCGCTTTGCGCGCGCGCCACGCCTCCCTGTTCGAGCATCGCACTCAAGCGTGGCTTCGCAGCGACGCGCCGCTGCTTGTGCGGATCACCCTACCTATCGCCGCCGCGGTGCCTGTCTCCGGACGGCGTCGGATCGTGCTGTTGTGGCGAGCGCACCGCATCGTCCGTCGCTTCGATCGGCGATCTCGACGCGCCTCTGCGGTCGGCCTTCTTTGCGGCACTCCCTGATAAAAGAGTGCCAGCTCTTGCCTCTGGAACTACATCCCTTTTCGGGCTAACACGTATGGAATCGTCTGCAACAGGATCTTGATGTCGCCCCAGAGCGACCAGTTCGCGACATACAGATAGTCGATCCGGATCATGTCCTCTAGCGGGACCCGAGCCGACCCCAGAACCTGCCACGGGCCGGTCATGCCAGGTTGCAGATGGAGCCGGTGGCGGAACCACCCAACCACCTTCGCATCCTCGTCCACTATCAGCGGGCGCGGTCCCACCAGACTCATATCACCGCGGATCACGTTCCAGAGTTGCGGAAGCTCATCGAGTGAGGTCTTGCGGAGAAAGCGCCCGACTCTCGTGACACGGGGGTCCTCGGCGATCTTGAAGAGACCTACCGCTTCATTTCGCGAGACGAGCTCCACCTTCTGCGAATCGGCCCCATCGACCATTGTTCGGAATTTCAGGATCTCGAACCTGAATCCGTCCCGGCCCGTCCGGACCTGGTGAAACAGCACCGGTCCACGCGAGTCGAGCTTGATGAGCGCAGCCGTGAGGGCGATTAAAGGAGCTGCCAAAACGAGCCCTACCAAAGAACCGATCAGGTCCATGCCTCGCTTGATGATCCGTGCTGAGCGAGAGAGGTCGAGCCGCGGCAATCCGAGCATGCTTACGCCGCCCACACTCTCAAGCTCTGCAGACGCTCCGACCACCTCCCCAAGAAACGGGACAAGCGTGACTCGTACTCCGATCGCCTTGGCCGTGTGAACCAGAGTCAGCACGTGCCCAATGTCCGGATAGCGTGGAGCAATGACAAGCCTGTCGATCGCGTCCTCGTCGACCACCTGCTTCAGGTTCGCCGGTCGCGCGAGATCCGAGATCGTCAACTCCTCCGCCTTGGCGGAATCGCACTCGATCGACGCGACGACCCGTGCACTCTGCGGCGCCGCGGCAAGGGCGCGGCTGAGGCGCTGGGCGGTCCCGGCTTCCCCAACGACCAGGCACCGCTCTGGCGAGAGCAGCCGACGAGCCAGTGCTCGGGCCCCGGCCCTCAGGAACAGGGCCGTCGCAAAGAACCCAATCAACAGCGTCATCACGTGTGCTCCGCTAAGCCCTCTCGTCACGGTGGCATGACGCGTGACCCAAACTGCCAGCGCATACAGGGTTGCAAGCTGGAAGAGCGCCGGCGCGTCGTCGAGGCTCGTCTGACGAAGCCGCACCTCATCCTTGTGGTAGAGGCCCAAGATTCGCGCCAGCAGCAACATCGGAAGAATGAGCGCGAGCGTCGCGGGCGTGAGGGCGGCGCTACCCGGGTAGAGCGCGTCGATCGCGGCAAGTGTCACGAGGGCGGCCACCACATCGGCGCCCGCGAGCACGCCACGAATCCGCGACGAACGTTGCTCGGCCGCCCGCCGTAGCGGGCCTTCGACACCCGGTAGATGCAAGTCATTCCGGGCGTCCGCATCAGGTCGGGCCTGGCGCTGGACCGGATCGCGGGGACCAAAACCTCGCCGCCGAGCGGACCCCGTACCACTGCGGGTCGCCTCGGACCGCTCTCGCGCAGGCACAGACCGCTTCATGAACGACACCTGAGCAAGGGGCTCACGCCTCCAGTTTGGCTACGCATCTGAATCCGGTGTGAACATCTCGTCACGCAGTTGGTTGTTGTTAATCCGGTGTAAGAGGTGCAACTACTACAGAAAATCCAAGGGGCAGGGTCTTCGGACACATGTCTAAAGATCGCCGCGATGGCCCCGGCCTCACGGAGTCACACTGTTAATGTGGGTAGAGTCACACTTCTATGTGGGGCATCCGAGGCGAGCCGCGCGCGAATCACAACCGCCTTCCAAGCCCGGTCTCCACGGTCGACATCACCTGTCCCCCAGATGACGGGTGACTTCCCCAAGTACCCACCGCCAGCGAGACTGCTGTTGGCGGTTTCGCAGCCCGAATCATAGCGCCGGTCTACTCATATTGAGGCGCACACATCCGGGCCGAGAGAATGTGCAAGCTTAGGGGAGGATGCTGCTGGTAAACGACACTCTAGTGCCTTAGATCACAAGATAGGCGTCGCTCAACCGGGCGGACTCGCAGACGCGCCGACGTATGACCGCCGCTCACCGCAACTCTGCACCCGCTCACTGGGTCTCAGGTCGAGCTAACCATGACGCGGCGCTTGTGACATAGATGACTCTTTTCGGCCGGAATCTTCGCGCTTGGAACCACATCGGCACCCCGTGTTTATGCCCTCGACGCCTTGGGCACGGCGGCCAAGAAGGCACGCGGAAGCCGCATGCAAGCTGGGAGGGCTTTCATGTTGCTGGGGATGCGCCTCTGTTCGCGTGCGAGTGCGCTGGCCGGGTGTACTCGTGCGTCAGTTGCCGTTGACACATGCCTACATGCCGACCGGTCGTATGAAACCGCCACAGCTACGGCCGCGCGCACCTCAAGATGACCCCCGCGACCCCGGGTCGAACCCCGCCGGCGGTCTCCAACCGTCGATCGTTCGCGAGCTCGAACCACCAACGGGGCCGCAAGCGCCCGACGGTGCACTTCGCCGCGACATGCGGTACCGCCGCCTGCTGTTCGCGGCGGATGTTTGGGCCGGCGCAGTCGCTGCGGCGGCCGGCCCGGTCCTTGGCAAGTCGACCCACGCGACGATCCAGAGCGCGCTACTCGTGCTAGTGGCGCCGCTGCTCGCCAAGATCATCGGGCTCTACGACCACGATCCCGCCCGGCTGCGCAAGTCGACACTGGACGAGTTGCCGGCGCTGGCGCAATTCGCGGCCCTTATGGCGTTCCTCGCGCTGCTGGCGAGCCCCGTGATCTTCGGCGGGATCCTGGGTCCACGAGAGGCCATCGCACTGTTCGTGGTCGTGTTATTCGCCCTGACAGCAGGCCGCGTTGTAGCTCGTCGCATAGGTGGACGCGTGGTCTCGCCCGAACGTTGCCTGTTCATCGGCCCCGCCGACGAGGCCCGGCGGTTTGGCGAGAAGCTGTCGCATGATCATGCGACGAACGCCCGCCTGGTTGCCCAGATTGAGCTCGATGACGCCTCGCCGTGGGCGTCGCCAACCATCGATCGTGCTGTTGCAGATGCCCGCGACCTCGTGAGCCGGCTGGAGGTCCAGCGCGTCATCATCGCTCCGCACTCGTCCACCGGGGGCGAGACGCTCGATCTCATGCGCAGCTTCGGCGCAACCGGAGCACGGGTGAGCGTCATCCCAGCCATCCTGCAGGTGGTTGGGTCTGCGGTTGAGTTCGATGATGTTCAGGGTGTTGCCGTGCTCGGGGTCCGGCCGTTCAGCCTGCCTCGCTCGTCGAGGATTGTGAAGCGGATGTTCGACGTTCTAAGCGCGTCGCTTGGTCTCGCCCTCACCGCCCCGCTGATGGCCGTCACGGCGCTATTGGTCAAGCTCAGCTCGCGCGGCCCGGTCTTCTTCCGGCAAGAGCGGGTCGGGCGCGGCGGACGCCGCTTTGAGCTACTCAAGTTCCGTTCCATGTGCATTGACGCCGAGGAGCGTAAGCGCGAGCTCACCGGCGCGAACGAGGCCGCGGAGGGCTTCTTCAAGATCGCGGACGATCCGCGAATCACGCCGCTCGGACGTGTGCTTCGGCGGACGAATCTCGACGAGCTACCCCAGCTGGTGAACGTTCTCCGCGGAGAGATGAGTCTGGTGGGGCCAAGGCCCCTGATTCCCCAAGAGGACAAGCGCGTCGTCGGCTGGCATCGCCGGCGGCTCGAGCTGACTCCCGGGATGACCGGTCATTGGCAGGTCCTCGGCTCGAGCCGGGTGCCGCTCGACGAGATGGTGGCGATCGACTACCTCTATGTGGCCAACTGGTCGCTTTGGACCGACCTGAAGCTCCTGCTGCGCACCGTCCCGCACGTGCTGAGCGCGCGCGGGCTCTGATCCGCGGCGCACTCGCGGCCGCCACCGCGTCGGGACGGCCGACCGACGCTCAAGTTTTTCGCCGATCTGCTCGACATGGGAAGGGTGACCTCCACCCGACCGGCCATGGCGAAGTGCCCAGCGCGCTCCTAGTCATCCTCGCTGTGTGGCTGGTCGGCGTTCCGCTCGTCACGGTTGGCCTCACCGCGCTCCTCATGTGGCGCGAGCGGGAGTCGGTGTTGCCGCCCCG
>Ga0335078_10002243_pt1 | contig 29332 bp, 30 predicted proteins | sample Lox_Sample_32_FD_206711 | JGI IMG/M metagenome (GOLD analysis project Ga0335078, IMG submission 206711) | Soil microbial communities from Loxahatchee National Wildlife Refuge, Florida, United States - Lox_Sample_3.2 | ecosystem: Environmental > Terrestrial > Soil > Wetlands | place: USA...
CCAAGAGAACGGCTGTGACCAGGTCGTCAACCAGAGCCATTCGGGTCGCGTCACACTGATACGTGATTTAAGTGTGATGCTATCACACAACGATGCGGCGTAGGAGAGCGTCTAGGAGTTGCATGAACCTATCTGCCTCTTCATCTGAAAGCTCTCGCGCCCCTCCGCCAACCAATTCGAACAGACGACGCACGTCTTCCACTCTGACCAACCCTAACCAAAGTGCAATTACCATGGTAAGCAAAGATTCGCTGACGTTAGCGCGTGCCTGCTGAACAGAGCGGGAGTAGGATCCGATTGTTAAGGGGTTATCTCGTTTCCCCTTCTTTCTGCCTTGAGAAGCGAGCGCAGCCGCGTCTTTCATCCTAATCTCACCAGAAGCAACACGAAGATAGGTCGTCAAGATCTCCAGTTGCCTTGAAGTGATAGAGGACCTTTCGACAAGCCTTTCAGGAACACTCATCGAGGCAACGCTTTATACAGAGATGTATTAATGCAGTCGAAGACTGATTTTCTTATTAATGTATAATGAGCAGTTAGAAATCACAAAAATTGCTATTATTGCCGTAGACAATCATAAATCATAGAATACACCCACACTCAACATGAGACGCTATTTTATTTACTTCAGATAATCACCGAGCGGGCGAGACAGATGGGTAGGAGACGCAAGAAGACTCTTCGAGTTATCCACCGAACATTGCCGAAGGTCTTTGCATGCCCTCGTTGCGGTCTGATCTCCATTCGTATCACATCAGAGCAGGACGAAGCATCACAGGATACGGTCTTCCGGGTCACATGCGGTAACCCGAATTGCCCCCTCCACGCCGGCAGAGAAATGCGATACGCGACGAAGCGGGCAGACATCGACGTCTACAACACCTTCGTGGACGATTATGCCAGAGCCGGGGCATAACTTGATCAATATCGGCCCAGTCGAGAAAACTCTCATTGAAAGGACCAAGAAAGGGCCGATTTGCGCAGCCCTGATAGACCCAGAAGACTTCTCTCCGAGGCAAGCAAGCGATACAGCAGCCAAGGCTAGTGAAGCTGGAGTCTCCCTCATTTTGGTCGGTGGTTCGACGCTAGCCAATCAGGGAAGGCTCGATTCGGTGGTGAAGGCCATAAGAGGTCACAGACCGTCACATCCAAGTCACGTAAGGTCACACATCCCTGTCGTACTCTTTCCGGGCAACATCACAGGTGTCTCAGAGTATGCAGACGCGATCTTATTCAGCAGCTTGCTCAATTCGACCAACCCCTACTTCATAGTTGGGGCGCAAGCGCTCGGATCAATCGAAGTCCATAGGAGTGGAATTGAGAGCATACCAATGGGCTACCTCGTTTTTGGAAACTCGAGCGCTGCCAGTTTCATTGGTCAAGTCAACAACCTTCCCGCGTCGAAACCTAGTCTCGCGATAATCTACGCGCTGGCTGCGAAGTATCTCGGGATGCGCACCCTGTACTTGGAGGCAGGAAGTGGGTCCGGGGATCCGATTCCTGCCGAAACCATTCGGGCGGTCAGGAAGGTCTACGATGGCCTCCTCATCGTCGGTGGCGGCATAACAACGGCCGAAACCGCAAAGAAGGCCGCGAAGGCAGGAGCAGACATCCTGGTCATCGGAAACCTCCTCCAGTCCTCCGGTTTCGAGAAAATTCTCCGGAAAATCACCACCTCAATCAGATCCTAGTTCATTTCAATATGGCCAAATCGATAAAGGTCCGCAGACACGCCATGTACGATCTTGCCATTCTGTTCCCGGTGCGGAAGCGAGGTTCTAGTCACGGACAGATACTGCCCCAACTGCGGCCAGGTGGTCGAGGGACGGACAGCAGTTTCTGCGGTTCCCGTGAGGCAATCCCTCAGCCCGCAGTGGAGTCTTCAGCCCTCACCCAAGCGGTTCAAGAGCCCAGGAGCAGCGGCCGCACTGAACTTCTTCTTTCCAGGCCTGGGCTACATGTGCGTCGGTCTGAGCCGCGACACTGGAGAAGTGATTTTCGGGGGCACGATATTCGTCTTATACTTCATCGGTTTCGAAATCGGGTATCTGATTGATTTGATCACCTACATGCCAACGAACACTCCGGCCAGTGTTTCTCCCTACGCGACCCTAATCCTTCTCGCTTTCCTTCTGCCGTTTGCTTTTGCCTACGACGGATACAGGAGGGCGAAGTCGCCATAGCCCTCAACTATTGTCCGAACTGCGGGGCTCCTCTGGTCTTCGGCCAGAACTTCTGCAGAAATTGCGGCATAGACCTCAGGCGGCTAGCTCAACAAACATCGGCCGAGGCGCAACAACCAGCAACCCCGATTCGGGGCCTCGGGCCGAACGCACTCGTCTTCCTAACTCCTGAAGGGCTGAGCGGGACCGTGTTTCGTTCCAGTGGAGTGACGCTCTTTTCCGTCCTCCTCCCGATTCCGCTGCTTGTCGTTGCATATCTCATAATCCAACAGGGCGCCCTCGCCATCTATGCCTCCGCTTGGATCGTACTTTCCCTCCTCGCCTATGACGAGCTGAGATGGCAGGGGTTTCATCGCCTTGAGGGGAACTCCCCTTCGGGCCCTCAACCGAGCAGGTCTGCTTGGCTTGTGCCCTGGAGGTCCATACGGATGGCAGACTGGAACGGCGGGACTCTCTGGTTCACGAGCTCAGACCCACCGCGCAAGATGTCAATCACCTTCGACCACAACGACGCGCCACTCATAGAGAGAAGCCTTGCATCTTGGGGGGTGCGATACTCATGGAAGCGTCCGAGGCTCCCCCGTGCCCTCACCAGCTTCTCCACTCTAGCGCTGATCTTGTTCGCGGTCGGTCAACTCATCCTCATACTTGCAGCAGTCCTTCCCTTCTTTCCTGGGGAAGAGCAGATGTACACCACCGTCCTGGGCAACACAAGATCGCAGGTCGCAGGAGATACCTTCGTGGAGGCGTTCAAGGCAATCGTCCTCAACAACTTGCAGGTAGCCTGGGGAGGCATGCTGCCTGTCCTCGGGCAGCTGTCCTTTGGGTTGGCCAACTATAACACAGGTAGGGTAATCCAGGTGATAGCCATCTCCGACAGTTACCCGCCGCCGGCAGTACTCATCTCGTTGTACCTGCTCCCGCATACTTGGGTCGAGGAGTCCGCCTACCCCATAGCAACAGTTGCGGGGCTGCTGGCGGTCACACGCTGGCGTTCTGTTTCGCCGAGCGAGTTCGCCCGCCGAGCCAACTGGGGTTCGTGGAAGCTCGTCTTCTCCATGGGAGGCGTCGCGCTGATTCTGGTCGCAGCCGGTCTCATAGAGACGGCGGGGCTCTACCTCGGAGCAGGAGAAATCCTTCTCTGGATTCCTGTCGGTGCGATGATTTACCTGACAATCACGCTGTCCAGAGCGCGCGGACGCGCCAAGCCACCGCTAGAGAGTGCTTAATTCCCTCTACCATAGCAACGGCTGAGTTTGTCATTCTCTGCCGACCTTGCCTGGAAGCGCGTCAAGACCCTGGCTCCCTTTCCTGCGAAGCTCGACTCCTACTATCATGACATCCTTTCGCAGTATGAGGCCGCGGAGAGGACTGCTTCCATCGCGAGATCAAAGGGATTCGACCCCACCAGTGCCGTGGAGAGCAAGACAGTATTCGACTTGGCAGATCGCGTCAACCAGATGTTGCGCCTCGACCAGTTTGAGGGGCTCGTGGACCGGCTCCGGGAACTGCTCCGCACGACATCAAAGGAGCGGGCCGCACTTGCGATATCTCAGGAAATCGCCTTGGGCAGGTTTGGAGCGCTCGAGAGGCATGAGGCTCTGAACTACGGGGTTCGCGCAGGCCTGGCTGTAATGACTGACGGTGTCACCGTGGCCCCATTGGAGGGGATATCCGGGGTAAAGATCAAGCAGAACGACGATAACTCGGACTACGCATCCGTCTCATACGCGGGCCCCATGCGGTCCGCAGGGGGTACAGAGGCGGGGTTCTCCCTCGTGATTGCCGACCTAACCGCCAAGAAGCTCGGCTTGAGCAACTACAGGGCCAGCCGGGAGGAGATCGACCGTTTCGCCGAAGAGTTGCGGATATACGAACGCGACGTCGGTAATTTCCAGTACAAAGTCACAGACGACGACATCAGGAGAGCTATCTCCAACCTTCCGGTCGAAATCGACGGAATCGAGACCGACCCGATCGAGGTCGTCGTTCACAGGAACCTGAAGCGCGTGGCGACCGATAGGCTGAGGGGCGGGGCACTGAGGGTGCTCAACGATGGAGTCATAGGGCGCGCCAACAAATTGTCTAAGAAGCTTGCCAGCCTGAACATCACCGGCTGGGAGTTCCTCAGCCAGCTCAAGGGAGGGACTCAGCAGTCAACAAACGAGACAGAGATGGCTGGTGCCCACTTTGAGGAGGTCATCTCCGGAAGAGCCGTCCTCTCAATGCCTCATAGCAAGGGAGGCTTCAGGCTCAGGTACGGCCGGTCAATGAACACAGGCCTTTCCACCATAGGGATACACCCCGCCGTGACAACTCTTCTGGATTATCCCGTGGTGACCGGGACACAGGTGAAGGTGGACATGCCTGGCAAGGCGGCCACCATCGCATTCGTGGACTCGATCGAGGGGCCGACAATACTGACGAAGGACGGGAGCGTCATCAGGGTGTCCACGACTGCCCAGGCCGAAGAACTCCACGACTCCCTGGCCAAGATCATAGACCTCGGAGACGTGCTAATCAGCTACGGGGATTTCCTTGAGAACAACAGGGCCCTTCCTCCGTCCCCCTATGTCGCCGAGTGGTGGGTACAGGATCTCCACCAGGCGCTCACTGCTGTGCCCGGAGCCCAAGAGATGCTACGCGCGGCCGGCGTCTCGCCTGGAAGAGCAACAGAGCTCCAGTGCTCCCCCACCGCGATCCCATCTGCGGCCGAGGCCATCGCCATCTCGCAGTCCCTCGCGCTACCACTCCACCCTTCACACACGCCGCGCTTCGACCGGGTATCTTCTTCAGACCTCGCCGAGCTCAGGAAGTACTCTCTGATTGAAGGGCCCAAGGTGGTGATAAATGCCAACGTCCCCCAGATTCGCTGGATACTGAACACCTGTCTTATCGAGCATAGGATTGAGGGTGACGTCGCCGTCGTCAGCGGCGAACCGGCACTGATCCTCAGCATCCTCCTAAGGCTCAAAGAGCCGGAGTTTGTGGTCTCAACAGACGAGCCCGAGTACATCAAGAAGCTCTCGGGCATTCAGCTCGGGCGCCAGAGCACCACGACCATCGGGGTCAGGGTAGGCAGGCCTGAGAAGGCAATGGTCAGGAAGATGAAGCCCCCGGTCCACACCCTCTTCCCTGTCGGATACGAAGGAGGGTCAATGCGGGACGTCTTCGCTGCCGCCAAGGCAGGCCGGCTGAAGATCGAGGTAGTCAACAGGTTCTGTTCCAAGTGCAACGAAAGGCGGTTGTCGCTCCGATGCGAGGTCTGCGGCTCGCTCACCACAGAGTTCATGTCTTGCCCCCGCTGCGGCACGACGACGGAAGACGAGACATGCCCCAACTGCAGGGCGAACACAGTCAACTACTCCAAGATGGATTACGACCTGCGCTCAAGGCTGGAGGCCATTAGGACCAAGATTCCGCACAGTACAAACAAACCTGTCAAGGGGGTGCGAGGGCTCACCAGTGCCTCAAAGCAGCCTGAGGCGATTGAGAAGGGAATCATCAGAAGCAGGCACAACACCTATGTCTACAAGGACGGAACACTCAGAATCGACGCGACCAACCAGCCTCTGACCCACTTCAGGCCAAGGGACGTGAAGGTAGACATCCAAGCCCTGGTCAGGCTCGGCTACTCTCACGACAAGGACGGGCTACCACTAGAGAGAGACGACCAGATACTTGAGCTTAAGCCACAGGACATCATCATCCCTGTCGACATAGGGGACGACCTAGTCAGGATGGCCCAGTGTGTGGACGACATGCTTCAGAACATCTATGGGCTTGAGCCGTTCTACAACGCTCGAGAGCCAGCCGACCTCCTGGGGAAGCTAGTCATCGGACTCGCTCCTCACACTTCTGTAGGGGTCGGCGGGAGGTTGATCGGCTACTCGGATACCCAGGTCTGCTTCGCCAACCCCTACTGGCACTCGGCGAAAAGGAGAGACTGCGACGGAGATGGGGACTCCCTGCTTCTTCTAATGGACGCCCTGTTGAACTTCTCGTTGGAGTACGTCCCGGCCCAGATAGGCGGGTACATGGACACACCTCTACTGATCCAGCCGGTCATCCTGCCGTCGGAGGTGGACGAACAGGCGCACAACTTCGACATCGCGTCATCCTACCCACTCCAGTTCTACGAAAAAACACTCGGCGCTCCGCCAGTGGCCTTGGTCTCCAGTCTCATCGAAGACATCGGCTCCAGATTGGAGAAGGAAACACAGTTCTACGGTTATGGATACACCCACCCAACGAGCGCCCTGACCATCAAGCGCTCCAGGGGCTCCTATTCCACTCTCAGGACCCTCAACGAAAAAATCTCCAAGCAGATAGAAGTCGCATCACTCATCGAAGCGGTTTCGACCAGGGAGGTGGTCGAGTCGATAATCAAGACCCACCTGATAAGGGACATCATGGGGAACGCCAAGAAATACGCCACCCAGGCTTTCAAGTGCAAGGGCTGTGGGCTGACCATGAGGCGGCCACCTCTTTCCTGGAAGTGCCCCAACTGCACCAGCGAGATCAAGGGGACCCTCACCAGGGCTTCGGTGGAGAAGTACCTCTACATCGCCCAGAAGCTCGCGCGGGACTACGGCGTAGATCCGTACCTGAAGAGCCGCCTCGACATGCTCCAGAGGGAGCTGGACCAGATCTTCCAGGGCCCGAGGAAAGCGGACCAACTGGAGCTGACGGACTTCCTTAAGCCAGCCCTAGCCGAATGAGTAGGCCTGGGAGTCCCTGAAGGAGTACCTGACCTTCTGGAATCCTCTTCTCAGTTCTTTGACTCTGTTCACGACTTCGCGCTTCTTCGTGCCTCCCAGGGCGACGTGCACTATCTCTGCAACTTCCTTCATCTCAGATTTGCCCATACCGAGGCGGGTAAGCTCTGCCACGCCCAGCCGTATGCCTCCAGGATTGGTGTAGTGTCTCCCGGCCTGGAGGTCGCCGGGTATCGGCTCCCTGTTGCAAATTATGTTCTGGTCTTCCAACAACTTCTCTATGACTCCCCCGTCAGAGTACTTGGTGATATCCAGGGCGACTTGGTGTGACTTCGTGTAGCCGTTCTTCTCTCCCAGCACCTTCTCCCCAAGCTCGGCCAGCCTGACCGCAATCGTCTGAGCATTGACAACAACATCCTTCGCGTATCTCCGCCCGAACTGCAGGAACTCAGCGAATGCCATGGCCTTGGCCGCAACGTTGGCGAGGTGGTGGTTGCTTGTGAGGCCGGGGAATACAGCCTTCTTCAGCGGCTCAGCGAACTCGCCATGGGCTGCGATGGCTCCGCCCTGCGGGCCGAAGAGGACCTTGTGCGTGCTGAAAGTCATCATCTGGGCCCCTTCACGGAGAGGGTCCTGGAACTGGCCCCCGGCTATCAACCCAGCGACGTGGGCGGCATCATAGCAGATGATCGCCCCTTTGTCGTGGATGGCCTGTTCCAACTCCTTGATCGGGTGTGGGAACAAGAAGAGGCTGCAGCCGAACATGGCGAGCTTAAGCGAAGGGAGCGCGGCGATTCGCTTCTTTGTCTCATCGACATCGATGTTCATCCCTTCCTTGTCGAAGGCGAAGTAAGCCACGTCCAGCCCGTGGACAGCTCCGGCCGAGCCTCCGAAGTCCTTCTTACCATGAGAGATGTGTCCGCCATTGGGAATGGACAGCGCCATCATCGTATCGCCGGGGCTCGTGAAGGCCGTGTAGACCGCGAGGTTTGCAACCACTCCGGACACCGGTCTGACGTCGATGTGGTCCGCCCTGAACAGCTTCTTGCCTAGTGCTATCGCCTGAAGTTCGATTTGGTCGATGTATCGGCAGCCGGCATAGACCCTCTCCCCTGGCCACCCCTCCGCATACCGGTTCCCCAGATCAGAGGAAAGCACCTTCCTGACAGGCTCGGAGGGGAGGTTCTCGCTGGCAATCATGGGCAGGCTCTCCGAGAACCATCTCTCGTGCGCACGGACCCTGGTCAAGACCGACTTGAACTCGGAATCGTAAGAGGCCATGAGACGCTGTGGATGTCCACGATAGTTATACGTTTGGTGGCACCGATGAATGTCGGAAGGCCACTTAATACCCCCGGGAACTCGGGGATTGAACCGTCGGGATTGTCCACAGAATCCAGCAGGACGGCCTATGGCATCGAGCTCGCCCACGTCAGCAAGTCATACGGTTCGGTGCCGGCCCTTGCCGACCTGGACTTCGAAATTCCACTTGGTGGAAGGTTCGCGCTGCTCGGCCCAAACGGGGCAGGTAAGTCTACCACACTGAAGCTCCTCATCGGCTCCCTCAGGCCAGACACCGGGTCTATCAGGATACTCGGCCATCCTCCTGAAAGCAGGGAATCGAAGGCCGTGGTCGGTTATCTCCCCGAGGACGCGCTCCCCTACAGGATGCTCTCAGTGAAGGAGAATCTCGAGTACATTGCGGCCCTGAGGGGGGTGGCCGACATCAAGGGCCGGACCGACTACCTACTCGACGAACTCGAGCTGAGGCAGTATGAGAGGTCGAACGTAGGCCGGCTTTCAAGAGGGAATACCCAGAAGCTGGCAATCGCCCTCGCGATTGTGCACTCCCCGAAGGTCCTGCTCCTCGACGAGCCCCTGAACTATCTGGACATACCCACCCAGGAGAAGGTGATCTCCATGCTCGACAGGCTGGAAGGTACGCACCTCGTTTCGACCCACATCATGTCCATCGCGAACAGGCTTACTGACAGCGTCGTCATGATATCGAAGGGGCAGTTCCTCTGGGAAGGGACCATAGACCAGCTAAGGAAGAAGGGGTCTCCAGACGAGCCCATTGAGAAAGTCGTGGCGAGGATGATGACCGGTGCTCAGTAAGCTCCTATCATTCGTCCTCAGAACCAGGTTCTCCAGGCCCTTCCTGATACTCGTCTCCATAATGGTCGCCTATTCCCTGATCATCTCTGCGACGATCCCTCCGTCGGGCGTGACTACAATCCTGGGATACTATGCGTCAGGAATCATAGCCATGTTCCTGGCTATGGCGCTGGCTACGGGTGGGGTCATGGTGATGAAATCTGATCGAGATTACCTGTTCACGCTTCCACTGAGCGCAAGAGACCTGTCGCTCTCGATCTTCTTCGCCCAGTTCATCGCCTATGGAACTACGGTTCTGTTCATGTTCGTGTATCTCGCAGAGGCATTTACTTCTCCCCTTCTGGTAGTTGACATGATCGCACTGGCTCTCGCCTTCACTTCACTGGGAGTCATCGGCCCACTGATCAAGACTCGCAGCCGCATCACACTGGCAGTAGCACTCGCCATCTGGACGCTACTCTCCTTCGCCAATTTCCCGTTCACCCCGGCGTCCGCATTCACTGGAAACCTGTATGGCGGGACCTTCACTCTTCTGATTCTGACGGCGATCTCTGTCACCCTCGCGTTCAGGGGACTCGGAAGGATCGAGCTCGACATGATGAAGAGCCTGGTCAGGACCACCGCGTCAGACATCAAATCTCCCAACAGCTACGTTGGTAAAAGCCCCCTGGGCGCCATCTACTCGATGAACCTTACCAACATATCCCTTGCTGGAAGGATGAACATGGCAGGGACTTCGAGATACGTCTCCAAGCGAGTAAAGACGCGCTGGGTCGCGCTGGCATCGACGATGGCAGCGATTGCATTCCTCGTCTACGCGCTGTGGTTCGGTCCTGCCAACATGACGAATAACATGCCAAACGGCGACGCCACCAACGTCATACTCGCAATCGGCCTCTCCTTCATTGGATTCTTTTTCTCCCAATCGGCAATCACCAACGAGAGGCTCTGGCTCTCTCTGACCTCGCTCCCAGCCGCGACCTACTTCAAGCACCTCATCTCATCAAAGACCATTTCGCTTCTGGTCATCTTGGTGCCCTTCGCGGTTGTCGACGGCTTGCTGCAATTGCTCGGGGACCCAGAGGCTCTGGGAGCGCTGATGATGATCCTGCTCGTCATCCCCGGGGCTTTCGTCCTCGAGATATGCTGGTCAGCATACATCGCTCCCATCCAAGTCAAAGGGGACGACATGATGATGCCCGCCCAATTCAACATCAGGCAGCTCGCCGTTGCCCTGCCGATGGGTGGGGTAGTGATAGTGGCCACAATCGGTGTTCTCTACGCGCCATTTGCAGCGGTGGCAGGCGGGGTTCTATGCGTTCTCTCGGCCGCCCTTACCCTTAGCGGAGGGTTCTGGAGCAGGGTCGTCACTAAGCTCACAGAGAACGGGTTCGTCTAGGCTGAGATTTAGGGCGGCACAGAGAGCACGATCTGAGAGTTCTTCAGTCGCTCACCTATGCAGGTCCTCACTAGCTCGCACGCTTCTATGATCCTATGATCGGCGATGCAGTAGTAGATGGTCGAGCCGTTCCTGCGGCTCTGAAGGAGGCCAAACTGCCTGAGTATCGCCAGATGTTGCGAGGCGTTAGCCTGAGTGACTCCAACGATTTTGGCAAGTTCGTTCACGGACTTCTCCCCCTGCTTGAGGGCCCTCAGAATGTGGATTCTCGTAGGGTGCGCCATGGCCTTGCAGAACTCTGCCTGGAGCCGGTAGAGCGCTTCCTCAGCCTTTGCGCTGCTAGCGCTATACATTCGCTTTGCCCCCTTCCACGACCTTTACTTCAATCTGTTTCTCTAGCTTAGGAGGCTTCGAAAGCGGGAATCTCGTCTTCCCGAAGAACACATCGAATATCCGCTCTAGGCTCCCGTTGAGCGCCCGCCAGTAGATCATGGCGAAAGACCTCTTCATGTAGTACTTCACCATTGATGGGGTCTGGTCCGTCGGAGGAGATGTGTAGGTGGCAGACACGAAGATGGCTCTGTGTTGCCCTACCTCCATGGGGCAGTTGATTCTACCGTTGTATTCCAGAAAGTCCTGGGATTTCTCGATTTCCGCTACAATGTTGTGCGCCACAACAACCGACTGAAGATGCGCCACCACTCCAGACTTGGACACCGGGATGTTGGTGGCGTCACCGATGCAATAGACGCTCTGTTGTCCCACCACCTGCATTGTGCCTCTGTCCGTGGTGATGAATCCGTCCTGGTCCCCGATCCCTGAGTTGATGATGACGTCCGCTCCGTGGTGTGGCGGGACTGCGATGAGCATGTCATAGTCGAAGGTTTCTCCTTCAAGCGAGTAGATTTTGCGTTCCTTGGGGTCCACACTGTCGACATTGAAGAAAGTCGATACTTCAATGCCTTTCTCTTGGAACATCGGCTCCACAACTTTGGAAATCTTTTCCGCCGGGTAGGGCCTCGGGTACGGGGTGAGGAACTTGATTCTCACCTTGTCCCTGATCCCCCGCTTCCTGAAGAACTCGTCAAGCATGAAGGCCGCTTCATCAGGTGAAGGAGGGCATTTGTGCGGGGTGCCCGCAATGGCCACCACGACCGTCCCTGCCTCGAATTTCTGAAGAGCCTCCCAGATGCGTTCCGCGTTCTTCCCACCTGTATGGAAGTTCATTGACCCTTCCGCAAGGCCAGGGATTATGGACGGGTCAGCCACCGCACCTGTCGCTATGACGAGGAAGTCGTAGCCGAGGACCCTCCCACCCTTTGTGGTCACCGATCTCGACGCATACTCGATTTTGACTGCAGGGTCTTGAATGAAATCGACCCCCTTCCTCAGCAACTCCATCTCATCCTTGACGTACTTCTCGGGGTCCGCCCCCTTGAAAGCGATGTCCAGGTTCCCCGGCTGGAACGGGTGTTTGAGGTCCTCACCAACCAATTGAACTGAGGCTAGGCCGCCACGGATTTCGTCGTGCAGCTCTGAGGCCAGGAGGTTCGCTGTGAACGTCCCCCCGTCGCCGGAGCCTACGACGACCACTCGCTGCATGGCTGCCTCTACCCTCTCTTCTTGGTGATCTTGACGATGATCCGCAGGTAGCCCTGCTCGTCTATGACGTCCACCAGCTCATTGCCGCTCTTCTGGGCCCAGGCAGTCACGTCCGCCTTCGCAGCGGGGTCAGTCGCCAGCAACTCGATGACGTCTCCGAGCTGGGCGCTCCTATAGGCCTTGAAGAGGTCGGTGATGGGTCCGGGGCAGAAGCTCCCCCGCGAATCGACCACTTTGTGCTGTTCTATTGCCGACATCTGTATCGCCTAGATGAAGATGATCTGGCCGCCCTCGCCCAGTGAGATCATGGTCGCCGCGCCCACCACATCATCGATCTCGTCGATGAGTGTCTCCTTCGGGGTCCCCATGACTTCCATGGTGGTGGAGCAAGCGTGGAGCTTGACTCCGAGGTCGTGGGCCATCTTGAACATCTCCGGGACTGAAGGCACCTTTGCCTTCATCATTTTCCCGTTCATCATTCTGGTGGCCATTGCCGTCATGCCGGGAATCATCCCCAAGATGTTCGGCATCGGCATGCCCGGGTTGCCGACGGGAGCGACCTTCAGCGAGCCAACCGACTTCTTGCTGACGGCGGTGAGTCCCCAGAAGGTGAAGAACATGTGCACTTCCTTCCCCATGGTGGCCGCGGTAGTGGCTATCATCAGGGCGGGGTAGACCATGTCCATGCTCCCCTTCGACAGTATGATGAGCATCCTGTCGGTCTGCTCACCCTTTTCCGCAGTTTGCATCTGTGTTACTTGAGCCATTCTAACTCACGAATATTCGCGTCTGCTAATGTCTTAATAAGACGGAAAGCCGATTCTCAACATTGAAAAGCGTCCCACGCCTGTTTAAGATGCGCCAGCCGCTATCGAGCATCCAGGCGACGGCGTTACCCTTAAGAACGCTCAGCGCGCCTCTTCCGGTCTCATGAGCAAGAAGGACAATGCCCCAATGCCTGCGTCGAGCGCAGGGCTCCTGACCTTCTTCAATGAAGAGACCCAGGGTGTGAAGATCAGGCCGGAAATAGTTCTCATAGGGTCCATTGCTCTTATCACCGTCTCAATTGTCATCAATCTCATCTAAAGATCGGAGTTCAAAGACCCCTACGGCTACCGAAGCCCTTGCAAGCCGCTACAGGCACCTATTCGTCCTGCCGTCGACTCTCCAATTGATTATCTACGGCGGAGTCGCTTCCCTCCTTCTTTCCCTCCTCTCAAAGGGAATCGGCGGGCTCCCCACATTCGCTCTCTGCTTGCTAGTCTTCGTCTTATCGGCGTCTGCCATTTCAAGCGCCCTCTTGGTAATTGAAAGGAAGACCATCGGAACATTGCGTCGAGTATTGGCGCTCATGATGGCAGCGGAGCTGCTTTGGCTTCTGATCGCCGCGATCGGGGGAGCCTACTCCTGGGCGTCGGGGTCGCCGTACCCACTCACCAACGCCGTCCTATTCGGGGCATTCGTTTCCATAGGGTTCGAATTCCTGGTGATTCACGGTGCGTTCCAGAAGAGCGCATCAGTCTCGTTCGTGCTTGCCCTCATCCATCCTGTGTCGACCGTCTTGGTCGTCAGGACCCCTGAACTGACTGAGCATCTAGACCCTGTCGCGGCCACATGCGGGGCCGTGGCTACGGCACTCCTGGTCTCTTTTCCACTCCTCCTACGAAGGAAAAAGACGAGCCTGGGGCACGACGCGCTGAGCTTGTTCCAGGCTTTCATGAAGACATGGACGGCGGGAGATTCCGCTCAGCTTGAAGAGGCCATCGCCGAGCACTCAGAGGAGGTCGATGTGATCACGAAGGTCCTGAGGTTCAGGACCAAGGACGGAGATACTTACCTCGTCCTGCCAGGGGTGCACCCGGGCCCCTTCCACCCAGTGGGGAGCTACGACCTCCCAGGAATTATCACCAGAGCGTTCAAGGAGCTCGGGCCCGTCATGACGCTGCACAGGCCTGGGGGGCACGAACGGAATCTGGCTACTCAGGCCGACACCTCAAGGTACGTGCACGACGTGTTCGAGCTGGCCAAGACCATCACTTCGCACAAGGAACATGCATTCCTGCGTGGGCCCCTCTACGCCCACGTTGGAGGGGCGACGGTCAGCTCGTCGGCCTTCGGTGATGATTTGGTCTTGACCATCTCATTCGCCCCACTCGGTTCGGACGACATAGATACACGCTACGAGGACAAGCTCGCGAAGACTGCTTCCGAGTTGGGCTTCGATCTGTCCGTGGTCGACGCCCACAACTCGATCAATTCTAACCTCCAGTCGCCGGCAATCGACGACCAAGGGTGGAGGCGCCTGTTCGAAGATACCAGGATATCGGAGGCAAGACGGATAAGCATCGCATACTCCCACTCAAGTGAGGTTGGCTTCGTCGGCAAAGGCGACCTGACCGAGAACGGCCTCGGGCTCTTCATGATCGAAGTAGGAGGTACCAAGTCGGCTCTGGTTCTGGCCGACGCGAACAACTCTGTCTCCGTCCTCAGGGCCCAGGTGGCCGCGGCCCTCGGCTCGGCCGGATACGGATTGGTAGAGTTCTGCACCTCTGATAGCCACAACCTCGCCGCAAGAGGGCTCACAGCTGAAAGAGGATACGAGGCCCTAGGTGAAGCTACCCCTCCGGCGTCGGTAGCCGACGTATCAGTGAAGATGGCGAGCCTAGCCGCATCGAGGCTTGCCCCAGCTGAGTACGGCTCGGCGAAATTGAAGAGCAGCGTAAGGGTTTTCGGTTCTAGGGCGCTTGGTGAGTTCGCTTCTCTGGCCCAGGCTAGCTCGGATTTCTCCAAAAGCTACTTCAGGCTCGCCGTCATCGCTGCCGCCGCCCTGATGTTGGCCTCAATCTTGTTCTAGGAAACGGATTTAGACATTCAACCTGCGGCTAGCTACCGTGAGCCGGCCGAGAGGAATCTTCATCGCCATCGAGGGGATAGATGCGGCAGGCAAGAGGACGCAAGCTTCCATCCTGCGGGCCTGGTTTGGCTCGAAGGGCATGACGACCAACGCCCTCGCGTTCCCGGCTTATGAAACCACCATCGGGAAGGAAATCAGGAAATTCTTGGACGGAAGCATCGACTACCCTCAGCAGGTGAGGGCTATGCTCTACGCCGCCAACAGGTGGGAGAAGAAAGCGGAGCTCGAAGCCGTGCTCGCCAAGACCGACGCCACCATCGTGGACAGATACACCGGGTCGAACCTCGCCTACGGAGTCAGCAATGGGCTTGACCTCGAGTGGCTCTTGAATCTTGAGGAGGGGCTCCCGGAGCCTGACCTCGTACTCTTGCTCGACGCCTCACCAACGAAACTCGTCCCCAGGAGGGGTGACCGGAAGGATTCCTACGAGCGCAACATCAGCCTTCAGGAGAAGGCGCGGGATGCGTATCTGAAGCTGGCCAAACGGTTCGGGTGGAGTGTCATAGACGCAAACGGGGGCATCGAGGAGACGAGCCAGGCCTTGATCTCTGCAGCCTCCGAATTACTGAAAGCGAAGCTCCCGGCCAAGAAGTAGCGGCCGGCCGGCCGGCGTAAAGCCGTTTAAGGCACATCTGCCGCGCGGGAAGTAGACGTGACGCTGACACCTGTCGCCGAAATCAGGGACCCCGTCCACGGTTACATCAAGATAACAGAGGCTGAGCGGGACGTAATCGACACGCCGTTCGTGCAGAGGCTCAGGAGAATCCACCAGCTGGCAGGAGCGTACATGGTCTACCCCGGTGCGGTCCATACCCGCTTCGACCACGTAACAGGCGCTATGCACGTCGCAGGGCAGATAGCTGATGCCCTTTCGCTTTGGATTGACCTCTCGCCCGATGCAATCCAGGAAATCAGGCTGGCCGCCCTTCTACACGACGTCGGACACGGGCCATTCTCTCACACATTCGAGGAGGTCCTTGCTGACAAGACGTCCACCACCCACGAGGACATTTCACAGCGGATCATCGCAGAGACCTCGATTCGCGACGTCCTGAGTCAACACGGGTTCTCGCCAAAGAAGATGTCCGCCTTCGCCGTCGGGAAGCAGTCGACGAAGCCTGCCTTCATGAACGAGATCATAGCTGGAGGACTCAGTGCGGACATCATGGACTACCTCTTGCGCGACTCGTACTTTACCGGCGTGGAGTACGGCAAGGTGGACGTGCAACGCGTGATAGACTCGCTCAGAGTCGCCGAGAAACACCTCGCTTTGGACAATGCGGCGCTCTATGCCTTCGAGGCGCTTCTCCTCGCGAGATATGAAATGTTCAAGGCCGTCTACTTTCACAGGACAGTAAGAGCCGCAGAGCTCATGCTCGTCAAGTCAATGACTCTGGCTGAGGAGGCACTGCACCTAACGGATCTCTCTGACCTCGACGACTACCTCGAGATGACTGATGAGAGGGTCCTTCACGATCTCATCTCCCTCGAACCTGCCGGTCTAGCTCAGAAGGAGGCCAGGCAGCTCGCGATTGATTTCCGCGACAGGCGCCTAGTGAAGTGTGTCTTCGAACAACTCGTCCAGCGGAAGGACAGGGTCGTGGAGCAACTCTTCAAGCGCAGCCGCATGAGGGACCAGGTGATCCTCGACATATCCGAGAAAGCGAAGGTCGATAGGAAGCAGATTTACTTGGATGTCCCGACCACTCCATCTGTTCCGTACACGTCGACAAGACAGGCGCTCACATCGATCAAGGTAGTCTACGGAGAGGGAAAGGGCTCCGCGCAGAGGAACGTTCCGCTCAGCGAGCTCCCACTGGTCGGTTCAATTGCCGGCTACATGGACATCCTGAGAATCTATACCACTGCCGAGCACAGGGCTGCCGTTGAAAAGGCGACGGCCCACCTTTTCTCCGACGGCGGTTACATGACGAAGATATCGGTCTGACCGCGAGCAAAACCTAGGTCGTAAAATACTCCTCACGCCTCCCGGCTCGTGGCCATCGACGAAAGGTTCGGCTCGCAGGCTGCAAGGGAGCTGATGCCTTGATGGCTCAAGAGCAACCTTACTGTGGGCGACATAACGCCCTACCTCATCGAAGAATTCAACCGCGAGTTCTGGTCGTACCGGGGCTGACTACATCTCCCTTCCGGAAGGCGATTTTGGCCGCTGCCACCTGGTCTCGCTGCACCCCTCTCATCTTCGAACTTCCAGTGGAAGTCCCAGATTCATCCACCACTTCGATAATCGCTGTAGGCACCTCCCTCCGCAGCCCGTCGATCAGCCTAGAGACCATAGATCTATTCCCATTTCCAACCCTGACGAGCAGGCGGCTGGACGGAAGCCCTTTCGCGAAGCCAGCAATTCTAGAACACACTGCCGCGGTGGAATCGAAGGTATTGAACGCCAGCTTCGTCTGGCCGTAGAAAACGGCGAGGCCTGTCCTCTTGCCAGGGTCGACGCCGACCAATACGACGTTCTCGTCCCCAGAAAGCCGAGAGACAACTTGGCCTTTGAAGATCCCAGGGTTCTCATCGAGCTCCTCCAGCGCCATGGCTCTGGATCCGAACCGCACTGCCTCGTCAGACGTGGTGAGGATCAGGTCGCACTCCTCGAAGTCGGAATCAGGGAGGGCGCTCGAGAAAGGGAGGCCTGCTCTCCTCAGCCTAGAGACGAGGGCGTAGTACGCCCTCGCCTTCGCCGTGGCTACACAAATGCGGTTCACTCGAGGTATCCAAAGCGGACACCTCGGCTAGCCTAATGAGTTTTGGCCAAAATAGTCTTGCCTCGAAAGCGTGCTAACACGCATGGGCAGGAGCCAGAGTCTATCGAAAGAGAACCCGACTATCGCGCTCGAGACCCCAATCCTCCTCATTGTGTTGCTTGTCAAGTTTCATATGCTCATTATGCTATGCGCTGTAGCAACCAATACAAGAGTCACACCTTCCTCCTTCGCAACGCGACGAATCCAGCTCCAATACAGATACGACAAGGAACGCGAGTCCCCATTCTTTGCTTCAGTATGGATGCCCAAGCTAGTCCTTCTGCGCTGCTACAGCATGGCTGGCCCTTATGACGCCCTCCATCAACCATGGGGAGAAAACGGGATCTGGCTACGCAAATCGCGGACTAGTGTTTTTAACACAAATTCGAACGGACACCAGAACCCACATGAGCATTGGCGCGCGCGAGGCCCGGTCATTCTTCGCTCCACTCAAGGGGAGGACAGCGACCTTTCTGCTGGAGAACAGGCTGGCGAATCTCGACTTCGCGCGCTCGATCATTGGTCTACTGGGGCACACCCCGGATACGGCCGAGATTCTCGATCTTGACGCCTTCTACACATCCAACGCCGAAAATGTCTTCGGGTCGCTCAATTCACCAACCGTTGCTACCCTCAGGGTCCCTGAGCCTGGCGCGGATATCGAGGGAGAGTTTGCTGCCATGTTCGAAAGCTCTCAGGGAGTCGTCGTTGTCGATAGCCTCAACAGTTTTTTCCATCTGATCTCGCAGGACGATGGGAGCTCGCGCGGCAGGAAGCTGAACTTCGCAATCGAGGCTCTGGCGTACCTGGCAAGGACAAACGCCAAAGCGGTGATTCTCTCCATGTACCGGCGCGAAGGCTTGACTAGGTGGGGGACGGGGAGATCTATCTCTGACCTTTCTGACATAACCGCCTCGGTGTACACCAGGGGCCACGACCTACTCATAAGGGCCGAGCGCGGACTTGGCTGGGAAGGTGGGGTCTTCTCTACCCGAATCCCTTCAGAATAGCCATGTCGATGCCGACGAACACGGCCACCACAAGCAACAGGAGCGCCAGACCAAGGTACAGGTTGACTGTCCTAGAGCGCACGGTCTGCCTCCCGCTCTGGTAAACGAGGTAGACCCCTGCGCCACCAACCACGATCACAAAGGCGTCGACTATGGCCTCTGGGATAGTCATTGCGCTACCCCCAGGGTACGGGATGTAGCTCTGGTTGGGAACAGGAAACACAACGGCGTTCACGAAGCCTGCCATCAGAGCGATCAGGATGATGATGTACACGGCCTCAATCAGGCCGCCCCCTCTCGTCAACGATGAAACGAGGCGTGCCAGGGTATTCATTAGCGCCCCTAACGTTTTCTTGTAAGCAGACTCGAGTGCTGTTCTTAGCATTTTGATCACCCTTCGAGAAGCTCGGCTATCTCCTTTGCCCACTGGCCCGTTTGGGGGTTGCGTTTAACATTATCCAAAAAATCCTTCCATTCAATGCTTCCATAGGCCTTCACCCATAGGGGGTAGGCAGCCCGCACCCTATCTTTCGCTTCGGCGTGATATCGGCAGAGGTCTGTGACAGCGTCCCGCCCGCAGACAAGGCACTTCATGACTTCTCTTTTCCCGGGCAGTTGGGATTGACGCAGAGCCTCCAGGGGCGCCGTCCCCCTCCCACGTAAATGACAGGCCACGAACAGCGCTCGCAGGGTCTCGAAGCGGTCCTGACGGTCCCTTTCTGGGGGAGCGGAGCCGACGTGTGGCATCCGCTAGAGTAGTTGGAGCACCCCACGAACCTCTTCTTCGTTGCTCTGGATCTGATAATCTTGAGATCTCCTGACTTACAGACAGGACACTTCCCCAGCACAAACGATTTGGCTACAGTCGCGGTCAGTGCGGAGTCGATCTCCCGTCCGACCACATCCTCGTTGAGGTTCAGCTGATCGAGTGGTCCTGCGATGGACCTCACCGTCTCCCGCAGCAAATCAACTTCGCTTCCCCTTCCCCATTCGATTGCCTCGAGTTTTCCTTCGATCTCACGAGTGAGCTCAGTGCTGACGATGGTTGGCGCATACCTGCTCATCGTCTCCACAACTGACAGCCCGAGGGCTGTCACCTCCATGCTATCCCCGGACACGTACCCCCTCCTCACGAGAGTGGTGATTATTTCGGCGCGTGTGGCCTTGGTCCCTATCCCCTCCTTCTCCATCTTCTCGAGGAGGCTGCTCTGATTGTACCTGGGAGGTCGCTGCTCAAACTTCTCTTCCAGCGTCACGCCGACGACCCTGAACCTGTCTCCTTCTGAGACTGGGGGGACTTCGACGTCCCTGTAACCCGCGTACCTGCCATAGTACTTCATCCAGCCGGGGAAGACGGTCCTCCCACCTGCCAACCTGAACTCATGTCCGCCCACGGCAAGGGTGGCTTCAGCCAACTCCCTCCGAGCCGAGGGGCCGAATGCGGCGAGGAACCTCCTGGCGACCAGATCAAACACAGCCGCCTCCGAGGTCTGCAGAGGGCGTTTCGGCTTCTCACCGGTAGGATGAATGGCAGGGTGGGCGGCATCGGTTTTCGCACCATGGACTGGCTTCGGCTCCTTCTTCAGAAGCTCAGCAGCATGGACAGAGTACTCTTGGATTCTGCCCAGGCCATGAATAATGCTCCTGTAGTTGATTGAAGGGGGGAGCCTCTGGCTCCCGGTCCGAGGATATGAGATGAGGGCGCTGAGGTACAGCCTCTCAGCTATCTGGAGGGTCCGGCTGGGGGTGTACCCGAACGCCCGGTGTGCCTCCTTCTGGAGGTCACCAATGTTGAAAGGCGCCGGAGGTCCAACCTGGACGGAACTCTTGCGCAAGGCGGTCACAACGGCCTCCTCACCCACACATTCTCGTCTGATTTTCTCGGCGCTCATCCTAGTCTCGACCTTGTCCTTGGCGTACCCAGCAGTGAGCCTCACGTCGTCCCTCTCGAATGTCCCCGAGGCCTTCCAGTGGGGGATGGGCACGAACTCCCGAATCTCCAGCTCCCTCTCCGCTAGGAACTCGAGGGTGGGCCCCTGAACCCTGCCGACGCTGACCGTCCTGTACCTATGCCCGAAGCCGAGCGCCGACTGCGAAAGCGCCCGTGAAAGGTTCACTCCCCAGATGAAGTCTACCGCGTGCCTGGTTCTCCCGGCACGGGCGAGCTCCTGTCCCGCCTGGGGCTTCATATCGTCGAAGGCCTTCACCAGGTCTTCTTCGGTTAGCGTGGAGAACATGGCTCTGAGCGCACTTTTCTCTTTGCCCCCACACGCGTACTTCAGCAGGTTGTAACCTATTGTCTCCCCTTCCACGTCGTAGTCACAGGCATTGACGAACTTCGACGCTCCCACCGCGAGCTTGCTGACGGCCGAGATCCGCCTCGTAGCGCTGGCGCTGCTTTCGTCGACTAGGTCAGAAGGGTACCACTCGATGTCGAAGACAGGGTAGACCGTCCGTTCCACCGAGGGGTCAGAGACGCCGTACACATGCCCCTGGGCGGCACAAACAACGAATTCCTCGCCCTTCCGGACGAACCTGAACACCTTGGTCCCCTCCACAAGCTCGCTACTGCATTCGCCCCCAGAGAGGGCGTTGGATATGCTCCTCGCCGAATCAGGTTTCTCGCAAATCACCAGAGTGTAACCAGTGCTCATCTAGGAAGGTCCCTCGAAAGAAGCCAAACGCACCCACGGCAACTTCAGTCTATCTCAGGAGAACGATCCGTCTATTTTCTTGATGTCGACCTCGAACTTCGAGAGTGAAAGTTTCGTACCGCACTTCCGGCACTTGTAGTCGGCAGCCTTCAGCACGTCTCCCGGGGATCTGAGGTCAAACCCGGAATAGAGCGGCGCCCCGCACGACGAACAGACGATTTCGTAGGTCAACGCCGGCGCCACCTGGTGCCAGGCATTTAGCAGTATGCCGGTCCTAGGCGGCCGGTCCGGGGTATCCAATGCTCCGCAGGTAGACGCATTCATCCATGGGGATTGAGAACCTCTTCCCGCCGTACTCCGTGCTCCTCAGAAGCCGTCGGCTCAGTCCTCTTACGAGCACCATGGGCGTTGCCTCGTCAGACTCGCCCATCAGAATCTCCGCGGCGGAGCTCAGGTCGTCGGCGACACTCTGGGAAGTCACCTTCAGCACGTTGCCGAAGAGGTCCTTCCTCCCGCGCATATCGAGTACAGCCTCCACTCCGGAAGAGGCGACAGCCACTCCAGTGGTTCCCCTCCTAGTTGGAGAGAGCCTGCTGTCGCAGACGACGACACCGACAGAGACTCCTCGAGAAAACTTGAGCGCCTCCCGTATTCTCCAGGCGGAGAGTTCGGGTCTCCTGGGGTACAGCACCACGCTGCCATGTCTGACATTCGACTTGTCTATGCCTGCGTTGGGGGTAAGAAGCCCGTCCTTGCTGGCAAGCACGAACCCAGGGATTCCGCCGACGACCCCATCTGATTCCCGAAGGACAAGCTCGCATATTCTCTCATCCATCCTGTTCCCTACCGCCAATTGCTTAGCCCTTCGACTGGCCCTGACTGAGTCGAGCCTCACCACCCTCCCCTCCGAGACTGCGACGAACTTGCTCGATATTACCAAGACATCTCCATCCATAAGGCGCGCTCCGAGCTTCTTCTCGATTAAGGATACAATATTGAACCGCGAACTCTTGGGCCTGACAGCTACCGGCATCAGGGTGAGCAAACAGCGGAGCAGGGTGTGGCTCTCTTAAATAGAGTCGGGGGTCGCGGGCCATCATGATCAGGACGACCCAGCTGTACGGATATCATTCTAAGCACGCCAAGCTGACCGAATTCGCAGGATACGAGATGCCCCTGTGGTACACGACAACCACTGACGAGCACATGGCCGTCAGGAACAGCTCCGGAATCTTCGACGTCTCCCACATGGGGAGGTTCATGGTCAAGGGGAGCCAGGCGGGGCCATTCCTAGAAGGTCTGGTACCCACTAACGTTCTGTCGCAGCCCCAGGGGAAGGCGTTCTACACACTTATGCTCAACGACGGAGGTGGGATTATCGACGACCTGATCATCGAGAAGCTTTCCGACGACAGGTACATGGTGGTGGTCAACGCGGCGAATGCCAAAACGGACATGGAACATCTGGCGGCACTGGCGCCCCGGGGCTTCGAAATTGACGACCTGACCTCCATCTCGGCCATGGTGGCGGTGCAGGGTCCTAAGGCGGCCGATTCTCTCCAGCCTTTGACTGAACTCAACCTGGAGCAGCTGAAACGCTTCCGTTGCGCTGAGACGAAGGTAGCAGGGGAGGAGGCACTGGTATCAAGGACTGGCTATACGGGGGAAGATGGATTCGAGGTGATCGTGTACGGTGCATCGAACGAACACCCTGAAGGCGCCATGCGGGTCTGGGAGCGGCTGGCCAAGGCATCAATACCCTGCGGCCTTGGTGCAAGGGACTCACTCAGGCTCGAAGCAGGGCTGCCCCTGCATGGGTCGGACATCGACCAGAACACCGACCCCTTCCAAGCGGACCTGTCTTGGGTGATCTCGTCGGGCAAGACGGGCTTCATTGGTTCCAAGGCAATCGCCGAAGCCGCTAGTCAGCACCCCCGGTCGATCCGGAGGGGGCTCATCCTGGACGTGGGTATCCCACGGCACGGCTTCGCAATCGAAGGGGCTTCGGACCCCGTGGGAATCGTGACCAGCGGCGGTTTCTCCCCCATAGCCAGGAAAGGAATCGCTCTCTGCCGTGTCGTTTACGGCAGCTCCGGGTTTGGCACGAAGGTCAGCGTTAAGGTCAGGGAAACCCATCAGGATGCCACTATCACCAAACCTCCGTTCTACGACGAACGGCTTTACGGCTGGAAGAGACAGAAGGATAATTAGTCTACCCAGAAGGCGCAGTCCCGATGGACCATAAAGGCTACAACATTCCGGAAGAGCTGATGTACACGAAAGAGCACGAGTGGGCGAAGGAACAGGGTGGGGTGGTCAGGATAGGCGTCACGGACTATGCCGCAAAGACGCTGAATGACGTCGTCTACGTCACGCCGCCGAAGGTGAACGAGAGAGTTGAGCAGATGAAGACCCTGGGGACCGTGGAGTCCATCAAGGCGGTCTCCGAAATCTATTCCCCTGTATCAGGGACCGTGACTAGGGTGAACGGTGCACTTGACTCGCACCCGGAGCTCGTCAACAAATCCCCATATGGCGAAGGGTGGCTTGTGGAGGTGAAGCCCTCGAACTTGGCCATCGAGAGGAAGGCACTCCTCGACGCCAAGGCGTACGCCGCGCACCTAAGTCTTCTCCTAGAGAAATAGGAAAAGCACGGTTAAAATAGCCCGGTGAAATTCGCCGTCCAGAATTGGGTCTACTGGACACCCTAAGGTCCCGAATGCGCAGACCTGAGGTATCGCGCAGGGCACTCATGGCCACGATGATGCTCTCCATCGTTTTTGCCATTGCGGTCCTGATCAGGGCCTATTCTGCTAAGTACGGCTACTATCTGAACGAGTTCGACCCATACTACGACTACTTCGCGGCCCAACACATTGTGAACTTGGCCCAGTCTCAGGGGCTCTGGAACGCCCTGTTTGCCAACCCTGCCAACTGCGGGCCCACCGTCTACACGGCCTGCCACAACGTGCAGGGGTACTTCTACTGGCACGACATTACTACTTGGTATCCTGTCGGAAGGAACGTAGCCGCGACATCCCAGGGCGGGCTTCAGCTTTTCGGTGCCCTTACCTATCTGCTGATCCACAACATACTCGGGGTTCAGATCACCCTCTACGACTGGCTTGTGATTCTGCCGGTCCTCCTAGGCGCACTCACGTCCATTGTGTTCTACTTCCTAGTGAGGAAGATAGCAGGCGACGCCGCGGGACTCTTCGCCGCTCTCATGTTCGCAGTCTCTCCTCCGCTCATCGAGAGAGGCAACCTAGGGTGGTTCAAGTCTGAACCGCTTGCAATCCTGCTTTTCGTCGCAGCGAGCTACCTGATGCTGACTGTCTTCGACAAAGAGAGGACAATCCGCAGCAGAATCCTCCGGGGTCTGCTTGGGGGAATTCTGATTGGCTATGCCAATACCGCCTGGGGTGGAGGCGACTATTTCAGCGCCGCCTTCGGGCTCATCTTCATCCTCATCCCGTTCCTTAACCTCGACCTCGCAGGGTACACGCCTGCCATAATCTCCTTCACGGCATTCACTCTCTTCGTCAGCTCCATCTTCCCGAGACCGGGGGTCGCCATAGTCACAAACCCAGTCGGTCTGGTGTTAATCGGCGGAACACTCTTCACCCTTGTGGGCCAGTGGGCTAAGACCTGGACCAGGCCCACTGAGTACCGGTCGACAATGGTCAAGTTCCTCTTCGGCTTCGCGCTGGCCGGGCTGACGGTGCTCAGCTTCGGCTTGGTGGGAGGCCTCTCTCTGAGATATCTCTCGGCAATAGCTCCTTGGGCCCGCTCAGGCAACCCCCTGGTAGAATCTGTGGCGGAGCATTTCGTTCCCACCGGCGCCGATTACTTCACTTCATATGCGATCATCCTCTGCTTCGGCATGGCCGGAGCCGTAGTGGCATTCAGGCGCAAGGGGATCCCCATGATCTACGCTCTCGTATTCGGTCTGACGGGCCTCTACTTCTCAGCGGCCTTCTCCCGTCTTCTTGTCTACTCATCCATAGCTCTCGGTATTCTCGGGGGTATCGGGTTCGCAGAGCTTGCCTACGCCATCGTGAAGCCCAGCACCACGCCGCTCGTGAAGAAGGCGAAGCAGGCTCCGACTTCGAGGAACGAGATGAAGGTCGTCTTCTCCATTGCCGTCATCGCGCTAATTGTTCTCCCTGCAGGTTCCTACTGGATTCCCAACCCTGTCGCGTGCACCTACACGGGACAGCTCTTCTGCAATAACAGCCCGGCAGACGCAGGCGTGAGCATAGTCAACGGCGCAACCGTCTACTCGCGTTCGCCATTTACCGACTGGATTCAGACCCTGTCGTGGGTGCGGCAGAATACCCCGACTAGCTCCGTAATCATCTCTTGGTGGGACTACGGCTACTGGTTCGCCGTGATGGGTAACAGGACCACTGTCGTGGATAATGCGACTCTCAACAGCACCAGAATCGAGCAGGTCGGTCAGCTGCTGATGTCCAACGCGACGCAATCGGCTGCGATGGCTAAACAGATGGCCTACATTCCAGGCTGTACACCAGTCAACTCTACGTCCTGTTACAGGCCCGCCTACGTTGCCATATTCATCACAGGGAGCATATTCCCGCTCACAGACCAGACAACTGGCGCCCAGACCAACTACTACGTCCTACAGGTCCCTGGATCTGGCGGTTTCACTGCGGGCGGAGGCGACGAGAGCAAGAAGCAGTGGTTCATCCGCATCGGCAACCTCACAGAGTCGAAATACCTCGAGTGCCCGGGCAACAGCCCCAACGAGCTGACGTCGGCAGGGCAGCCCTGCGCGAGTGTAGACGACTTCAACCTCACGCCCTACGCAATGACGAATAGCCTGTTCGGCCAGCTCCTGCCGTTCAAACTGGCCGGGTACCTGTACTCCGTCACCCAAAACAACCAGAACTCAATACAGTTCTCGAATTCCTACACCTACGGTACCAACAACGCCCCGCCCGTAGAGGCGTTCACCTACCCGAGCAGCTACACCTTCTCGGGCAACAGCACCAGCCTGTTCAAGCTGGCCTACGTTTCGCCCAGTCTAGCCGCCGCTGAAGCCGGCCAATCCCCATGTCCGGGCGATTCGGCACTGCAGTGCTTCAATACGATACTTCTCTATCAGGTACTCTACTGAGACTCGGCCTCGTAAGCCATTGGGCTTCTGTATCTGGCGTATCTATCGTCAGGGGAATACCTGGCCGGATGGACTGTGACCGCCTTCCCTCCGCAGCTCGGACACTTCTCGGACAGGGTGTACCTGCTGCACTGAGTGCATTTCAGCATGAGGCCCTTCAACTGGAGCCGCCGTACTTCCTCGATATCTCGCGCTTGAAGCTGAAAGCGTCGTGTTTGCCGACGCCATCCTTGATTTTCTCCAGGACCAGGTCGAGCGCCTTCTCCGCTTGCTTGTAGTCGTCCGCAGTGACTCGCACCCTGTAGTGGGGGGCGCCAGCATAGCTGATGTGGACCTCGGCCGACGGGGCGTTGGCTGCCGACATCAGCGTCTTCTTGACCTGCTCGATCCCTTCGGGGGATCTGGACGACACCTCCACCAGAGCGCCTACCTCGTATTTCGGGGGAACAATCTTCTCCGAAGCCAGTTCAGCTATGGCATTGGCCTCATTCTCCGGGAGCGCCAGCGGGGCCAGGGCCTTCTCTCGCCTCCGGGCGGCCGCCTCAAGGGCAGCGTACAGACTGCCAAACTCCTCCTCAAGCTTCCGCCTCAGTTCCCTCTCGTGGATGTCGTCAAAGCCCAGTTTCTTCTTCACGGCCTCGATGATGGCCACGGCCCTCTCCTCCCGTTTCCATTCGATCACCTTGGCCCTGCGCTCTTCGTTGGTCACCTGCCTGAGTGAAAGGTCGATCTCTCTCCTCGCCCTGTTGATCCTGATTACCTTCAGGATTAGCTTCTGCGACACCTTGGCCACCCTGTCTATGTTCCTCACCCACCCGGTTGAGATTTCTGAAACATGGAGGAATCCGTTGGTCCCATCGTACTGGTCGAGATTGACATAGATGCCGTGAGACGTGATTTCCCTGACGGTGCATACGACAACCTCGCCCGGTTCAGGGAGTGGCCTGTCAGCGCTCATCTCTGTTGAGCCGCCCGCGAGTGGTATTTGGCGTTTAGCCCAGGCGCTTCACGAAGGTGGCCAGGACGACCGATTTGCCGCCCCTGCTTTCGGCCAGCTTCCTGCCGCACCCTCTGCACCCGATATCCTTCGATGAATTGGAGAAGAGGACTCTCTCCTCTCCGCAGTCCGGGCACTTGACAAGAATGAAGACGCTTCTGGTTTTCGGGATGGGCTCTCGCTCGCGCTTCATGCCGCTATCTCCGCCTTCCTCAGCCTTATTCCATCTCGCATCACTTCGCGGTTGCACTCCTTACACTTGAGTCGGAGGGTTGCCTTCTTAGTGGTCTTGGCGGTCCTTATCAGCTCCGGGAACTTCTGCCCTCCGTAGCCGCTCTTCCTCCCAGCCTGCCTCCTCGCGCCCCAAGAGCCTGCACGCTCTTTCCCTCTCTTGTAGAGGGCCACGGAGTGTACCGTATGTTTGTGGCACCACGGGCAGTTGGTGCGTATCTCTTTGGGGAATTTCATTCTCTCACGAAGCGGATTGCCCCCGCTTTCACTCATGCTTTTAAGCTTGGTCCGGCCAGAACCCGGCAATCCCGACACCATTGCTGTTTGAGGCAGCTGGGATTCCAAATTCTCCATGCGAACTGTAGCAGGAAGGGGAAGCGTGGCGTCTGCGCTCATGTCAATGATCAGTGCTGCCAAAGACGGAACAGTAACCTTCCTTGACTCAGCTGTCGCTATCAGTTTCGGCAGAACTCTCATCGCCACACGTATCGCCTCTCAATCCTTATTATCCGACTCCAATCGACCACGACCAAGGAGCCTGACTTCGATGTTCATGGCCAAAACAGCGGGCTCTACAGAGTGGCGCGCTGTCGCTGCTGCGGTCAAGACCCTGGTCGAAGAAGCAACATTCGACGCTACTTCAGAGGGCATCAAGTTCAGGGCCATGGATCCGTCCCACGTGGCGCTGGTCGATTTGGACTGGCCCGGGTCGGCGTGGACAGCCTACGAGTGCGACAAACCATTCAAATTCTCAGTCCGTGTGGAGGACCTGACGAAGCTCATCAACCGAGCAGATGCGAAGGATAGTGTAGAAATCAGCTCCGCCGAGGACGACAGTATCTCCGTGAAGTTCAGCAATGGTTACAAGCGTGAGTTCAACATACACCTGATTGAGAGTACGGCTGCCTCAGCGCCGCTCCCCAAACTCGAATTCGACACAAAGGCGACAATAACCAAGACTATTCTTGAAAAAATTCTAGGCGACGTCTCGGTCGTGTCGGACCAAGTGACGATCCTAGCCACGAAGGAGAAACTCACATTTTCTGGTAAGTCCGACGTAGGGAAGGCAGAAATTTCGCTTGCTAAGAACGACGCAGACGTGCTGGAGCTTGAGTCAAACGCGGAAAGCAAAGCAACGTACTCCATCGACTACGTTTCAGGAATCTTGAAGGCATTTGCCGCCGTCGCCGACACAGTTGAGCTCGAATACTCGACCAAGAAGCCATTGCGACTTATGCTGAAATTGAACGACCAGGGCGCGAAGATGTGGTACTTCCTCGCCCCAAGGGTTTCCGACTAATTCGAATCAGCGTGATACGGAGGACATCCCCAAGCCGCCGGGCTCCACCATGCGCCCATGCCCCGCTTGAGCTCTCCCATTATTCCCGGGCAGGGGCTCGAATTTCAGGGCATAGACCTTCCCGCTGGGATTCTGGGCCATCTGCGCCATCGCCGAATGGACGTTGGCAAGGAACCTCATCACCGCATCAGGGTCGCTCCGCCACCTGCGTTCGATGAGCCTGACGTCGCTTCTTCTTTGGAAAGAAGGAGGAATGTCCAAGATGGAGTTCAGCATGAAACGGGCGCGGTCCTCATCGTTG